>JAEEGL013044222.1_pt1 | contig 33912 bp, 33 predicted proteins | sample 9134231 | NCBI WGS metagenome assembly JAEEGL01 (sample SAMN16246548, study PRJNA631951) | gut metagenome | biome: gut microbiome; feature: rumen; material: fiber-attached | host: Bos | place: Iran: Karaj | collected 2018-10 | reverse complement strand
CGTCCGGTGCTTCAGGAAAGTAAACATCCCCGAATTATTGAAGTCCGGGCAATAATGAAAGGGCCCAGAGGAGCAGCATGTGCCCCGGGTAAAATGCATAACCGATCCATTTCGGCATCTTGCGCATGCAGTATCCCTTATAGAAATATACCAAAAGCGCGGACGGAAGCGCATACATCGTAACCGGCCACACAACCGACATCCCGGCAATCGCAATCAGATAGCCGATGGTGTTCATCGGAAGAAAAGACGTTTCTTCCACGGCGGAGAGCTTCATGAAAATATACATAATCATTCCGGCGAGCAAGCCGTATGCCCCGTAATCCGCATGCATCACCCATGCCGCTGCCGCAAAAACGATTCCGATTGCAAGGCGGATTAAAATCCCCGGCCGGATTTTTTTCTTTTGGGCAAACTTCCGGTCCATCTCCGAAAGCAGCATTTCGCAAACCCACATGTATCCGAAGAAAATCAAAAGTGTCCACATGACATTCTGGGAAGAAAAATCCAGCCATTTCCCGAATCTCATAAGGTCATACGGAACTTCCGAAACAATAGCCCCGATGAAAAGCCGTAAGAAGAATTTTTCCCGGGAACGGCTCCGGAAGAATCCGTCCGAAAGAAGAAACATAAAAAGCGGGAACGCCATTCTTCCCACCAGGTGCAATGTTATATAAATCGCATTCTGCCCCTCATTGATCCCATGAAAAAACATATATCCGATATGATCAAGCAGCATGGAAAGCATTGCAATCTGTTTAATTGTCGTCCGGTCTATCCCCTTCATCCGCCTGTTATCATTCCCGCAAAAGTGCCCCATAAATCAATTCCGAATATGGCGCAAACGGCAAAAATCAGAATAAAAACAATCGGCAGTCCCTTCAGCGCCGCTTTTACATCCGCACCGCTTAATGTCATATGGATAAAAATCGAAAACATGACATATCCCAATACAATTTTCTGCCACAACGGTCCGTTTAAATACATAAATAGTTTAAACAGCAGAAGTTCCGTGATAAATCCCTGCACCGTCGGTGCCACCGCAGAGAATGTATGCTGAAGCGATTTGGTGAAAAAGTTTCCCCTCGGAATATATTCCACTTTCCCGAGACGGTTTCCCTGCGGCTTAAAGACCTCCACCTTCGTAACCTTCGCTCCTGTAAGCAATGCATAAAGAGCATGGGACAGTTCATGATGAATCGTTCCGATAAACGTTACATAATTCATCACAAATAAAGCAGCCTTAATTCCGATTCCGCGGGACAATAAAATAGTAATCCCCTCGGTAATCCAGCCGATGATAAGACCTGCTATGGGAACAACCAATATAATAATTCCCGTACTGATTAACGCGTGAAGCAGTCTCTCCGTCATCCGATGCTCCCTGCCCGGTTATTTTCCGTATTTTTTTGCGGCACCGGTTCCATTCCCTTTCGGATAAAATCCCTGTCCGCTTTACTCCGCATTCCGGTTTGCATGGAAGGCATCAATTCTCTCCTCAAGAATCAGCCGGTACATAAAACGTCCGTAATAGTCAAAAACCGGCGCACATTTTTCCGCCACGAATGCATAATATCCGTCACGGGGAAGGGACTCATCTTCCAGGCATTCCCATGCCTTTGTAAGAAGATTGTCGATGATTGTCTCCCACTCTTCTTCCGAAAAGGTTTCCGTCGTTGCCGGATTGGAATGCATCCGGTCATAGACATCCGCCATATTTAAATACGTGATGGCTCTCTCCAGATTTCCGTTTTCCGCCTTTTCCATGACCGCCAGTGCCTTTTCGTATGAAGAAAGCGCCTCTTCATACTTTCCCGTGTCTAAAAGCACGAGCCCCATATTGTTATAAAGTCCGCCCAGACGCGTATCGTTTTCGCCGAGTCTGCTTTCGTAAATTTCTTTCGCCTTCTCAAAAAGAGGCAGGCCGCGTTCGGCATCCCCGAATGCCTTAAATACCGTACCCGCATTGATGTATGTCGTTGCAGCCGTAATCGTATTCTCCATCCCGAGACGCTCCAAAAGATGAAGGGCACACTCGGCACTGCTTACGGCCGTCTCTTTCTCTCCGGCCTTGCGGTACAGTCCCATGGATTCGTTATACAGATAGAGCGCTGCCTTTTCATCCGCATTTTTCTTTGCATCGTCAAGCCAGTACTTTAAAAGTTCTTTCGCTCCTTCATAGTCCCGGCCTTCCACCAGTGTGTCCAGTTTGCTTAAAATTCTCGATAAGTCCAATTCTTCTTCTCCCTTTTACATATTTTTTTATCCGTTCATTCCACCCCGGTTCATCTGCCGGATGAATCCGTCTTGCGAATGAAATTTTTCTTATGTTCCCGGCTCGATAATACCGCTCCGGTATGCCTTTAACAGATCCGTCAAATCGGCGATTTCTTCCTTCAGTCTTCTTCCGTTATCCGTATCTTCCACATACATTCTTCTTTCGAAATTCTCCACCGTCATCGTATCGGAAACGATATCGGTTTCCATCCTTAGAGCCGCTTCCCTGCTTTCAAACTGCTCATGTTCGACAAGCCACATTCCGTGGGAATCGATGGCAAGCGTATATCCGGCGATACCGGTTTTGGCATGATAGGCTTTGGAAAAACCTCCGTCGATCATAAGAACCTTTCCGCCCGCCCGAATCGGAGTCTGCCCTTTTATGGCTTCCACGGGAACATGTCCGTTGATAATGTGGGCATGCTCTCCCGAAAGGCCGAACTCCCAAAGAATGTTTTCGGCAACCTCCTTATCGTTTTCGATAAAACGATAGTAAGGATCTTTCTTTTCCTCATGAGTGGATTTATCTTCCACAAAAAGTCTTTCAAACGTCGTCATGCGGCTTCGCCCGTAAGACGGGGATTTCGGTCCGCACCATAAATACCAAAGAACATCTCCGCCCTTAATCTGCCCGGGTGTTACGGGCATCGAATAAAATGCCGATCTGGCATAATTCTCCAAAAGGTCGTACATGGCTTTTCCGAATGTATCCTGTCCGCCCACTTTCGAATGGGTAAAGGAAGCATCTTCCTTTAGCGGCACGCAGCCGTGATACATTAAATTCCCGTTATATACCCGGTAAAGCGATCCTTTTTCATACAGAAAACGCACATGCTTTTTTAATTTTTCGCTGTTGGCAAATCCGTAAATCAGCTGATTCATGACCTGCTCTTCCTCATCGGTAAACCGGTACGGATCCTTCGGATCTACCGTCGGGAAATCGCAGTCGGATAAAGGATATTTCTTATCCCCGATGAGTACCGTCCCGTTATCAAAATCAATCCGGTGAAGAAGTGCGGCATCCTCCATTTCAAAATCCGGATTCCGCCTGATAATCTGTCCCTCCGCCTTAAACTGAATCATCGTGACAGCCTTGTACATCCGGCTTTCCACTTCGGTCAGATTAAAGAACTCCCCACGGTTATTTTCCTTTAACTGAAACCGGGAAAGATTGCTGTTTTTATACTGCTTCATGGCAAATGCCGCAAGCGGAATCAGATTGATTCCGTATCCGTCCTCGATGACGCTTAAGTTTCCGTAACGCACACTCATACGGATGACATTGGCGATACAGGCCGGATTGCCGCAGGCGGCACCCATCCAGACCACATCGTGGTTCCCCCAGACAACATCTACGGAATGGTATTCCAAAAGTTTGTCCATAATCCGGTGCGGTCCGGGACCACGGTCATAGATATCCCCAACGATATGCAGATGATCCACGACAAGACGCTGGATTAAAATACAAAGCGTAACAATCACCCTCTCCGCTACGCCGATATCGATGATTGATTTTAAAATTTCCTGGTAATACCGCTCTTTATCGGTAATTTCCTCTTTCTCGGTAATTAATTCTTCCACAATGTAGCGGTATTCTTCCGGAATGGCTTTCCGGACCTTGGATCTCGTATATTTGGAAGATACCCTTTTTACAACATCCACAAGATACCGAAGCGTCTTTAAATACCACGCGGGAAGTTCTTCTTCGGGCACGGACTCTTTTATGAGTTTTAACTTATCGACGGGATAATAAATAAGCGTTGTAAACTGCTTTTTATAGGCCGGCGTTTCTTTCTGCCCGATTACCGCATCCACTTTCCGGCGGACCGTTCCGGAACCGTTTTTCAAAACGTGCATGAACTGCTCGTCTTCCCCGTGAATATCGGTTAAGAAATGTTCCGTTCCCTTCGGGAGGGCAAGAATCGACTGAAGGTTGATAATCTCCGCCGCGGCCGCATTTTCCGACGGAAACCGGCGCGATAAAAGCTTCAGATATTTTTTTCTGCTTTCGTCCATGGTGTCTCCTCCAAAGCCGCTTATTAAACGGCTGCAAAAATATTCAGATACCGGATTTCATTATCCTTAACGGAATCGTTTACCGAATAGGCATGTTTTTCCAAATCTCCGCAGTCCGCCTGCGTTAATCCCTGTTCCTTTAACATAAGGATTATCATGCCGGCCGTATCCTCGATTGCATTTGATTTTTTTAAGGAATAATCCCCGTCATTCGGCGTACAAAGAAGCATTGTAAATACTTCTTCGAGCTCCGCAAGTTTCGGCAGATCCCTCATTCCGCGAAACGCCCATTTGTAATAGGGCATATAGGTACTGTTTAAAAGATATGCCACCTGGATTCCGCTTTTTACGAATTCCGCGACGGCAAGCTGTGCCGCCCCGAATTCTTTCCGGTTTACCAGGCGGTAGTAATTATACTGTCCGGCCTGTGCCATCGTAAGAAGGTGGCCCGCCAGTTTCTTTCTTCTTACATCCTCCGGAAGATAATGAAGATTCTCACGGATTTTTGTCAGTCTCCCCCATCCGTCATAAAAAATCTTTCCGTTCGTCACTTCCAAAAGCGAATACTCCGGAATTCGGAACCAGTCTGCCATCCCGAGTTCCCCCGACGGATAGCCGGTTTTGTCCGATAGAAATTCATCCAGTCTGATTACTCCGTGACGGTTTCCGCCCACCGGAGAAACTTTCTGTCTTGAATATCCCATGAATTCATCCGGAAGCTTCGCATAGGCTCTCTCCAGCCGGAAACAGGCCTTGGAGTCCACTTCCTCTTCCCCTGGGATAAAAATACAAAAGCCCGGTTCGAAATCATGATCCTTTGAAATCTCATCGTCATATCCGAGACACTCCGAGCCGCTTCCGATTAACCCGACGGCTATTTTTCCCTTCAGTTCCGGAAACTGAAGATCAATCATTGCCTCGCCGTATTCTTTATAATATGCCTCTGCCAGTTGTAGACCGTTCACTTACTTTACTCCCGAATATGGGGTTAAACGCACCCCTTAGTTTTTTCGACGTTTCACTTCTCGTCATCTTTTTTACTTCGGCTTCGTTAAAATCATAATAATATTTATCCACACAGTTTACGATGACGGTACCGCTCGGATGCCTCATCTCCCTTACAAAGCGGCGGTTCTGGTAGGTATTGTGCACATGCCCGTGAAACATAAGCGGCGGTTCGATCCGGTACAACAGTTCGTTAAAACAGTTAAACCCGCGGTGGGCAAGGTCGTCCAAATCCCCGTACCCTTTGCAGGGAGCATGTGTAATCAGAATATCGAATCCGCCGTTTTTGATAATCTGATTCTTTGCTTTTCTTACCTTTCCGGTCATTTCCTTCTCCGTATGCATATACGGTCCTTCTGAATATTTCATGGAACCGCCGAATCCCAGGAAGCGCACACCGTTTACCGTATGTACTTTTCCGTCGATGCAGATGCACCCATCCGGCGGATTTTTCAGATATTTCGCATCGTGATTGCCCGGCACGTAAAGAAGGGGAATTCCGGTCATGGTAACCAGAAATTCCAGATATTCCGCGCGCAAATCCCCGCAGGCGACAATTACATCCACGTCCTTAACCCGGTCCGGAATATAAAAGTCCCAAAGCGCCTTGGATTCTTCGTCTGCAATCGCGAGAATTCTCATAGCTGCCTCCTGTACTTCGGGATGCTTCCGTCAATATTGTCATTGAGCCAGTCCATTTCAATAATCTGTCCCGACGTCATTTTCTTCAGTTCATGCGGAACTTTCAGCATTCTTCCGGTATTCCCTTCCATAATGGTTTCCGTCTGCGAGTGAATCTCTCCGGAGAAGGGATCCATTCCTCCGTATACCATGGCATTTTTAAAGAATGCGAGCATTTTTTCCGTCTGATACGGCAGATTCGGCGCACGAAGCCCGACAACCCCGGTGGAAAGCCCGAACCAGTAATTGGTCGGCGAAGTCCTTTTCTCCTGTTCGCTGGCATCCCACGCTCCGGATAAAACGGACTGGATAATCATCGAATAAAATTTGCCCCACAGAATATAGGGTGCTCCGATAAAGAAATCCTGATTCGGTCCGTCCGACGAAAGGGACGCACTTCCGGGCGCCGTTACCGCGTCCGGATTCATTTTAAATAAACCGCTTTTATACTTGGCACCGTGTGTGGCGGAAAACTCCAAATCCGCATAATACAGTACGCCTTCTTCCTCCCATTCGTCACGGAAACAGTCATCCTCTCCGCCTCCGGTATATTTAAGCGAAACGCGGCACTTCGGATCAATCATGGAAACCCCGATGGCAAACGCATTTAAATTCGCAAACGTTCTGCTGTGGACAGAGTGCACCAGATATCCGATTCGCCGTTCTCCTCTTACGGAATTCTCCGTCAGCATTAAATCGGCCGCCAGAATTCCGGTAAGGAAAGAAGCTTCGTAAAGTTTTCCGTGATAACACCTAAATGACGGATGCGGCTGTCCGATGGAGCAGTTTAAGAATTTTATATTCGGGTTTGCAACCGCAAGCTGCAGCGTGGTCGCCGCCATACGGGAGGAAACCGTAAAAATCACCTCGTTACCGTCTTCGATGGCCCGGTTGATTACTTCAACCAGATCACTGTCATCCGGACTTGCCTGATAACAGGAAGAAGACACACGGTCTCCGACGATTTCCATCGCATAGGATCGCCCCGCTTCATGCGAATCGACCCACCTCGAAGCATTTACATCCTCATCGTAAATAAAAGCCACTTTGAGCTGATTTGTCACGCTGTAATTTTTGCTCCGGGAAAAGAATTCGAAGAAATTACCGGACCTCTTTACGGTTGATGGCGTATCGCTTAAGAACTCGATATCGTCCACACGTCCGCTCGAAAGAAGCTCGATTCTCGCCATTTTGATATTCTTGATAATCTGATCATCCGTATCTTCCTGCAGGGATTTCACCGGGAATAAGGAAAGATACAAAAGAAACGCATCCGAGATGGCCTTACGGTCCATTCCCTTGTAAATCGTTCGGTAAAGTTTTGCAAAAAGGAAATACGCCGCTTTTAAATCCTTCAGGGTGTCCTCGCTCCACTTATGATCAAGATCGAGTTCCAGAAGTTCGGCAAGCTTGGTATAGGAACCCGGCTCGGAAAAAGTCATATAATACGCTCTGGTTTTTTCAAAGAAATCAAGATACTCATAATAGACCTGTATTTCCTTGCTGTCGTTCTTCGGTGGCAGAATACGCGTTACTTCCGCCGATATAAAATCAAACTTTAAGAAATTCGCAACCGAAACCCTCTTGTTTCCCTCCTGCACGTAATAATTGTTCATGTATTCATAGCACTTGATGGCGCTGTGAATTCCCTCCTGGCGGCAGGAATCGCAAAGAACGTTCCATTTGGTGGCAAACTCCGTACTCTCTTCCAAAACGGGCATAAAATTACAGGCAAAAGCATTGTTTCTGGAGGCTTCCTTATTTCCGACAACATAACTGACCGGAATTTCCAGAATTCCGATATAGGTTTCCCCGACGCTTTCTTTTATTTCGGGCATACTGTCCAATACCGGCAGATAAGGATTTTTCCCTTCTTTTAAGGCCGCACGAGCGGCCGCCTCTCCCTGTTTCTTTGCATTTATATAATCTTCCAGCATAAATTCTGTCCTTTCAAAAAAGAGCCGGAGATTGTCCGGCTCTAATTTATTTCAGTACATTCAAACGGCAAACCGCTTTCTTTAAGGCAACCGTTGCACGGTCAAGATCAATGTCCGGCCCTTTATTCGTGAGACGCTGCTCTGCTCTTTCCTTCGCAGCCTCCGCACGACGTGCATCTATCTCCGAAGGCCACTCCACAATCTCCGCCAGAATCGTCACACGGTTCGGCAGAATTTCCGCGAAGCCGGCATGAAGTGCCGCATTTTTCGGTCCTTCCTCTCCCGTAATGGTTAAAATTCCGGGATCCACAATTACCGTAAGCGGAATGTGTCCTTTATATACGCCGATTTCCCCTTCCGTGGTATTGAATTCCACCATGGATACCGGTCCTTCGAAAAAGACACGCTCCGGCGTAATTACTTTCAGTTCGAATAAATTTTCTTCTGCCATAAATTACCTGCTGTTTGTATTTTTCTCCACTACTTCATCGATGGTTCCGACATTTAAGAAATATCCTTCCGGAATATCATCATGCTTGCCCTCTAAGATTTCCTTGAATCCACGGATGGTTTCGGAAATCGGCACGTATTTTCCTTCAAGACCGGTGAACTGTCCGGCTACGAAGAACGGCTGGGATAAGAAACGCTGAATCTTTCTTGCACGGCTTACGACAAGCTTATCATCTTCGGAAAGTTCATCCATACCGAGGATGGCAATGATGTCCTGCAGTTCCTTATATTTCTGAAGTACTTCCTGTACGCCACGGGCTACCTGATAGTGCTCCTGTCCGACGATTCTCGGATCCAGAATTCTCGAAGTGGATTCGAGCGGATCTACTGCGGGATAAATACCGAGTTCCACGATGGCACGTGAAAGAACGGTCGTTGCATCCAGATGTGCGAATGTGGTAGCGGGAGCCGGGTCGGTTAAGTCATCGGCCGGTACATATACCGCCTGAACAGATGTAATGGAACCGTTCTTGGTCGAAGTAATACGCTCCTGAAGGGCACCCATTTCCGTCTGCAGTGTCGGCTGATAACCTACTGCGGAAGGCATACGTCCCAAAAGTGCGGATACTTCACTACCTGCCTGGGTGAAACGGAAAATATTATCAATGAACAAAAGCACGTCCTTTCCGCCTTTGTCACGGAAGTACTCTGCCATGGTCAAACCCGTAAGTCCGACTCTCATTCTTGCCCCGGGCGGCTCGTTCATCTGTCCGAATACCATGGTTGTTTTATCGATAACGCCGGACTCCTGCATTTCATGGTAAAGGTCGTTACCCTCACGGGTACGCTCTCCTACACCGGTAAATACGGAATATCCGCCGTGTTCCGTTGCAATGTTACGGATTAACTCCTGAATCAGTACGGTCTTTCCTACACCGGCACCTCCGAACAGACCGATTTTTCCGCCCTTCTGATAGGGGCAGAGCAAATCGACAACCTTGATACCGGTTTCCAGAAGTTCGGTCTCGGTGGACTGTGCTTCGAAATCCGGAGCCGGACGGTGAATCGGCTCATAGCTTACTCCTTCGGGAGCCGGCTTATTGTCAATCGGCTGTCCGAGTACGTTAAAAATTCTTCCGAGTGTATTCTCACCGACGGGAACCGAAATGGGGCCACCGGTTGCAATTGCTTCCATACCGCGGACAAGACCGTCTGTCGAACCCATCGCGATACATCTTACAATATCATCCCCCAGATGCTGTGCCACTTCAATCGTAAGTGTTTTTCCGTCTTTTAAGGGAATGTTGATTGCTTCATTCACTTCGGGAAGATGTCCTTCCTCGAATTTCACATCCAGAACCGCACCGATAATCTGTGTGATTTTACCTGTGTTTGCCATTTTTAGGTCCTCTCTTTTTTGTTCCTTGTTAACCTTTTAATCATTTATGAAATCGCTTCCGCTCCGGCAATAATTTCCGTCAGTTCCTGCGTAATGGATCCCTGTCTTGCACGGTTATACTTAAGCGTCAGGGAGGAAATCATTTCTTCCGCATTGTTGGTTGCGTTATCCATTGCCTGCATTCGTGCGCCGTTCTCACTGGCGGTCGCCTGAATTAAAGCTCCGTAAAGAAGATTGGAAATATATTTCGGAATAATCATGCGGAGCGCTTCCACATCCTCCGGTTCAAAATTCATAATCAGATTGTCTTCTTCGTCGTCTTCCTCATTGCCGGTTAAATCCTCTTCCCCGAGAATCGGCAGAAGTTTGACGAGCATCGGAATATGGCTTACGGTATTTTTAAAATTCGTATAAGCCAGATAAATCTCCCCGATTTCGCCGTCTTCCATACGCTTTAAAATGCGGTCGCAGACCTTTATGGTATCCGCGTATTCGAATTCTTCCATCAAATCGGAATAATCCTTTGCAATATGGTAACCCCTGCGCTCCAACAGCTCACGGCCTTTTTTCCCGATGGCATAAATTTCCAGATCCTCTTTCTTCAAATCGGACTGGGTAATCATTTTTACGATATTGGAATTATATCCGCCCGCAAGTCCGCGGTTGGAGGTAATCACGATTACCGCCTTTTTCTCGCATTCCTGTTTCGTGGTATAAACCACATCCACATTTCCCGACTTGGAAAGAAGACTCTTTACCGTCTGGTACATACAGCGAAAATATGTTTTTGAGTTCAGCGCACGTTCCTTTGCCCGCTGCAGTTTTACCGTGGATACCAGTTTCATGGCCTTGGTAATCTGCTGTGTGGATTCCACACTGGCGCGGCGGCGCTTGATGTCTCTCATGGAAGCCATATTTACGTTTTCCTCTTAAACTAAAATCTTATCTCTTATTTGAACGACCCCTTGAAATCCTCGATTGCATGAATCAGTTTCTCCTGGGTAACTCCGGAGATTTCTTTCTCATTTCGGATTGCTTCGGGAATCTCCGGATACTTGGTATCTAAGAATTCAAAAAGCTCCGTTTCGAATCTGGTAATATCCTCTACCGCAACATCGAGAAGATACTTCTTCGTTGCCGCAAAAATGATAATTACCTGATATTCAACCGCCATCGGTTTATACTGAGGCTGCTTTAAAACCTCTTTGATTCTCTCGCCCTGTGCCAGTTTTTCCTTGGTCGCATCGTCCAGTTCCGAACCGAACTGTGCGAAAGCGGCAAGTTCTCTGTACTGTGCCAGTTCCACACGGATGGGGGCTGCGATTTTCTTCATTGCCTTAATCTGTGCCGCACCACCTACACGGGATACGCTAAGACCCGCATTTACCGCGGGACGGAAACCGGCATTGAACATTTCGGTTTCGAGATAAATCTGACCGTCGGTAATGGAAATAACGTTGGTCGGAATATAAGCGGAAACATCTCCCGCCTGTGTTTCGATAATCGGAAGTGCGGTTAATGAACCTCCGCCGTATTCCTCGCTCATGCGAACCGCACGCTCTAACAGTCTCGAATGCAGATAGAATACATCTCCGGGATAAGCCTCACGTCCGGGCGGACGACGAAGCAGCAGGGAAAGTGTACGGTAAGCGGTTGCATGCTTGGATAAGTCATCGTAGATTACCAGCACGTCTTCTCCCTTTTCCATCCACTCTTCACCGATGGCACATCCGGCATACGGTGCAATATACTGCAGGGGCGCAAGCTCCGAAGCGGTCGATGCCACAACGGTTGTATAAGACATGGCTCCGAATTCTTCCAGTGTTTTTACAATGGATGCAACCGTCGAAGCCTTCTGTCCGATGGCTACATAAATACATTTTACGCCCTGGCCCTTCTGATTGATAATCGTATCAATGGCAATGGCGGTTTTTCCGGTCTGACGGTCACCGATGATTAACTCACGCTGTCCGCGTCCAATGGGAACCATGGAGTCAATCGCCTTAATACCGGTCTGAAGGGGCGTATCCACGCTCTTTCTGGTAATAACTCCGGCTGCCACACGTTCAATCTGACGATATCCGCTCGCCGCGATGGGGCCTTTTCCGTCGATGGGCTGTCCGAGCGCATTGACAACACGTCCGAGCATCTCGTCTCCGACCGGCACCTCAACCACACGACCGGTGGTTTTTACGGTATCCCCTTCGGAAATATTCTTCTGGTTGCCAAGAAGTACGGCACCCACGTTATCTTCCTCCAGGTTCATAACCATGCCGTAAACATCGCCGGGGAACTCCAAAAGTTCGCCCTGCATGGCCTTCTCCAAACCATGAATACGGGCAATGCCGTCTGCCACCTGAATAACCGTACCCACATCGGATACTTCCATGCGGTCCTTATACCGCGCGATCTGTTCCTTGATCACCGAACTGATCTCTTCTGGTTTTAAATTCATGGGTTCTGTCCCTTTCTGTTTCTTTATTCCGTCTTTGAATAATCTGTCCTGTTACTGCGTCAGCATGATTTCATGAAGCGAGCGCTCCATCTGATGCAGTTTGGTGCGGATGGAAGAATCCACCACGCGGTCACGGATACGGATTACCATGCCGCCGATTAATTCTTCGTCCACGCTGTATATTACTTCCAGTTTCCGGTAACGGGTTTTGGAAAGAATGGTATCGTGTATTTCCTTTTTCTTTGCATCCGTAATCGGAATAGCGGTCGTAACGTATGCCGTACCGATTCCCTCTTCTTCCTTTACTCTTTCCACGAAATAATCCAGTACCCCGTCAACATCGGAGTAACGGTTTTTCTCGGCCAGAATGCAAAGAAACGAAACCAGATCATCACTCATCCGGTTTGCAAAAATCCTGTCAATAAGGCCAACCTTCTCTTCCTTGGTAAGCCTCGGGTTTACCATGGTTTTTTCAAGTTCGGGATTCGCCTTTAAGATTTCTTTTAAGGCAAGGACTTCTTCCAAAAGCTCGCTTTTGGTTCCTTTTTCCACCGCAAGCTCATACAAAGCCTCGCCATATGTTTTGGAAACTAGCTTAGCCATGTATCCTCACCCATTTCCTTTAATGTCTCATCGAGAAGTTCATTCTGCGTAGTCTCGTCAATGGAGGCCGCAACAAGTTTGCCGGCCATGGCGGATGCCACGGTGACAATCTCTTCCTTCACCTCGTTTGCAATCTTCTGCTTCTGAAGATCCGCTTCACGATTCGCATTATCCACAATTCTGCCGGCTTCCGCCATGGCATCCTGGACAATACGTTCTTCGTTTGCGCGTGCCTTCTTTCTGGCATCGGCGAGAATTGCTTCCACTTCGGAATCGACATTCTTTAATTTCTCTTCATACTCTTCCTTCAGCCGGGCCGCTTCTTCCCTGTCATTTTTTGCCGAATCGATGTCATTCTTGATGCCCTGTTTTCTTTTCTCCAGAAATTCCCTTGCGGGTTTAAAGAAGAAAATCGAGGCAACGAGAAACAACACGAAAACGGCAATCAGTGTAAGAACCGAATCGTGCAGAAGCTGGAAATCCAGATCGAACAGTCTCGTCCAGTCCGAATCCGCAGTAAGCAGTATGGAGTTCATGCCTATAAACGCATTCACACCTAAATCTCCCTCAAATTATTCTCTGTGATTGTCTGTTTTCATTAAACTTTGAACGGCTTTACAAACAATAAGAGCATAGCGATTAACAGACCGTAAAGACCGGTGGTCTCGGCAACAGCCTGTCCTAAAAGCATGGTGGATGTAATGTCGCCCTTTGCACCCGGGTTACGTCCGACTGCGGAAGCACCGTAACCTGCAGCAATACCCTGGCCTACACCGGGTCCGATACCGGCAATAACCGCAAGACCGGCACCGATTGCAGAACATCCGTAGATAAATGCCTGATTAAATTCGCCCATTTGTTTTTCCTCCTGATAAATCCCGTTAAATGGTTTATTTATATTCTTTTATTGTTTCCTATGCGGTTTCTTTGTTTCCGATGGCATTGGTGATATAGGTCATGGTCAGCATACAGAATACATATGTCTGAATCGCACCGGAGAACAAATCAAAGTAAACATGCAGCGCAGCCGGCCATCCGATTGCGACTTTGCTTAAGAGGCCGTATACTAACGCCATCATAACCGTTCCGGAAAGGATATTCGCAAAAAGACGCAGCGACAACGACACCGGAACCGCAAAGTCACCGATTAAGTTAATCGGAAGCCAGATCGGCAGCCACGGCGGCAGCGGTGAACACTTGTCAATCCAGATATCTTTCACGGAATTAAACCGAAATTCGTTGATGTGAATTAATAAAAACGTAATAATACCGAGTGGAAGCGTTACACCGTAATCTGCGGTCGGCGGACGGAGCCCCAAAAGACCCGATATGTTGGAAAACAGGATAAAAATGAAAAGCATTCCGATATAGTTTTTAAAACCTTTTCCGTTCCGGCCCATGGTTTTATCCACCATACCGTCCAAAAATTCCACGATAATCTCTAAGAAATTCTGAAATCCGGCAGGAATCTCTTTCGCATGGCGGAAGACATTTCCCCCGATAATAAAGAATGCACAAAGAATTAAAACAACAATCAGAAGACAAACATGAGAGGTCGTAATGTAAAACGTCTGACCGAAAAGCTGATAGGAAAAGACTCCGTGGATCATAAAATCCACTTTGTCCGCAGGATCTGCGGTCAGCAGGATACCCTGTATCATTTTGTCACCTCCCGTTTCTTTTTTGTATCTGGCTTTGCCCTTCCGGGCCTTATCTTTTTATTCTTCCGCAGCGGACAAATCCTTTGCTTCTTCGCTGCCGTCACCCGGCTGTGCAGAAGGCGTAATCTCCGCTCCGGCTTCCCCCGGATTAAAACCGCTTTCTTCTTCCGGCGGATACTCTTTATCTTTAAAATAATCCGAAATATGCGGCGTAATCTTATGAATCAGCGGATTGGAGTAGGCCGCAAACTTCGTAGAGAGAATTCCCAAAAACGTCCCGATCGGATTAAAGAAGGGAACCACACATGCAATCGCGATGACGGCCGCCGAAATTCCCAGACGGACCATGGCCGATGCACGAATCCTTTTATCCCCTCGTCCGGCATCGAGATCATCCACCAGGGCGCTTACGCTTCGCAGCATGTAAAAGCTTAGTCCCATTGCGGCAACACATCCGAATAACACCCCGAAAAGGTATGCCGGTTTATCCTTGCAAAACCACACCCCGGATAATGCGGCAATTCCGCTCCATATGGCAATTCCGATCCACAGTTCAATAAGTGTGGGGTGAAGTTTTTCTTTCATACGTACCGGCAAAAATGCTTTCGCGTCCGCAGCGCTTTTCCGCCGCAGGCATCTTTGTTATCCTTCCAAGTCCGTTTCATCCGGCCCCTCGGAATCTCCGGCGGATACATTTCCGCCCTTTTTTCCCGCTGCCAGATCCCGGTTCCTTACATCTTTCGAATCGTTCTTCAATTCTTTTTTTACCAGCTGCCAGACGCCGCTTGCTCCTCCAAGCGCACCCACAAAGAAAAGGATGACGGCGAAACAGGACGTGCCGAATTTCTTATCCAGCAGATAGCCGATAAAAAACAATAAACAAGTCGGGATAAGCATTGTAAGCCCGAACTGCGTCAAAAATGCAATTTTTCGGAATACCTTTGACACTTATCCTAACTCCTACTCACTATTCCCCATTATACATAAATACAAATTTACTGTCTATGTCGAAATTACGATTTTTGTCAAAAAATTACGCCGCAAATTTATCCCATACCGTTTCCGGGCGTAAAATTGAAAGAAAGTTGCGGATTTGGTATAATTCGAAAGACAAGGGAAACGGAAAAATCCGTAACAGGCGGCTTAACATGATTTTATACTTTTCGGCAACGGGAAACTGCAAACACGTGGCAAAATGCATCGCGGAGGAGTTCGGCGATACGGCCCTTTCCGTCCTTGAGGCGCCGAAAGAATTCTCTTTAAAGAAGGGCGAAATGCTCGGAATCGTGACTCCGACCTATTTCTGGGAGCTCCCCACCATCGTGCGCGACTATTTAACGGAGCTTTCTCCCGATATGCCCGGCGACAATTATACGTTTTTAATCGCCACTTTCGGAACCACCCCCGGCGCCACGGGAGAAGAGGCAAGACATATTTTATCGGCAAACGGAATTCTGCTCGATGCCGCATACAGCATCCGCATGCCGGATAACTGGACCGTCTGGTTTGATTTAAGCGATCCGGAAAAAGTGGCGGCGCAGAACGCAAAAGCGGACATCCAAATCAAAAAAGTGACGGAACAAATCCGCAAAGAAACACTCGGAAACCATCAGATGCCGCGCGTCCCGTACTTTATGCAGACCTTCACGGATGCGGCATTTACTTCCGCCAGACAGACCTCCAATCTTCATCTGGAAGGCAGCTGCATCGGCTGCGGACTCTGTGCGAAAATCTGCCCGGTTAATGCCATCGAAATAAAAGACGGCAAACCGGTCTGGGTGAAAGACCACTGTGCCCTGTGCTTCGGCTGCCTGCACCACTGCCCGAAGTTCGCCATCCAGTACGGAAACGGCGCCACTAAAAAACACGGACAGTACGTTCATCCGTAAACGTGCCGGGAGGCTTATCTCAACCAGGCAGAGAAGAATTCTTCTTTGTATCACGCAAAAAAGAACCCGTCAGGGCTCTTTTATCATTCGTTTTCACCGGGATTTATTCCCCGTCCGTATTCGTAAAATCCTGATTTTCCAAAGATTCCACAAACTTCCGGTATTTATTGAACTTGCCGGCATAGATGTCGCTGACCAGTTTGTCGGCGCGCCTTAAGGCACTGTACATCTGCTCCGTGCTGATTAAACGCTTTTCGTGTGCCGCCGCCAGTTCATCCAGATCCAGAATCCTCGAAGACCCGTCCGGATAAACCAGCACATCCACCAGCAAATCGGTGGTAATGCAGGTATTGTTGTTAATATCGATATCGTAATCCACAATATCGCAGTACCAGTATAAAAGCGACTCATCCGCTTTATAGAATTTGCTGACCTTGATTCCTTCTTTCAGACAGTAAACGGAGAATCCATGGGAAAAATCCTTGCGCGGACGAAGCGTATTCCACCGGGTCACGATGTATTCCGCATTGCACAAAAGAACCACATCATTCTTTAAAGGAATGCATTCGTCGGGAATCAGTCTTTTTCGATAAATACGTAAATCTTCCATACGCGTTTCCTGCCAAACTTCGTGCAATGCCAAATGTTACAGCCGGGTGCGGACAAACAGGTTCGGTCCGCAAAACAAAGACTATGCTAATCATAACACAGTGCCGGACGTTTTACAACGTCAATCGCCTTAATGAAAACACTTTATACGTCGACCTTCATAAGATTCTCCGCCCCCGTTTTCACGGCATAAGCATTGAATAAAAGCGATGCGCCGGTAACCGTGACAAAGACCGCCGCAAAAGCAATCATTACCGCACCCGTGATATCTGACTCTTCAATCTGCGCCGAAAATGTTACGCTGCCGAGACAGACCACCAGTGCAATCACACCTGCCACAATCACAGCCACATTGATGATGCCGAGTTTTCTGGAAAACTCCGTTTCGCTGTCCCAGTTCAGCCTTGGATTACGGGAGTGCTTTAAAAGAATCAGATTCACAATAAGCAGATTCAGCATTACCGAACAAAACGCTCCTGCCGGGACGGTCCATACGGAACTTACTGGAATAACCCCCGCAATCATGCATACAATCCCTGCTAAAACAACATAAAGCGCACTTCCGAGGGAGCAGATAAACAGAGCAAAATTACGTTTGCTTTTGTAATAATCCTTCATATCCACCGGCAGGGCGCGGATTGCGGCAAACGTACTTCCCTCACGGGAAAAAGCCGTTCCCGCCAGAATATTGTATCCACAGGAGAAACACGATGCCGTCAGTGCCAGCGAAAGTACGGCAAGCATCGTCGAAGAAGAACCGAGGGGAAGCGTAACTTTGCTGAGTGTGTTACTCCCGAAAATAAAAGGAAGCGCAAAAATCACCGGCCATACAAAGCTCATGACAAACCCGTAAATCAAATACGCCGGATTTCTTTTTGTACTCTTCGCTTCATAAAGCGTCAGCGCTTTTTGCGTACCGTTTTTCCCGATACCCCGCAGCAGTTCGGCTGTAACCGCTTTTTTATTTGACGCGGTGTTTTGCATGGAAAGAGCCGTGCTTAAATAAAACAGTTTCACCGCAAATACCGCAAGCAGAATTACGGCTGCGGATACCGCCAGACTTATGAATATGCCGGCAAAAAATTTGTCAAACATGAACCGGTTCATAAAAGAAATATGGGGAAATACCGAAGCAACGGAAGAAATAACTTTTAATGACGCAGCAACTTCCTCGGAATTTTTCTGACCAAGCGAATTACTGACAATAATATAGGCAATCGTAATCCCGAACGTAAAAAGACCTCCGAGCGCCACGGTCAGATCGCGGTTACGGATAAAACCGAAGAGTCGGAAAAAGAGCACAACCAGAAAAGTTGCCAGCGCGATTCCGGTAACCGGCATCAAAACCGAAGAAACCAAAATTCCGATTATGTATAACGCTCCCGCCCCTTCGCGGATTCCGAAGCCTAAGCAGGCCGAATTCAAACCGATTATACTGATTGTTACCGGAAGCGAAGAAGCCACAACAAGTTTGGATATGACAATCTGGGTAGCCGAAAACGGCATCGGCAACAGAAGTTCCAAGTCATCTGCCATGTAAAGAACCGATACGACATCTTTTACCGCAAGAACAAAACTCATGATAAAAAAAGCAAGCATCAGCGTCTTTGACAGATTTTCGGCATCAATAAACTTTCCGATTGCCGGTTCGATAAAATACATGCCGGCAGACAAAGCAGCGACTAACAAAGCGAAGCAGCATGCGATTATAATCTTTGCCGCCTTCGGCGAAACCAGTGCTTCACTGCTGCCGACAACCGCTTTTCCGTTGCTTTTTTTTAAAACCGTAATCAGTTTTCCGATTTTTAAAAATCTTGCTCCCGGCGAATCATTCATTCTTATTCAGCTTTCTTGCAGGAATTCCGTATTATGACATAAACGACGATCATTACAACGAGAATGGCAATCACAACAATTTTGAAGATAAACGAATCAACGAGATTAAACATTTTTATCACGGAAACGGCAACGCAGAGCAGCCCTCCCACAATATTCATAACTGAGGAAAGAATCTTGTATTTCCGTAACCCGTTTTCGGAAAAATCGTTTAATCTCATCATTTCCCTTTCGGGCATTTTTCCGGTGGTAATGGTAATCACTCCCTTCACCACGCAGGCAATACCGATGGCAATAAATAAAAACTGACCGTAGTCATTAATAATCCGGTTCATGTTCTCTTAATGTAACCTCCTTTTATTCATTCGTCTCCGTCAGCTCGAGAAAAATGTTCTCAAGCGAAGCCGTTGATTTATGTGTCGCTTTCAGTTCATCCATTGTGCCGGAATATAAAAGTTCACCTTTTTTGATAATGCAGATTTCATCGCAGAGTTTTTCCGCCACTTCCAGCACGTGGGTGGAGAAAAATACGGATTTGCCTTTTCCGGCATGTTCGCGCATCATGTTTTTGAGTTCATACGCCGCCTGCGGATCAAGTCCGGTCAGCGGCTCATCGAGAATCCACACCGACGGATCATGAACAAGCGCCCCCAGAATCATCACCTTCTGACGCATGCCGTGCGAGTAAGAAAGAATCTGATTATTCAAATCGTCAAAAATCCCGAATCTTTTGGCATACGTTTCAATAAACTCCGCTCTCCCGTCCGCGGGCGTATCATAAATATCCGCCATAAAGTTTATGTATTCCAGTCCGGTTAATCTTAGGAAGTGGTCGGGGCTGTCGGATACATATCCAAACTGATATTTCGCTTTTTGAGAATCTTTCACGACATCGATTCCGTTAACCTCGATGGTTCCTTCACTCGGCCGGATGATACCGGTGATGGCTTTAATTGTAGTGGATTTGCCGGCACCGTTGTGGCCGATAAACCCGGTAATGGCACCGTCCTTCGCCGTGAATGAAATGTTCTTTACCACTTCACGCTCGCCATACCTTTTGGTAAAGTTCTGCACACAAATCAAAGCCCTTTCCTCCCGTTCTTTTTCATGTCCGTTATTATAGCATAACCCGGCAGATGCCTCCAAACGATTTTTCCTAATACGCACTTCCGTAGAAATCATGATTGACTTCCGTGTTCTTTACCTTGCCGCCGGAAATCGTATATTCGACAACCTGTGAATAGTATTCATCACCACGCTGGTCGAAGATGGTCGTCATTCCCAGATAATCCCCTCCGGGAAGTGATTTTCTTTTAATTTCGGTCGAAGTAGCGTAATAAATTGTTTTTCCTTCCGTTTCGTTCACCTCTCCGGTAAGTAAGTTTGTTTCGTCATAAATCGGAACAATCTTGTCTCCCTGTTTTAACTCTTTGTTGCTCTTGGTATTAATCATGTAGTTAATGCCGTCCTCTTCCGGATCCGGAATCTCCCGTATGCCTTTAATGCTGTATTCTCCCGTGTCACGGTTCAGCGAAAATACAAGATAGGATTTTACCCCGTTCCACATTACCCTGGAGCGGTATTCGATGGATGACGGCGTGCAGGAAGTAATCTCCGTATTTAACGGTTCCGAATCGAAGCAGATCCATTTTCCGGAAAAATCACAGACAATGTTCCCTTCCTCGTCCATATCCACATCATCATCCTCTCCGTAATACGTAATCCGTGCAAGGTTCTCATCATACAATGCCAGAGTAAAACTGTAATCCTGTATCATATTCTGAAGTTTTTCGCTTACGGGTACCGAATAGCATCCGTTTTCAATCGTCACTTCCGATTCGTCGAATTTGCGGAATAAGGACGTGTCCAGATTGACCGGCTTAACGTCCGTGATTTTTCCGACATCTTCAAGCATTTCATCGTTTAAGCAGCCGGCCATTTTGTAATAATAAAGCGCACGTGTATTATCGTCTTCGCAGATATCGTAAACATAGTTTAGGAAATAATAAAGTCCGTAATAGGAATCGATAAACCCGGGAACATACACGCTGATTCCTTCCGAATCGCTTAAACTTCCGTTTTCCCTGTGATATAAAACCGCTTCGTCTAAAAGAGCATCAATACGCGAACACTCTTCGGGATAGGTATCCGCCATGCAGCTCACATAGTTTCCTAAATCGGTCAGGTTCCGTTCGTTATAGGCATAGGCGGCGTAATGGGTTGACTGACCGCTGCACCGGCCGATTTCCGCTAAAACACCGATATCCTTTGCGGAATCTTTTAACTGGACTTTTGTCAGATCACAATACGCATCATATAGTTCGGATGCTTTTCTCGCATCCAGTAAGGCAAAAGAAAGATCCACGGTACGGATTTTTCCGATATTGACATTCTGGGTCATATAATAATCCATATAGGTATCCGCGATACTTCTTCCGACCGCTGCCGCAGAAAGTGTCGCATCGGCACACATATTGTTTAAAAATCCCGTATAATCCCACCCTTCGCCGGGCTCCGTCTCCGCACTTAACACATAATAATCCGCAAATCCGTCCAGGGCATGTGTCACTTCGAGGGAAGACATTAAGCAGGCATCGAAGCCGATAATGTCAAATGCACGATCTGCCGCATTCGGATTATACGCCTTGGACAGTGCGGTTCTTATTTCCTTAAGAGACATGGAATCCCCTCCGAAAATGCTGTCCGAACCGTAACCGAAAGGTCCGCTTCCGTGATCCCATAAAATCAGCATCGTATGATCCGCCGGATGATTATCCCGGCAGTAGATTAAAAAGTCAGCAAGCGTATCGGGACTAACGGCGCACTGAAGAGGAAAACTGTCCAGTTCCCTGCATTCCTCGCTGTTAATAATAAACCTCTGCGTACGGTTCGGATTCACCATGGAATTGCTCCATCTGGTGGCTCCGCCGGTTTGAACGATAATCGTAATATTGTCGGAAAGATCCGTACTTATCATTTCTTCCAGGTCCGATGATGCCATTCCGGGTTCATCGGCAACCACTACTTTCTGTGTAAGCGTCTGCTCGCTTGCCACCGGCCGGTCGGGGAAATAAAGAAACTCCGGCAATGCCAGACCGTTCTTCTCAAGCTCGTCCGAATAGCGGTTTAAATTCTCGTAAAGATGATCCTTTGAGGCCTGATTCCGTGCCTCCTTCTCCTGCTTTGTCTGGAGCGAAGCCGTTATGGATAAATCATTCTCATCCATGTCTTCCAAATCGGCCCCGACCATATAGACATAAAATGCCCATGTTTCATCTTTTCCTATGGGTGCATACGCATCGATTTTTGCCGCTCCCTCTTCGTCGATGGGAGCAAGTTCGTAGATTTTTTCCTTATCGACCGGTTTATTTCGGTCTTCATACATCGCATCAACCGACAGGCGGTAAATCAGAATAGCCGTTCCGATGCCGAATCCCGCCAGGAAAATAAATGCCGTAAGACCGATAATCCCGAATATAAACGGTTTTAACAGATACACCCTGGGAATTCGGATGATCCACGGAGCATCTTTGTAACGCTCTTTGAGCGCAGCCCTTTTTACTTTCTTTGCTTCCTTCCAGCGTTTTCTTCGTTCCCTGTTTTCCGCTTTTCTTACAATCTTTTTTTCTTTTTTTTGCAGTTTTTTCTGCAGCTTTTTTTGAATTTTCGCTGCTTTCCGTTCCTTCTTCATTTCCTTTTTCCCCTGATTACCATTTTGATTCCGTGCCATCTCCCGGCCGATTATCCGAAAAACAATTCCGCCGGTGACATATGCATTTCTTTTTTTTACTTGTATCATAATAGTATAGGCGTATAATAAAAGAAAAGCAACGATAGGGGTATCGTGCAAAAATCAAAAACAGGGGGACTACATTATGGACGAAAGACTGGTTGATTTACGTTCATCCAAACACAGAGAAGCCAGAATCAAAATCATGCAGGGACATTTTGCGACGCAAAACTCCCACATCAACACCTACATTGACATGTCTACGGTTAAATGCCGTCAGAACAATGCATATGTTTCCGCAAAAGCCTTGGCGGAACAATATATGCTGACCCTTTCCGTGGATACCATCGTCTGTCTGGATGAAACCGAAGTAATCGGTGCATTCTTAGCCGACGAGCTTTCCCACAGTTACAAATCCGGATTAAGTTACGGAAATAATATTTCAGTCATCACTCCCGAAGTAAATTCAATGGGACAGATGATTTTCCGTGATAACAAACAGCGTATGGTTGAGGGAATGAGATGCCTGATTCTTACCGATTCCATTACCTCCGGAAAAACCATTCTGCAGGCAATCGACTCCATACTTTACTACGGCGGAACCGTTTGCGGCATTGCGGCGATTTTCTCCGCTGTCAGCAAATGCGCCGACATTGAAGTTAAATCCATTTTCTCCGTATCCGACATTCCGAATTACGGCTATTACAAGAGAGACAACTGTCCGCTGTGTGCTGCCGGTGTGCGCATCGAAGCTTTGGTAAACGGTTTCGGATATTCCAAACTGTAATCATAATGAGTCCTGGAGGATGTATATGAAACTGAAGAAAATCAATGCAGGCTTTTCGCTGCTTACCATTGTTTTACTCTTTATTCATACATCCTACCAGGCTTTTTCATTTCTGACTCATAACCACAACGTCACGCTTACCATGGCACTTGGCTATCCGTTATTCGCCTCCGTGTCCGTTCACGCCATTCTCGGATGCATCATGGTTTTCGGAAAACATGATTCGAAAAACATTTCCTATCCGGCGTTAAATATTCAGACCATGCTGCAGCGTATTTCCATGGTTGTGATTTCCGTTTTTCTGATTCCGCATATTTTATCCTTTCTTCTGCTGCCGAAGGCCGCAGGGGGATTTTTCTATTATCTGCTCGAAATCATAAAAATCATATTCTATGCAGCCGTATTTACACACATTGCGGTTTCTTTCGGAAAAGCACTGATTACGCTCGGGCTTTTGTCGGAACCGAAAACGAAAAAGGCCGTGGATATTGTTATGACCATCATCTGCACCGCCTGCTTTATCGCGCTTAGCATCATTATTACGGTTACGCACGCCGGAATGTACGGAGGATGACGATGAAAGATAAAAAGGTATTAATTATCGGGAGCGGAATTTCAGGTCTTTGCAGTGCAATTTCTTTAGCGGAACGCGGGGTGAAGTCCGTCCTCGTTTCTCCTTTCCCGTCCGAACGGTCCCAGTCGGTTTTGGCGGCCGGCGGAATCAATGCCGTTTTATACGATACCGAAGACAGTATCGAAAGCCATATCGAAGATACCTTAAAAGGCGGATGTAACATTGCGGGGTCAAAGGCCGTACGCGGGCTTTGCGAAGATGCCCCGGACATCATCGCCTGGCTTGAAAAACTCGGCACGGTTTTTACCAGAGAAGAAAACGGGAACGTGGCAAGGCGTGCCTTCGGAGGACAGTCCCATAACCGGACCTGCTACTGCGGTTCCTCCACCGGAAAACAGATTGTAAGCGCGCTCGTCATGGAAGCCAGACGCTATGAATCCCTCGGGATGATTGAAAGACTCCTCTGGACCGATTTCCACAGTGCGCTGATCAAAGACGGCCGGTGTTACGGTGCCATTTTATATAACGAGGCAACGCTCGAACTCGAAGCCGTTATGGCCGATGCCGTGATTATCGCAACCGGCGGTCAGAATGCCCTTTTCGGAAAAACAACCGGATCCACCCAGTGCGACGGCTATACGGCCGGACGGCTTTTTATGCAGGGCGTGGAACTGAAAAATCTCGAATTCGTCCAGTACCATCCGACCACCATACAGACCGCACAGAAAAACATGCTAATATCCGAAGCCGCACGCGGGGAAGGCGGCCGGCTTTATTATGAGGAAAACGGAAAACGCGTTTACTTCATGGAAGAAAAATACGGAAAAAAGGGCAATCTCATGCCCAGGGACATAGTTTCGAAATGCATTTACGAAACGGGGAAACCGGTTTTTCTGGATGTGACACATTTAGGCCGCAGAGAAATTCTTGCGCGCATTCCGGAAGTATACGATCTTTGTATGAAATACCGCGGAATCGACATTTCGAAAGAGAGTATTCCGGTTATACCCTCCGTCCATTTCTTCATGGGAGGAATCGCGGTAAAAAACAATCATGAAACCAACATCACGAATCTTTACGCCGTCGGAGAATGTGCCGCCATCTATCACGGTGCCAACCGGCTCGGCGGGAATTCCCTGCTTGCGGCCATTCACAGCGGAAGAATTGCCGCCCGCGATATTTCGGATCAATTCACCGAAAGCTTTAAAGAAGACGGAAGTTACGATACAAATGCAATCATAAGCCTTCCCGATTTTTCCGATGTAATAAAAGAGGAAAACGAAAGACTCGCTGCCCTTCGTTCTTCCGAAAGCAGTTTTCCGGTTGTGTATATCCGGGATATGGTGTCGGAATGCATGAGAGAAAATCTCGGAATCGAAAGAAGCAAAGAACGGTTGGAAAACGGAATTACGGACATCTCCTTTTACCTGTCCGTCATTGACAAAATCCACTATGACAATTCCGAAATGACCTATTTCGCATACAGTTTAAAGGGAATTCTGACTCTGGCGAAAGCCACTCTTCTTTGTGCCCTAAACCGGAAAGAAAGCCGGGGCGCACATATCCGGTCCGATTATCCGGACGCTTCCGGTGAATACAGTGCCGCAACAATTATTTCTTACGACAACGGTGAATATCGTGTTACCCTTGATTCGGAGGGAAAATATGAAAGTTAGGATTTTAAGACAGGCATCCCCTTTTTCCAAACCCTACTGGCAGGAATTCTCCTATGAAAAGAAGGACAACCAGACGGTTGCCGGAATGCTGGACGAACTGAATTACAAGGACGATTTAAAGGATATTAACGGAGATCCCGCTCCCAGAATCCAGTGGGAATGTTCGTGCATGCAGGGAATGTGCGGAGCCTGTGCCATGGTGATTAATAACCGTCCGGCACTGGCCTGTGAGACATTCCTGCGTGATTTGAAAAAAGATGTTATCACGCTGGAACCGCTTCGCAAATTTCCCACGGTTGCGGATCTTCTGGTCGACCGCGGAGTCATTCAGGAGAATTTAAAAAAAGCTAATTCCTTCATCGGGGAATATGCCGGAAGCGACCCTAAGGAGTATCCTCATCAGTATCTGGCGGCGAAATGTTTAAAATGCGGCCTCTGCCTGGAAGTATGCCCGAATTATAAGGGCGGGGAAAACTTCTACGGTGCGGCTTTTGCAAACGACTGCTATCTTATTGCCACAAGAAGCCGGCAGGGTGCCGATATCCGGAAAGCCTACGATAAACACTTTGCCGCGGGCTGTTCCAAATCCCTCTCCTGTATGGATGTCTGCCCGATGGAAATTCCGACATTATCCTCCATTGCGAAGATGAACCGGGGCTGATGTCATCCGCCATCCGGCAATTTTTGACCTTTTCATTTAATTCTGCAAAAAACTCTCAACAGAAAACAACGGGGAAATCTTACATGGACATCTCTTTTTTAAATCAAACGGAATATATTCTTGATGTATGGAGCAAGAGCGTATCGGACAATCCGGCCGCACTTTCCTTAACGGACGATACCCATCCAAGAGGCTTAAGCCGCCGGAAGGTGGACGAATTATCCGGCAGGGTTTATGCCTGGCTGAAAGAAAAACAAATCGGCCGGGAAGATTTTGTGTTTATCTGTCTTCCGAGAAGTGCATCTGCCCTGATTTCGATTCTGGGCGTCTGGAAGGCCGGCGCCGCATTCACCATGGTAGAGGATAATTATCCTCCGGAGCGCATTGCCTATATCCGAAAGGACTGTGGGTGCAAAGCCGTTATTGATAAGCTAAGCTGGCAGGAAATTTTAGAAACCGAATCCATGCCAGGTTTCGAAAGACCCGGGATCCGTGATGCCGCTTTTGCGGTTTATACCTCCGGCACCACGGGAAATCCGAAAGGTGCGCTTCACGAATACGGCAGCATAAAATTGATTCAGGCATCTTCCATGAATCCGTTAACCGGAAAGGCGCGTCTGAATCCGTCGGACCGTCTGGCACTGATTCCCCCTCTTAATTTTGTAGCGGCAATCCGTCGGTATATTTATGCGCTTTATGATTCCGCCCATATATTTGTTGTTCCTTACGGTATTATCAAAAACCCCGTTTTACTGAAACAGTATTATCTCGATAACCGCATCACGGTCACATACTCTTCCCCTTCCATGATCCGGCAGATCGGAGATCCCGGACCGACCATCCGTCAGATTCAGATCGGCGGTGAACCGGCAAACGGAATCTTTATCGAAGGGAAGGAACTCTTAAACGGATATTCCATGAGCGAATGCGGATTCCCTCTTACTGAATTTATCATTGACAGACCCTACGATACCTGTCCCGTCGGAAAACCGGATAACGATCATATCGTAATCCGTCTGCTTGATGATAACGGAAAAGAAGTTCCAAACGGTGAACAGGGCGAAATCTGTGTGGAGGCTCCTTTCTTCCGCGGTTACATCAATCTGCCGGAGAAAACCGCTGAGGCATTAAGAGGCGGACTTTATCATACCGGTGATATCGGCATGATGAATCCGGACGGAAATTTAGTGCTGATGGGCCGAAGCACGGACATGATTAAAATAAACGGCAACCGCATCGAGCCTGCGGAAATTGAAGCGGTCGGGAAACAGGTGCTGAATGTAAAATGGTGCGCGGCCAGAGGCTTTGAAGATCCCGTTCATGCTTTTGTCTGTCTTTACTATACCGAAGACATTACTTTCGACGAACTGGATATCCGTCATAAAATGGAACAGTATCTGCCCTATTATATGATTCCGTCCTTCTTTATCAAAGTGGATGAAATTCCCCTTTTACCAAACGGAAAAATGAACCGGCGAGCCCTTCCGAAACCGGAACCGAAGGCGGAGCATGCCGAATATGAAGCCCCCGTAACGGAAACGGAGAGCATTCTTTGTAAAGCCTTTGAAAAAGCACTGTCACTAAAGCAGGTCGGCCGGTGTGACAATTTCTATCATCTCGGCGGCGATTCTCTCGGCACCATGCGCGTGCTGGCATCCGCTAATCTGCCGGGTCTGCTTGCTTCGGATATTTTTGAGGGATGTACCCCAAAGAACATCGCCGTCCTTTATGAAAACCGTCGTGCGGGAGTGAAGGAAGAAGATATATCCGCTATGGAAATGAGGGAACGAACGAAGGCTCATCCCCTTACACCCAACCAGATCTCCATTTTCGATTACTGTATTTTCTCGCCGAATACCGTTATGTGGAATCTGCCGAGACTCTACCTCTTTGATGCCGGTACGGATGCGAACCGTCTGTGTGATGCATTAAACCGCGCCATAGAAAACCGTCCTGCTCTTTATACGATTTTTGAATTCAATGAAGAATGCTCGCTTGTGCAGAAAGTCGCACCGGAAAAAATCCTTACGGTTTCCGTCACCGAACTTAGCGAAGCGGAATTTGAAGAAAAGAAAGAAAACCTGCTTTATCCGTTCCGCATGATCGGAGAACCTCTTATTCATGCCGGAATTTACAAGACGGAACAGGCGGTTTATCTGTTCTTTGATATTCATCACATCATGACGGACGGTTCGGGTATGCAGCTTCTGAACGAGGATATCGTCCGTGCCTTAAACGGAGAAGAACTTCCTTTGGATACTTACTATGCGTATCTTTATGAGCAGGAGCAGATGCGGGAAGGAAAGAAATACAGGGAAGATAAAAAATACTTCGATGCGGTTTATGATAAAAACGACTGGTGCATCAACCTGATTCCGGATGTGGCAAAAAGACCCGGCGGAAGAGTATTCCTGCCGTTAAAGAGAACCGTTTCGTTAAAGGAAATGACCGCATGGGAAGAGAGGAATCATATCTCCCGGAATATCCTTTTTACCGCACTCGGACTCCTGGGAATCCACGAAACGGAAAAGAAAAACAAAGTTATGCTGGACTGGATTTTCCACGACCGAACGGAAGAAGTAAAACAAAACGCATTCGGCTGTCTTTTCCGTTATGTCACGGTCGGTCTTGCTCTTACCGAAGATAAAACACTCTCCGGCTTCTTAAAAGCAGTTTCCGAGCGGTCCAACGAAAGCCTCGCGCACTGTTCGTATGAGTGGAGCGTAAAAAAGGACAACGTTTTTGAACATGATATGATGATTGTCTGCTACGAAACCGCGGATATCATGAGCGGCGGAAAAATCGGCTCCGTCGGCGGGACAAGACTGGATATCATCAGTCATGCCCCCGTCAACTCCCGAAGTCTTGCCATGCAGATTATCGAAGGTCCGGACGAAATCGTGGCCTACCTTATGTTTAACGAAAATCTCTATTCCAAAGAGAAGATAAACAATGCCGTTGATACTTTCTCCTCTTTATTAGATCGTATCTTATCCGAAAATCCGGAAGAGTTTATCATTCCGCCGTTATAAACATTCTTCCGGTTCCGTTTTCAGATGAAACTTTCCCTACTGGGGCAGTTTATGCTTTGGCTGGTTCTTCGGATACGGGCCTTCCACCTTAAACGGAATATCCAGTTCCCTAAGTTCGATTTCAAAGGCATCCGTATATTTTGATTCGTTAATCAGCTGCATGAAAGATACAAAAATCTTATCCGCCATGGATGTGACTTCCAGAAGAATATGACCTTCCACGATAATGGCATATAATTCCACGTAATCCGCCACTTCTCCCCAGTCCATCCATCCGGAATAGTTCGAAATAAACGTTCCGTGCTGGGCATCTTTTCCCCGGGACGGATCATTCTTTGCATTCTGTGCAATTTTGTTCTTCGTTCCGGATACCGCGTCAATGCTCTCCCAGTGCATGAACTTTTTCCGAAGTTCCTGATGAACCACGCTCGGATCGGTCTGAAGAATAATCTGTCCTCTTGTCATGGTTCCTAAAAATTCCGGATCGCCGCCTAAATACTCTCGGTCATAATCTATATGAATATGGCTTAACAAATCACAGTGGGAATTCGGAATCCCGAGACTGGCTGCGGGATTATGCGCAATCTCTCCTCCGATATACCGGTATTTCTCCGGCAGTACTTTATCAAGAGCCTCGGCAAGCGTGGTAAGGAAAAATGCCGCTACCGACGAGTCGTTTTTCTTTGCAAAATTCATAATATCCTTCTGTTCAAAGGTGTAAAGATAATAGTTCGGATCCCTCATAAACGGATTGTACATTCCGTTTAAATAATCCATCGTCATAATGACCGGCTTCTTACTTTTATATTCAAAAATCGGCTCTTCATCGGAAAGCATATCCAGCGTCGGTTCGGAATCCTCTCCTTCGAGAAGTTCACTGTCCGGTTTGCGGATTCCCGGCGCATTCGGGATTACCCCGAATTTCTCCACCACATACTGATACACCGTTGTCATTACCCACGGCAGGGCACCTCTTCCGCCGCACATGGAGTGACTGATATTAAAATAAATATTTTCCCCGTCCGTGTCCAGGAAAAGAAGATGCCTGTTTACCTCATCCGTACAAAGATCCGGGAGGGGGATGGTTGTGGGTATTACAACGACTTCCCTTTCATTCGGAATCAGATCATATCCGCCGTCCTCTCCGATGATTACTTCCTTTGAGAAATACGGATATCTTTTGATCGCGACATTTGCCGCATGACGAAGGACCGCTAAATCCACATCCTCTTTCATTCTTACATGGACTCTGATGACAAAAGAAAAAACCTTTTCACTTGAATAAAGCCTGTAGGTATCCATACTGTATTTCATGTTTTAATCTCCTCCTTCACAAACAGAAAATATAAATCGGATGATAACCATTCTATTTTCTCACCTGTAATTCCGCCACGGAAACATAATGTTTAACCGCAAAACATTCCGATGCATTTTCATTTAACATCTGCATATGTTCCGCATCCCATGCGTTAAGCTGCTCTTCATTCATGGAAGCTCCGACTCCCCTGCAGGCACGCATGCGGCCATGCCACCCCTCTTTCGAAAACGGCACATCCACCCGGAACTCCTTCCGCATTATGATGTCAAAATCCGTAAGCAGCCCGTCCGGAACAAAAACAGGATGAAATGTGTCTCCGTACGAAGACCAGCTGGGATTGTATTTTAAGACAATCTCTTCGCTCTTCCCGGCAATGGTATCCTCGTAAGGGAGCCAGCCCATATACAGAATAAGAAGTTTCCCGTTTGGTTTCAGCATCCGTGCGAATCTGCCGGAGATTAATCCGGCATCCAGATACCAGATACACTGGCATACGGTAATCACGTCAAATGTATCGTCCGGATAGTTTACCTCTTCGGCCGCGCAAGTATAAAATTCAATATCCATCCCGTTCTCCGCCGAAAGAAGCTTTGCCTGCTCTATCTGGTTTTCCGATATATCCGTTCCGATCCATTTGGCACCGTACCGGACCATATTTCGCGGAAGGACACCGGTTCCCGTCCCGATATCCAGTACTTTCTGCCCATCCCTGCATAGTCCCAGATCCAGAATGCTTTGATAAAATTCATCCGGATAAACATCTCTGTATCTGGCATAATCCTTCGACGTATTTCCCCAGTCAAAAGCTTTTCCGTTATCTATATTTGAAAACTGCATCTTTAAAACTCCTTAATTGCTTCGGATATACTGTCCCAGTCCGGACAGTGTGTATAATTTCCGGATGGTAATTCGCATCCCTGATTCCATGGTCTGTCAAAAATAAGCACTTTCAAATCCGGCATGTGCCGGAAGAACTTAAAAGCAGCCGGGGAGTCTTCAATCGCATAATCAAAATGCATGCGATAATAATCTTCCAGTTCCAGATTAAAATCACTGTTCTTGATAAAAGAATCCCTGCCGTATTTATTCAGGCAAAACATTTTTGCTCTTTTTAATCCGTGCTCATCAAGCCATCTTCTCGAAGCGTCATACGAACTGAACGGACGACCCGTAATGATAAACACTTCATGCCCCTCATCAATCCAGTCGTTTATGACTTTAGCGGCACCGGGTGTCTCTTCATAAGACATCAGTATTTCCGGGCGGTGTCCCTCCGTCATCAGCTCTTCATACTCTTGATCCGTCAGCTGAAACGAATCCTGAAGATTAAAATATAGAACCTTTTCGTAGGGAACCTTTTTCCCGAAAAGCCGGTCTGCAATTTCAACAAACGCTCTGGCGGTTTCGCAGAGGCAGTCATCATAATCGATATAAAATCTCATCCGGTATTTTTCTCCATAACAATAATCGTAACCATCTGAATCTCCGCTTTATAATCCGTCCCTGATACACTGACTCGAAGACAGCAGATTAAGCAGACTCCAAAACTCCATAAATAAATTCACGAAAAACAGAACGATTCCGGATGTTTCCAGAAATGTCTCCGTATGAAAAACATACGGAACAGAACTAATGGTAAGTGCCATAATCAGAAACGCAACAAAGTTTACCGCTCCGGCAATCAGGGCGATGACAGACATAAACCTGTAGTATCTGAAAGAACGGTTTTGGATTGCCATGACGTAATTTCGTATCAGGAAAAAAATCTCGGCCGCCGCCATGAGGATTACAGCGACCAAAAAAACGCATCCGACGCCAAGTAAAAATCTGCCGATTCCGTCAAGAATCGGAGTCGTTTCTCCGTCAATGGTTCCTCCGCCTACATACGGGATATTCTGAACACCTTTTACAAATCCCCAGGCAGACACTCCGGCTAAAAAAATGCCTTCCACGGTATAAACCAGTAAAATCAAAACCGAAACAACTCTGACAAAATATTTCATGATTCCCCCTCTATCCTGCGTTTCGTTTGAAAAAAAAGAGTTTACCTATAAAAGCGAAAAAATGAACTCAACGGTTTGCTTTTGCTGTTCTTCCTTTGTTACTTCCGCATCCGAGTCTCCATGCTGTGGTCCGTAGTTCCCAAATCCCGCATGGTTGCCGCCCTGTATTACATAATAATAACTTTCAGCAGGGGCATATTTTTTGTTTTCTTCAAGCTTATCAAAGTTTAACACACCATCTTCGGAACCGTAAACGGAAATCTCCGTCAGGGAATCCGGCAGCGGCTTTGCCGGATATGCGGCAAGAAGAATAATGCCGGACAGTAATTCTCCGTGCCCGGATGCATAAATGGACGCTACGGCACCTCCCAGAGAATGTCCTCCAATGTAGTAATTCCCGTAAGATGTATACTCGGAGAGAAGACTGTCTGCTTTGTTTCGATTATAAAGCGCAAAGTGAAACGGCATATGAACAAGACATACATCCATGCCCTTCTCAGCCAGGTTGTGAATCAGCGGTGCATAAGCAACCTCATCCACCTTGGCACCGGGATAAAAGATCAAAAGATTCTCTTCGGACGGTCCGTCGAAAAAGTAACCATAGCCGGTCTGACTGACAATTACATTCTCATCGGATCCCAACGCAGCCTGTGCCGTTTCGTCTGCGGGATAGAATACGGTGTTATAGATGAAGAAACCGAAAACCCCAAGGAAGATTATTCCAAGCAAAGTCAGGATAATCCGTTTCTTCCTGTTTGGATTAACCATAAAACAATTGCCTCAGTCTTTCCATTTTTTATCCCATACGGTAATTTGTCGGATCGTTTGTGTTGTCTTTTTTTCTTCATCTGCGTTAACTCCCTGACAATATTACTTTGCCATATTATACATCATTTCATAGAACTCGGGAACCATGGATGTAACAAGCACCCACGTGGAATCATTTTTCCCGTTTACTTCAGGCTTTCGTAAAGCGCATTTGTCTCTTCTGCCGTATTACCGCTGATGTAATAAGTCCGGTCCGCGGTAACGATTTTTATATATCTGCCCGCCTTCGGATTCAGATACAATTTGCATCCGTTCTGTCCGTTCACCGTGAAGGTTCCCTTTGCCACGTTTTCCATTCCGGTACCTGCAACTCGCATCGCACTCAGTTCGGAGAGATTTCCGCATTCAACGGACTGTATTTCACTCTTCGGTATTTTGTATTCGTCCCTCAGCTGATGGCAGATTACGGTATCATTTTCATATCTGACCTGAATGGGTGTGGCTGACATCATCCCTACATAGATCAGGGATAAAATCGATCCGAT
>JAEEGL017330184.1_pt1 | contig 33913 bp, 26 predicted proteins | sample 9134231 | NCBI WGS metagenome assembly JAEEGL01 (sample SAMN16246548, study PRJNA631951) | gut metagenome | biome: gut microbiome; feature: rumen; material: fiber-attached | host: Bos | place: Iran: Karaj | collected 2018-10 | reverse complement strand
GCCTTCGGAATTAGAAGCATCTTCTAAAAGGTATGGTAATTCTGAGGCAATCTTTTCATTCGCACAAACTGTAAGCAATTTTGTATAGGGATTATATCCTGTATATTGCCAAGCATAGATTGAAAAAACGTATGATCCCGAAGGAATATCAGAAGTGTTTAATGTTAAATGCAAATACGGCTCTTCACTATGACCAAAGTATTGTGCCGCTTGCTTTGCCAGAGGATGCATAGCGGTAACGAAGAAGCTGTCTCGCTCTTTTGAAGCGGTCTCCGGGTCAAATGTGATACTATGGTTAGGTTTTTTACCGCTTAAATAGTTTTCCCATGTTCTTCTAAGAGCATTACGTCCGCCGGAGAGCTTTTTCAGATCATCTCTCAGTATCTGCCTTGCTGATGCAGATAGACGCAGTGTTTTAAGTGAGGATTCACCTAAAATATACTGACCTTTTCCTACACGGGCAGTAATATAGTTTTCTATCAGTTTTTGCAGGAAGTATCCGGAAATCCACGGATTTTCTGCTTTTTTAATTTCCTGAGAAGTAGACAGTTCTGTCAGATCAAAGCCGAAAAGTTCTTTTTCCTCATCTTCAAGACGGTTGAGCTCCTGCATTTTTCTGACTTCATTATCTGCCATCTGTTCAAGTTTTCTGTTTCGTTCTTCTTCTGTAAGGGTAGTATCATAAACGAGTGAATCAATATCAGAAGCAATCTGTCCGAGGATTTCTTCACAGTCGCCGATACTTCTCTCAAATACGCCGATACGCATAAGGCATCTGTGGTATATGTCTGCATCGACCGTACCCTCGGTAATGATATTGTAGATGTTTACTGCATCGCTCAACTGACCACGACGGTCAATTCGTCCTATTCTCTGTTCGATTTTCATAGGATTCCACGGGAGGTCATAATTTATCATCATATCGCAGAACTGATAATCAAGACCCTCTGAGCCGACTTCGGTAAACAAAAGAATATCTATAGCATTTTCGTTTTCACGAGGAAGTTCAAAACGTGATTTCAATTCGTATCGTGCATCATCTTTAACACTACCATCGATCTGTTCAACTCTAAGTCCGCATTCAGACAGTTTCCTTCTTAGATATGACAGCGTATGCCTGAATGTGCTGAAAATCATTATTTTGTTGTTGAACTGCTCCTGTTTTTTACAGATGATATTATATGTCTCTTCAAATTTCGGGTCTTTTTCGGGGAGATTATCTGCCATCATCAGCGCTTTTTTTGCAAGAGATGAGATTTCATTTAATGATTTATCATCAACATCATTGACTAAATTATCAGGATCATAGTCCAACTGCATCAAACGTCTGCTGATAATATCCCTGATGTATGGTGCAAGTCCAAAAATACAGCTTGCAGCTTGTCTGCGGATCGTGCTTATCATAAAAGCAACAGAATTCGCATTATGGAGTGTAGAAAGTGCTTCGTGTTCAAAATTCAACAATTCATCGTGGAGCGTCTGCTGATAATCAGTAAATGAAGTTGAAACAGTATGAGATCGTCTTACGCAGAAATCCTGTATATCACGTCTTCGGGTTCTGTTGAGCATAGTACCGAAACTGTGCAGTGACTCAATATCAGAAATAAGCTTTACACGTTCTTCTCGGTTTATTTCATTACTTTCAAGGCGGCGCAATATATCATTATACAATGGATTCTCTGCTATAACATTATCGCCCCATTGCGTTTTTTGAAGGTCAAGTAGTTCTGTTGTCGCCTTTTCATTCCAGCCTTCTTCCATTGCCCGAACTAAATGTACAGCACGGGAGATATTAGCGTTCGGACGTGACATCATCTCAAACGTATCTTTATCCACAACAATATCAGGACGAAGAACGTTGAGAAGCGTGAACAGATCATTATCGCTTGTCTGTAATGGCGTTGCGGTAAGCATTACGACAGCATCTGCATGGTCACAAAAATATTTCGTACACTTGTAGGCAAATGCCTTTTCTTTATCATCGCTGCCGTTTCGTATATGATGAGCTTCATCAACGATAACTAAATCGAAGTGGGGTTCGGGATCAAGTTCAGATAAACCAAATATCCGATTCCTTCTGCCGATTTCACCGTTATATACCTTAGAATCAAGAATGGAATATGGAATAATAGCCTTGTTAAATCTAACAGGCCAATCGCCGTCACGATCAGTATCAGAAATAATCTGACGAAGTGTTGTTCCATCAAGAGGGATAAATTCTTCATCGAATCGCTTCATCTCAAGTTCCCATTTGCGTTCTGCAACCAGCGGTTTCGGGCAGATAACCAATACACGCTCTAAATCAGAACGTGCTTCAAGTTCTTTGATAATCAATCCTGCTTCTATCGTTTTACCAACACCTACGCTGTCTGCAATCAGGATTCGGGGTTCATCAGCGTGTATCATTTTAAGTGCAGGACGGAACTGATAGGGAACAAAATCTATGCGAGCAGAATTGAGCGAATATAAACTCTGAGATGAAGGATTATTGATTTGATAAGCAGTTAGGTAACTCCGCATTTCTGTCAGACTGATCCAATTATACCCGGCTGACTTCTCAACAAGCGCTATCTGTCCTGTATAATACTGTTTGATTTCATTGTTGATGAAAACATTATACTGGGTAATATCTCCTAAGTCTTTTAACGACATTACGACACCGTTGATCTTAGGATCGCTTACTAAATATACAAGGCTATTCTCGTGTATGGAGGCTGTTGACTTTGTAGTTGTAATATTAGTTTCTCCACTCTCATTCGATTCAGGGTGGGAATGTTCCAAATTGAGGCTGTCAGGCTGTTCAACAAACGTAATGAACCTATTTATTTCATCACAAGTGTCCTTGCTGCCATCAAACTGTTCTATGAAAGCAAGCAAAGTGTTCAAGTCTTGAAGTATAATATCTTTTCCGGGCAATTCTGTACTGCAATGCGCCCAGTTGTTACGCACATCGATCATTTTGCGTAAAGTTTCACGCTCATACGAGGGAAGAAAAATTACTGTTTGAAGATCATACCAAGATTTGTTTGCAATTCTTAAAAGCGCAGCGAGGTCAAAATCCGAAAGCTTAGAAAAGCCTTTCTCTACGGCGATTTCATGCTGAGTAAAACTTAAGCTTGGCATAACGCATTCGTCCCACCAATTATCTGTCACACGCGGGAATAGTCCGTAAAGCCAATTATACAGAACTTTCGATGCTTCATGTAAAAAAGCATTCATTTTACTAATTATTATTTGAGTGTTCATATTAAAACCTCTTTAGTAGAATACTATCTATAAGTATTTTTATTGTTGTAAAGGAGTACCAGCACCCCAAACCAATTTTCTGGTATATTATTGTAAATGCCTTCCATTATAAATTAATCCTCTTTAGTTAGTATACCACATTTTCAGATGTTTTGTCAATCAATCTGACTGTGAAATTAGTATATTCGAAGTTATTTTTAGTGAAAAATATACAATGAGGAGAAGAGACATTAAACCACTAGATATGAAAAACTCCTTTAGTGGAAATGCTATACTATTTGGCAAGTTCACTTAGGAGTTTTTCTGATATATTCAATTAATTTTCGTATCTAACAAAATGGAATGTTTCAATGCTATCACATTGAGCGTCTCTTATTCTGGCTGCATAAGAATAAAAGGTGCATATCATTATCCCCAGTACCGATCTAAAGCATCAGTACAGTATGTCAGAATTGTTGAGATATCGTCATCGTCAAGCGATTTCATGATGCTTTTATCTATCTGAATTACACCCAGATACTTTGAGTGCCTCATATATCCCATTCCTTCAAAACGCTTAAACGGCATGGAGAGAATGAGCCTTTCCACATCTTTCAAGATGTAATCGCCCTTAGTAAAAATACAACTCTTCTTTTCGGCAGGGAGTCCCTTCTTGATTCTGTCTTCGTAATACCATGCAAATGATTCTGCGACATCTGACAGCATCGCCTCACCATGCTCATTCATATTAGAGAGAAACGAAATTAGAAACACTGGCTTATACGAATATGACATTTGCATTTCGTTACAGAAATCGAGAAACAACTGCTTACGGTTGCTTACTGTAATTTCTGTCCAGCCGAACTTCTGACAGTACTCCTTGACACGCTCCCTGTTGAAATAATGCAGTGTCCGGTGGTCGCTGATAGGAACATCCATATCAGGAACAATTTTGCCTTCTTTTATGTAGCGGCTGATAGTTTCTTCCTGCGCAGTAACATGACGCACCAGTTCCATCTCAGAGTACATCTGGCTTGCCTTGTCCTGCCAGTTGAAGATATCAATCACTTCATAGTCCATCACAGAAATGGGGAAATCAACAGATACAGCAGGCTTTTCACCCTTCTTGAACATATCCCGATCCCACTGCATACTGTGCTTGGTACCAAGCACCATACCGCCAGGGACATACTCGGCAACATTTAGCAGGCGGTGAAGTGAATAAGGACAGTTGAACATATTGGCATTGTCCACGAAATCAAATACCATGAGGAATTCTTTACCCTCATGTATTCTCATGCCTCTGCCAAGTTGCTGCGTATATATGACCTTCGACATGGTCGGTCGTGCCATAAATAACACCTCAGTTATAGGACTGTCCCAGCCTTCATTCAACAGGTCGCAGGCACAAAGAACCTGAATCTCTTTATCTGCATACTGCTTCAAGATCTGCTTTCTGATTGCCGCATTCGTGCTACCGGACACAGCTTCTGACCTTACACCCTTGTCACGCAGCATCTGAGCGATAGTTTCAGCATGATTAACCGAAGTACAGAAAATGACCGTTGACTTGCCCTTTGCATATTCTATGTAAGTGTCTACAATCAGCCGGTTACGGTCGGGGATCATAATGGTCTGTTCAAGATCGAGAGCATTATACTTGAAGCCGTTAATTCGGACATCAGACATATCGATATTTGTCTTGACACGGATGCAACGAACCGGGCAAAGAACACCTGTCTCAACCGCGTCCTTAATGTCCAGCTTATGAGCAACGGTCTGGAAAACCTCCAGCAGGTCAGCACCGTCAGCGCGTTCCGGAGTAGCGGTCAGTCCGAGTGTAAACTTCGGACAGAAGTATGACAAAATCTTCGTGTAGCTCTTAGCCGATGCATGATGGCATTCGTCGATGATAAGGTAAGCAAAGTCATCAGGCTTGAACTGATCAAGATTTCGAATTATACTTTGAATGCTTCCACATACGACATAGGTATCCGTGTCATGGAAACTCTCATAGAATCTACCGACCTTGACATCTGGCCAGAGCCGTTCAAAGTTTGCTGCTCCTTGTTCAACAAGTTCTTTGGTGTGTGCAAGGAAGAGGACGCGCTTTCCGACCTGTTTGGCATCAAGAACACCAATAGCGGACTTACCAGAGCCGGTTGCGCCCTGCACCAGAGCAATCGTCTTGCCTTCCTCACGCATTTTGATGAGGCTGGCGAGTGCTTCCTCCTGATGCTCACGCAGTTCAAACACGCTGCCTTGCTGCGCAGGTGTGTCGCCGTCAAAGTAAGTGAGTACCGGAGAATAGCCGAGAAATGTAATCAGCTCATCCTTTACACGATCAGGTGTTTTGGTGAGCTGCGTATCTGTCCAGCGAAATACCCGCCAGCCCTGAAAAACCATACTGTTCTGTTTGAGAAGATCATCGGTATACTTGTCCTGTGACACTTTGCCGGGATTATGCCATGTTTCGCCGTCAATCTCAAAGGCAACCTTGCCGTCTTCAGTCATAACGGCGAAATCGATAGTCCGGTGATTACCATAAATATCGACAAAGGGGTGCTGTAAGTACACAAACTGACCTTTCTCTTCACCAAAGGCTTCACAAAATAGTTGTGCAAATCTTTCCTCTGCTCCGCTGTCTCCGGCGCGTTCAGATTTATTCACTGCCACTTTCAATCACCCCTTTGAGCCGTAACCGCTTCTCAAAGCCGCCACGTTTTTCAGCTTTTTCTTTCCGTATGTTTTCAAGCTCTTCGATTGAATACCCACGAGCTACCGATACGGCATATATGACTTCTAGCAGATCAGCAAGTTCCTCAAGCGACTTGTCAGCCTGATATTCCGCAAGTTCTTCGTTCAACTTAGCATCAAGAGACTCAATATATTCTGTTTCATTCATAGTTTCTACGATGCACTGCTTCCCGGAAGATGCGATGATTCCCGGAATTTTGTCGCGAATTAGTTTGTTGTATTCTATCATGCAAATCTGCCCCCCAGTTTAGGTGTTCATAATATCGAGATTGATATGTAAAACTACGCCCCTGATATGTTCATTATAGCACATCAGGGGCAATTTTACAATAGTCAAACATAAGCGGCAACTGTTTATTTCTTTTCGATTTTCTTCGCTTCTGCCTTCATGCCTAAAGCAAGTGAATAATCGCTGAAATCTGCCAATAAAATATCGTCATTCCAGATACGGATAACATTGTTTTCAAATATGTACTGTATTGACTTCATGATTCGAGAGGGATTATACATATCAGTCTCTAATACTAACTGTGGAACCTTTGCAACAACCATCTTCTTTTTGCTTTTCTTGCCTTTAGTCTTACCATCAGAATGGCTCAAAATCGGAAGCAGTTCACTTCTCTTAGCTGATTCATAGCGTTCACATAATTCAGGCAAATGCTCTTTCAGCAAGGAAATAACGTCATCAAACACAAACTTGTATTGCATACTCCATGCGTAATAAGCGGTGAGTGTGCCGTCAAACGGATTCAGATAGATGTGATTGAGAAAATCGATATCCACAATACAGCCGTGAATACTACCCCAGCCACCAAATTTACGTACTTCATCTGATATCGCAGATAAGGCGTTTTGGAATGGTGTGACGGCTTCTGTAACTTTCTGTGCATACAGATCCATATTGTCATAATAATACTGTATATCGTATCTTGCCAGTTTCTTACGCTGACCGCCAACAAGAAGACACAAACTTGAGGCTGATTGAAGTACAAACATATACAGTCCATTTTTCTTCAGCACATATATTTTTCCCGGATATTTACAGCCATTACTGTGTATTCCGCGCCCACGGTTAAAATCCATATAATCATCTGATGTGATTTCATGCATACCGTTACACATATCCTTAAAAGGATCATACCAACCTGCAACTGTGAATGAATTCAGTTTCCACTTTGTCGGCTTATAACCGACCTGATTATCCGATAACACAGTAGTTCCATCTGGTTTTCGTATAAGAGAATTCTGGTGTGTATGTCCGTTAATATATATCCACCTCGGATTAACCTCGACACTCAGCCAGTCTGTTACAGGAGTATGTGTAAGAACAATCACTTGCATTTCCGAAGCACATCGCATCATTTTATCATACACGGATAAGAATTGTGCAGACAGCGTTTCGTCCTCTTCTCGTGTTGTAACCGCTGAACGATATAAACCGCGTGTTGCATTAAACCGTTCGTTTAAACCAGAGAATCCTATTCCGCCGAGAACTATTAGAGAAGCTTTTGAACATACATCGTGAAGGTCTGATTCGGATGCTGACAGGATCTGTTCCTCTTCAATCACACATTCCTGCTTATTCTTGTAGTTTATATAAACCGCATTCTGAAGAAGAGAGCCGCTCTTTAACCATCCTTTGAAGCTAATAATATTATGATAATCAGCCAGTATCTCATTTAGAGGTCGTGATACATAGCCAGATAACGTTCCTTCTGGGTGATCATCCCATAACTCGTGGTTTCCCAACACAGAGATAATAGAACCGTTCCAGCATCTCCTCAACTTTCGATAGAATAGGGACGCTAAACCTTTGTAATGACCAACATCTCCAGCAATCAGCAAATAACCAGAGGTGTCGTTTACAGTCGAAACCATTTCAGCAATCTTTTGATTTAATGCAGTAGAAATATCCTCAAATGAGCAACCATCCCTCTCCAGAACCTCTTTAAGCTGATGTTCTAAGTGCAGATCAGATATATAATATACTATTTTTGAAGGAATATCATTGTTAAGCATGAGGTCATATGAAGTTGCTACAGTTTGGTTAATTGGAACAAGGAGAGCATCACTTGCTGAAGGTGGAGTTTCGACCTCTGCTAATTCCAATTTCCTTATAGGTGCTAACCTCTTTGTGTCGATGAGTTTCTGTAGACGGGTTACAACTGATTTTGATAGTGGCTTTATTAACATAGCAGTTGGATCCTGCCGTTCTCTCTTCTCAAGCAGTTTGGTATTCCATGCCAGAATCGCTTCGGGTCCAATTTTCTTTATAAGCGCATCAATTATTGCTTTATCATTGCGGAGTGTGTCTGGAAACCAACTGATAGAGAACGATCTATCTCGATCGTTGTCATCCGCTGCTTCAATTACAGTCAGACACATATCGGAAGTGATGTACTTTTCAGGAATCCATCTTAATGTGAACGGATTATTGGAAAATGCAACTTCACATATTTCTTGAGTACGACGATCGGGTGGAACAAATTGAAGATTAGACGGATTGCTATTAACAGCAAGCTCTATCAATTGCTTATTTATCTTATTGGTCGGAACATATTCTAATGCTTCACCGTCCTTAGTCACAGCTTGAAGCACGAGTTCCTTTGTTTTGTATTTTGTAGGAATATTCTTCAAACTACATGGAGAAAATGCTATCGAATCAGATACAAGGTTTTCATCGATCAACTCTTCGGGAACATAAGCGATTGGATACTCCCAATAGTCATTCCTTCTTAGCTTTATTGGATGGCGAACAGCAATTACAGCCAATTGTTTCGTGATTCTGCCTTCAATATGATAAAGAACAAGTCCGTTATTTTCTACAGCCAGTTGCACTAGTTCATCTGTAAGCATCTTTTCGGGTACATACTTTATCGCCATGCCATTTTGAGTCACAGCTGCCTTGCATAGTTCATATGTAAGCAATTTTTTTGAGACGGATTTAATGGCTGTTCCGTCAGCTTCGACTGCGGCAATAACCAATTCAGGAGTTTGATCGCGCTTGGGAATGTCCCGAAGAGTGTATTCGCAAGGATTCTCTTCAAAACGTTCTATTGCGGTTTTCTCTCTCAAGCCCAAATCAGCTTCAAGACGATTGGAGAGATTTGGTACAACCGCCAATGCGCCCGGGTTCAAGTCAACAGTTTCCGTATTCAATTGGGTTGACATTGAAACCTCTTCTTCTGGTTTAACTCCTCTAACAGCACGAAGCTGTGATTGTAGTGAATCCGAAAACTTAGCCATAGTATCTCTCCTTTCTGTTTATGCAGTAAAAATGCATTAGAGTGTAAACACTTGGTTTAATTTACACCAGTTCTATCCATAAGATACCTGATAACATGTGCGCTATCAGGATCGGTACCTTCTAATTCAGCAAGAAATTGACTCAGAATCGCCTTTTCCGTTGAATTAATATAGCACAGTTTCGCAAACAAGGTCTTAACAGCAGACGCTTTATGTTCCTTAAGTTCAGCTACTTTCTGCTCAAAATCCGCCTTAGTGTATTCACGCAGCCAGTTTCGAGGTTTTGAGGCTGTAAGTTCTTCAAGTGAAAACCTCTCATATTTTCCTTTGATTTTTGAGCCGACATACGCACCTGTTGTGCGATGAATGTGATCTATCTCCGATCTTTCGTCAGCTAACCGCTGCTGTCTTTTTTGTTCAGCAGCTTGTAAAGCGTGTAACTTCGCTGTTTCAGCGGCAGCACGTCTGGTCGCTTCTTCCTGCCTGCGTTTTTCTTCCTCTTCTTTAAGCCGGCGTTCGTATTCTTGACGCCTAATTTCTGCTTGGCGGCGTGATTCTTCTGCTTGCTTTCTTTGCCGTTCACGTCGATCAGACTCTTCTTTCAGCCATTTTGCCTTCTGTGTCCTTCTATAGTTACGGAAATCGCCATATGCTATTCTTGATGACGGTGTAAAGAAACCTTGTGCATCTATATCGAGATCTATCAAAGATATAGGCACCGCAAAGGTGTCGTTCTCATACCAATCAGCCAGATCATAGAAGCAGTCTGGAAGATCCGACTTATCCATACCATCAAGAATATAGATAAACCAAGTCTTACGTTCGTTATCAATAACAATCGCTGTATGATTACATGATTTATTGAGCGAATACTTCACAGGGAAATATGCCATCTCACGTTCGGAAAACGGCTGTGACTCTGCATCTTTGTCGACAGTAATCTGAAGATATTGATATCCGGCTTCTTCATAGAGCCTTTTCCGTTTTTCAAGCGTAGCTGAAGTGACCGCCGTGTCAATAATATCTATAGCATAATTCACAGATGCACTTCTCAACACAAAAGCTGTATAATGATCATGAATGATGATAACGTCCTCCTCTAAGGAAAAGCCACGGTTCTCGGCTATTTGTTGGAGTGGTGCATATAGTTCTCGTTGCGTGTGCTTGAAAATATTGCTTTGCTTGCTACAGTATTCGCCATATTTACAATCCTCTCGTTTGTAATGGGCGAAGCATTCCGCACGTTGTTTACCATGCTTGAAGAAAACAGGCTCACCGCAGTCACAGCAAGTAAGTGCGTGACAACTTCGGATTTCCTGCTCAAAGTCAAAGTTCTGCAATACCTGATAAGCATAAAGAACTTTTCCTTTATAAATACTCTTTTCCATAAAAACACCTCGCCCACTTGACTATGATACAACCGTCTAATTAATCATCGTCATCTTCATATCCACTGCATTCATCCTTGTGATCGCACAATTCGCAAATGCAATCATCGGTATATTCGCCGGTTTCCCAGCAGCGCTCTGTTGCTTCCATGTTCACACCCCCTCCGTTTTATGATTTAGTGCCTTCATTGCCCATTTCTGGCACTGTGCAGATACTGTTTCTGGCGATATTATCCGCATCTCATCAGGGAATTGAAAAAACCAGCCCCAGAAAGTGTTACTAATCTGAACTTTGACCGTAGCCGTATACCGACCATTATCTAATCGATAGATCTTTGTTTCCAGACCAAATTGATCAAAAACAACATCTATAAGAGATTGAGTAAATTCCAAAACAACATCTGTTTCTTCTCCACCATACATTTTGATAGCTTTGGAAGTATAGTCTACTAGTTCTTTTCCTTTGACGAGTGCTTCTTTGCCGACATAACTATCGAGAGGCTGGACATCTTCCATCCGATCTATTCTATAATTTCGTTTGTCATTTCTTGCTCGATTATAGCAGCGAAGATAATAATTGTTATCCTCATAAATTAATGCAATCGGATCCACTACATATCGCTCTTTGTTATGTTGATAGACTCTATTGCCGTGTTCATCATGTTTGAAATAATAAAAAGAGATTTGTGTCTGTCTTTTGAATGATTCTTCGATTACTGCAATAGAATCAAAAATGCTCGTATTGGTTTGTTTTCTTATATTAAATCGAGTTATATTACACTGAAGTGATTCAGAGCGATGAGGCCCTCCGAGATTAGCGATTTTTTCAGTTAGTGCTTTAGTCATTTCTTCCGGAATAACGGAAGATGCCTGGACCGCATCAATAAGGATCTTTAGTTCCGCTAAAGAAAAGCTGTTATGCTCTATATAGTATGCATTGCTGTGTCCAACTTTAACACTCTTGACTGGATAGTTCATATCCTGTAACTGTGATATATCTCTTGAAAGTGTTCGCCGGTCACACGATATACCATAGCCAGAAAGCTTTTTAATCATAGCATTGGTTGTAATAGGATGTTCAGAATCAGATTCTCGCTTCAAAATCTCAGTTAGCAACAGTAATTTGTTCTTTTGCATTTCAACCTATTCCTTTCCCATCGTATACCCTCATACTATCACATTATGAGTTAGAAGTCAATTCGCAACTGTCACAAGAATATGACAGTTGATTTGTGCATGAAAAAAGCACACAAGTAATATGCTTATGTGCTATATAGGGAATAAAATAATAACAATGCTTGGTAAGCATAAACGCCAAAACAGTATAGAACTTATGTGAGTCTCCAGTAACTCAGTGTTATGTTTAATTCCAAACAATCATGAAAGATAATTCAATTTCACAAACAATTGATTTGCTTTTTTAAATGTTAGACAAGTCGTTCAGTATATTTCTTGCATAATCGTAGCCTATGTCCAATAATTTATATTTCCTTGGATTTAAGTTAGTTTTTTCAAACCAATCAGCCCTGCGCGTAAAGACATCGGCGATTTGCTTTTCACCAGCCATTTCCTCTAACGCATCAAACATTATTTTTTTGATTTCGTTAATTGAAAAATCTTCTTGCAATTTGTCCACCTGTGCAAAATACATTAGTGGAATCATTCGCGCCTTAAAATCCATCTTTTCGCTTAGTTTTTTTAGATAAGGATATTTTTTGATTAAAGTTTTGCCAACACATTCTACACGTTCGTTTTTTCTGGAATGACTTTGTGAACGTGGTTGACTCGATTTTGATGTCTTCTTTAAATTCTTGCCAGATTTGTTTGATTGCCCCTGCTTTTTACTCGAACTGTTGATCATTTCCAGTGCGATTGGAAGTGTCTCAGACAAGAAACGCTTTTCTTGATTAATGACTGTTTGAGGATTGCCTTCAACTTCGAATATGATTTCTCCTATGGTTATTTTTAATCTAAGCATATTATTAGGCAATTGCTCATAATCAAAGCTTTCATTCTGTTTTCGCATTTTTGAGGATGATTTTTCTTCATTTTCTTCGATTTGTGGCATATTATGATATGCAGGCAGGTCTTCATATTTGGTTTCCAACTTGTATTTGGCAATGATTTCTCTGCAAACCGCTTCGATGCCAGGCTGTCCATTTCCACAAGCGATTCTATATTCCGAATTCAGTTTTGCAGCTGTCAACGCTAGTATCAGTGCCTCTTTCCCATCATCTTCATATATACTTTCTATAAGGAATTGAGTAAAATCTGCGCCAGTTCCCATTTTGTAGCAAGTACCTTTTTTCATGGCAGCATATATTGTAAAATACATTTTCACTGATGCTTTCGAAGCAGATGTTTTATTTTCAAGGAGTCTACTCGCCGCTGCAGCAGTATAAATACCTGAATACACTTTCTTGCTGGTCTCATAAATCAGTTTCATTTCTTCTGGATTATTAAACTTCGGCATTGACAAGATCCTCCTTAATAGCTTCTTTAGCTTTTATTATGAATGCATCGTCATTAATATAATCAATATTTTCAAGACTACAATCATATTCAGCATTTGCTACGCCTTCAGGCGATCCATCAGGAAATTTTGGGATAATTCTTGCATCATAGACATGTCGTTTAGTTGAAGTATACTCAGGGCTAAATCTAATTGTCCGAAGTCTTTCTTCAGAAACATTTTTTAATATTAGGTTTATTCGCGTTATTTTTCTGTGATTTGTTTGAATAAAAGGCTTAACTTCATACAGCAGATCAAATAGTGATTTTCCCTCATCATCATATCTCAGCATATATGATAAAATGTATATATCAAACATTTCCGTATTTAATTGCTCATGTTTGAAATGATGTGCTCGAAAACTATTAGTTGTAGCTTTTACCTCAAGTTTGAATTTATCCGACAAAGAAAAGTCAAACTTTAGTCTATCTTTTGATTGCCAATATCTCCCTAAATCTAAATCTGAAGAGAAACTAATAATAGCGTCAATCTCTGCATATAATCCTATTAATTCCGAATCTGAGGGTTCCGTTTTATCAGAAAAGAATTTGGAAAGTGTACGAAATACCAGCATGACTTCGTCGTCTTTTACTTTCACAGTTGGGATCATAGTATCTATTATCTCAAGGAACATTTCACGTTCTTTTTCTATTTGTGAGAAGCATCGAATGATGTGTACAAGATCATTTTTCTTTTCAATACCGTCAAGAGAATAATCAAGCCGAATATTGCACTCGACGCTAAGTAATTTTGTCCTTTGAAGAATAGGCGTGCAGGATGCGCCAGTAGACATTATAACAGCGCAAATGTTATCATTCTCATCAAAGCCCAGAAAAAAACTATCTCGAAATGTGAATAATAGAAAATCATCTTGAACTGTCCTTTTAGAAGAAAAGGCATTTCTATAGCATTCAATAATTGTCATCGATTTTACTCCTTAATTATACCTGAATCACAAGATCTGATAAGCTTTCAACTACTTTAATAGGCAAATACAAGGCAATAGTTGGACTGATAATTCCTGTCTTGGTATCCTCAATAATGTGTATTTGAACTTGAATTGTATCAATCTTTTTAAATTGGTAATCATCACCCAAGTATACTGCCGGAAGTGACAAGTCATCAGGACGACGACCGACGCTATAATTTGGAATATTCCCATCCGAAATAGCATGTTTTGACGTAATTCCTTCATTATCTCGCATCCATATTACATCAGTAGGAGGGTTAAGTTGTTTTCTAACGAGAAGTACTTTTAATTTTTGCAGTACGGCATTATTTAGTTTTGATTCATTTGGGAATATAAATCTATTTAATATAGAGTCGTATACTGTATCAAAATCACTTGAGATAATATAATATGGAGCACCAGAACCAAATCTCTCTATTGTTGAATGTTCTGCATGCAAGTCTCTAAATTCATTTATAACATTTTGATTATTAGCGATAAAGGAGGGATCTGCTTGAAATACCCTTTGCTTATTCCAAAAAGTGAAGGTGTATCGATCAGCGGAAGCCACATTCTGCCTAGTCATTTTCAGTTTATCGCTCAGAACAAATATTCTTGACATATTCTTGAATGCTGTTCCTTGCATGTTTGATTCATTAACTGTATCCCATAGATCTTCTTCGTGATCTCTTATTGCCTTAAACTCATTAATTATTTTTTTAACAGCAAAAATTCTACATAGATCGAGATACTTTGTTTTATAGCCAAACCATCTAGCTCTTTGTTGAACAGTATCTGCAGCTGAAACACCTTTTGCAGTTCTTATAATATACGTAATTGTTAATCCTTTAAGAGTCAATCCTCTTCCTAACATCGTTCCGCCAACATATATATTGTAATCATAGAATTCATCAGCACTTGTCGAGACGCTATCTCCATTGATAATGTGTCTTCCACATTCATTCATTGCTTGGATAATATAGTCTTCTAGTGAGTCAAATGAAGGAATATTCTTAACGGTGGTGCTTGCATATTTGTTGTAAGCTTCTACTAAAACTGATTTAACATCTTCATATGCGATATCATTCTTGTCATTAGTTTGTTCAATCCACTCGTCAATCAATCCAGAAACCTTTTTGAATACAGCCTTATGATCAGCTTTTAGTTGGCTAGGATGGATTAACATTGACATCTTATCCCCTGGCTTCATTCCGCGGCTTCTCTGAATTCCGCAAGCTACGAAAAACATAGAAAGAGCTAAGATAAATGATTTTGGAACTCCATCATCGAGCAATGATGAGTCCTCGATTGGAATAGTATATGTGTCGTCTCTGTGAAAAACATCAAGTCCGCAATAGCCTTTTCCAGGATCAACCAAAACTCCAAAATCTGGTGATAATATATCCAAGGTGTCAATCAATAGATTAGCTTGTGGTGTCGCCGTTACACTAATAAAGCAGTGACGATTGAGAATACTTTTTAACGTTTCAATTGCGCTGTATGTTGCACTCTTTCTGCCCTTTTTTACAAGTGTATTAAGAGAAGCTTCGTCACCTTCATCATCAATTATTAATATCGGCTTATCAACTAATGAAGAATTCAAAAAAACGTTATCTTTGACATAGTTTATTTGCGGAGAGTTCTTAAGCGCAACAATTATGACTTTTTTGCCGTTTTTTATGAACTGCTTGATTTTCTGTGTCGTAAGTTCGCTACGATATTCAACCGTATCTAGTACAAGAACGTCCTTAGTTCCTTTAAAATATTCCTTTATTCTGTCTCGATTCTGTGTTACAAGTGGTTTTTTTGTGCCACCAAGAACAATAACTGCATTATAGCCGTTATCAAATGCCAAAGCAGTTAACGTTATAAAGTTTGAAGTCTTTCCACTTTGTACTTTACCGATAACTATTCCTGTTTTTTTACAAGTCTCATCAGATAGAGGATTAGGACAATACCCAAGTACCTTTGCAGCGTTCTCAACTATTTTTGACACACCATCATCGGGTATTCCTTCATTCAGCAAATAATTACTAATAATTGTCGAATACCTTCCGTCTATTGTAACAGGCCAAACTGTGTAACTTGAGTTTGTATAATAGTTTGCACCGAACCCATTAGTAATCATATCATTTCTCCTTAATTACCGCTTTTAGAGTCTCGTTCATTTTTGTTCTTATTGTACTAGGAGATACTTTCCCATCCACGCTTGTTCGTTTTGATTCGATTTCAGATAGTGCTAGAGCGAATGTAAACTGTTGCATTAATTCCAAGAACTTCGGGTCATCAATGTATGGCTTAAAGAAGGAATGACGAATATTCCACTCGATAATATACTCGTCTCCTTTTGTCATTACATTCAGCCATCGTGCATCTGGATCATTTTCTTTCAAAATAAAATTGAAAGTGTAGTTTTCTTCACCGCAAGAAAATGATAGCCTTTGGCCGTTATTTCCTACTATTTGTATTTCTCCAGCATTGGATTCATGTTTCTTTTCTTTTTCAAGTGGTGACTGTTCTTTATCAGAAGGCTCTTCATCTTTAATGTCTTCCTTAATCTCTTCAATGTCTTCTAGAACTTCTTCTGATATGTTAGAAATATTAACATCTCTAATTATTCCAGCACCAGTAAAGTTTTCAACTAATGAATTGAAGCCTGGATTAACAGTTATCTTTTTACCTTTTCGATACTCCTTAGCCTTTTTACGGTATTCACTACACTCATTTAGCAGTTTTTCAATAAAAAGATCCTCCAAGCCACTGTACCAATCAAATGCATCCTTGGTTTGTGTTACTGGCCAGTCATCCATATTTAGCTCACCAAACAATCTTTGATAAACAAAGGAGTTAGATTTTTCAAAGATTTCTTCTGGACGATAACCATTTTCATAACCGCCGACAATCACACGACCTCTTCTAATTAATGTGAATCCAGCACCTGAAACACTACCTTCCTCAAGAAGAGCTATAAATCCATTAACGTGATATTCTTTCTCATTACATAAAACGGAAAAACTGAGGTCTTTTTTCCATTTCTTTTTACTACCATCTGGTAGACTTTCTTCAAGAATTGCCGGTTCATGGTACTCGAGGCTTTCATCATTGTAATAGATATGTATTTTATCAGTTCTCAGATCAGTTCTATACATGCCTCTTAACTGGTCTTTTGTTTTCCCTATCTGTCTTCCCGACATTGTACGGTTCAAACGCCATATCCTTATCACAGTTCCATGCTCTTTGGGATTACATTGTACTTCTTCAACCTTTATTTCTTCAGTTTTGTATTTTTGAAGAAGTTCTACGTCTACAGTTGCTTTATATTTTATTCCAGAACCTAGTTCTGTAGATTCAACACTCCACATAAGTCCAAACCAGCACGCAGCTGTCTTTAGTCCCATGCCGAACTCACTTCGTGTTGGCTTCTTGGGAGGGCTATCAAGCATAATAGCACGTTTGAAATCATTAAAGTCCATACCAAAAGCGTTATCTTTTATTTCAAGCATATCACCATCTCGACTTCTCTGATATAGAATACGAACATCGAGTCCATCCCAATACTTGGATTGTTCAAGTTGAGTTACATGATCATAATAACTCTGAGTAGAGTTATCCACAAATTCAGCAATTGCGGTCCACGGGTCATACTTAATATTTTTATATGTTGCATATACACTTGTTGTAGGACGTATATTTATTGTCTTTCCCATTATTCTTCACCTTCCCATCCTAATGACGCTAGACTGAATAGGCTCTTTCCTAGGATTTTCAGTATTCGTACATTAACTGAGTTGCCAAGTTGCCGATATATAATTGCATCTGTACCTTGGAACTTATATCCAGCATGAAAACTTTGAAGATTTGCAGCTTCTCGGGGTGTTATCCTTCTATAATGTTGCTTATTATCGTCCCAAATTATTGGTGTATTTGCAATTGCAACAAGAGAAGGATAAAATGTGGGACGTTTTGCCCGAATTCCCGATTGTCTAATCTGAATTAAACAATCATGTATATCACTTACATCTGCCCCACAATTCCATTCGAATTTTTTATATAACTTGATTCTTGAAAGCATATCGTATTTTTTTATCCAAGAGTCAATATATGACCTATGTAACAGATAGAATTCTCTATTTAGTCTTAAAAAACGCTTTTTCCATTCTGGCATATCATCATATCCTTGAGATTCAAAGACGTCATCATCATCATCATTTCCAACACCGAAACTATCTATCCACAGTGGAAAACCAATAATGGTAATTCCGGTATTAACCCGAAATTCATCCCATGCAGAAATCATTAGTTCTTTCTCCTCGGATATTATATATGAATCATCCACATCATCTTCAAGAATGCTCCACGCATCACCCATCTTGCACTTTTTGAAGTACCTTTCCAAATTAAGATTCTCTTTATGAATACACCCATTGGTTAGTATCGCTTCATTCCGGATGTCTTTTCGAATCCCTAAAATATATACTCTCTCTCGTATCTGCGGAATTCCAAAGTCAGAAGGAGAAAGAATTATAGGTTGTTCAGTGATGTAAAAATTACGTTTTGTTAATTCACTAGTTATAATATCCCAGTTTTCTGTTTTATCCGCAAGGTTCCTTACGTTTTCTAAAATAACAAACTTTACCTCTGGATGACCGTCTAGAATATCCATTATTTTATAAAAAAGATTTCCACGCTTTTTATCTTGAAATCCTTTTTGTAATCCAGCTTTACTGAATGGCTGGCAAGGGAATCCCGCACATAGGACATCAAATGGAGCTATACTAGTTGGATCTATTTTGTTTACGTCGCCTCGTACTTGTTTTTCTTCTGTCTTGAAATTTAGGTTATATGTTTTTACACACTCCTGATTAATCTCTGCCGCCATAACACATTCGCCACCAAGAAATCTCATTGCCTGATGAAAGCCACCAACGCCTGCAAACAAATCAATAAATCTAAAGCGAGATGTAGATTCTTTCTTCTTTTCTTTTCTTTTATCATGCGGCCGCATGACATCGTCTGGAATTAACCAGCGATTCTTTTCTAAAACGGCTCCATCTATACGTCCTTGTTTACATAAAACAGTAACCCAGGTTTCTGAAACATTCCATTTTTCCGCAACTTCTTTTGCTGTTAACATATTTTTACCATCTTTCGTTTGCAAATAAGATATGCATATAATCGAATCAATAAGAGTAACTGAATATCATCTGTCATTCTAGTCCGAACAAAGTATAACATATCACTATACACTAATCCATAATCCATTATACCACAAATCGCAAGAAATATCAATACACAATCCGCACTTTTTCGTGCAAAAAACAGAAAAAGAGTGCAACATTTTAATCCGCCATATAAAACGTCATAAAATGTTGAACTCAAAATGTACACCATTAGTAGCATGGGGTGCAACTATTCTATAAAATCCACCAAATCTCCGGATATATCCTTGATTCTGTCCATATCAAGCTCCATGTAGCTCTTGCTGGCTCCCACGGTCCTGAACAGCTGTATTTTCCGTCCGACAGCATCTATCTTCCGTACCCGCTCGGTCATGGTAACATAGGAGCCGCCGGCTTTCTTCTGATCGTTCAGGAAGTATGTGAAGGTCAGTATCGGGTGGTGCCCGTCCTCCAGAACGTCCGCTATCAGGTTGATTTTCTGATTCAGCACTTCTATCTCGGATTCTGTCAGCGGTTCCATTTGCCCGACCTCTCGTGCCTCTTCTCCGACCATGTCCTCGTAGCCTTCAAGGGCGTTAAAGGATGAAAACTGTGCGGCTCTCTCGTAGGCCGACATTGGCTTTCGTGTCGGTGATTGCCAGTGCGGAAGCCTGATTATATCAGCATATACGATTCTGGCGTCTGGTTCATTGCTTTTTAGGCCCTTTGTCATCCTTCTTCACCTCCGATGCCTCTGCTCTGTGGCCACCTATCTGACCGTTACGCTCAATGGTCGTGCCGCCCTCTATCAGGTTCATGCCCTTCAGAACAGCGTTCTTTCCAAATCTGCCCTGTAGCTGCAGGGTTGCCCGTTGCAGAGCCCGTTCGCGTTCTTCCTTGCGCTTCTTTGCGGCCTTCTTTCGTTCTTCTTCCTCGTAGTCCACAAACAGTTCAAGCTGCACAGGTCCGTCATCCTCGGGTATCTGGTTCTCGTAAATCAGATTGCAGGCACAGATGTTGATTCGACGTACTAGCAGGTCGGGATTGATGATACGGTCATAGAGCCGCATCATGCATTCAGCGATGTCTTTGGTAGAGGATGACCACTGTTCGAGGTTGCCGGTCCCGTGAGCATGATACGGAATAACACGCCCGTATCCATCCTTGGATACCTTTCCCTCATAGACCGTTTTGGTCGTGGTTGTCCGGTATAAATCTTCTTTCGGGCAGCGACCACGCCGCACTAGCTCCAGAGATGTTCGGTCATATCCGATGGTCAGTGTCAGTTTCTTAGTCACAACATACTTTCTGACCATGTCCAGCACAAGCAGCTCCGTCATTTCTCGAACGATCAGCCGTGCAAGATCAGCAGTATATGGTTCCTTCAGCACCTGACCGGAGGAAAGCGAGTTTGTAGACGGTCTGTATGCCTTGATTGTGGGTATTTCTGTAGGCTCCCAGCCCCATGCGTGGTCGATTATGATCTCAGCCTTTACGCCAAGTGCCTTGTAAAGCATGTCTTCATTGATCGTGCTCAGACGGGCAATATCACCCATAGTATAGCAGTTCAGCGCAGCAACACGGGCTGCGGTTCCGCCGCCAAGCCCCCAGAAGTCCGTCAGGGGCGTGTGACACCAGAGCAGCTCTCTGTATTTCATTTCGTCTAGTTCTGCGATCCGAACACCGTCCTTGTCGGCGGGAACATGCTTTGCCACTATATCCATAGCGACCTTTGCTAGATATAGGTTCGTGCCGATTCCTGCGGTCGCAGTGATACCAGTCTCATACAGCACTTCCCGTATCATGGTCATTGCCAGCTCATGCGCCGTCATGTGGTAAGTGTTCAGATATCCGGTCGCATCGATAAAGCACTCGTCAATGGAATAAACATGTATGTCCTCCGGAGATATATACCGCATATAGATTGAGAAGATTTTCGTGCTGATCTCCTCGTACAGTTTCATACGCGGCGGAGCCACGATATATGACAGTTCCAGTGCGGGATCTGCAGCAAGTGCCTCTGCATCAAAGGAGGCAGATGTAAAATGATACTTCCCGTTCTCGTCCTTCGGCAGCAGTTTCCGGCGAAAAGCCTCGTTGAACCGCTTCTGATTGATCTCCTTGACCGACTGTATGACCTCGAACAATCGGGCTCGTCCGGAAATCCCGTGAGCTTTCAGTGAGGGAGTTACCGCAAGGCAGATCGTTTTTTCAGTGCGCGTTTCATCAGCAACTACAAGGTTTGTGGTCAGCGCATCAAGCTCTCTGTCAACGCATTCCACGGAAGCGTAAAAGCTCTTGAGGTCGATTGCGATATATGTTTTCTCCACAGCGGCTACCTCCGTTCTGTCAAAAGCGGATTTCGACCCAGCTTTGCAGCTGCTCCTGTTCAATTATCTTTTTAGCAACAAGTGCTGTTAGTTTTTCCGTCAGTACAAACGGTGTGTTTTCCGCAGCAGATAAAAGCTGGGCGGCAGGCGTTTCCAGCTGGAACGCTTTACGGATTTTCATGATGGTTCTTACCTTGTCTTCCGGACTTTTTTTCAGAACGACTTTTACCTTGGCAGACCAGTCAATCTTTTCCTTTTTCTCCTGAGAGAATAGGTGCCCGCTTTCATACCACTTTATAAAGTTTTGTAAATGCTGCGGCTCTGCTGTACCAATCGAGCCCTGCTCCAGAAAGCCAAACCGTGTGGTCTTGCTGCCGGATTTCATCACAAGCTCGTAATCGCCGTTGTCATTGCCGATGGGAATCAGCTCTGGTGCGGATTCCGAAAATCCTAACGTAACATAACGTTCCGCAATTGCTTCAATATCATACAGGATGCCATCTTCAAATTCCATTGCATGATCTGCAAGCATAAACTCCCGATACACCTTCGGAATCACGATGTGAAGCCTGTTTTCCGCTGCTATGATTTGTTCTTCTGTATGCTTCATGGAATCCTCCTTCACATCAATTTTTCTGTGGACACTCAACATACCATCTGCCGAATCTGCTGGCATGATTTTTAATAGATTTCTCAAAGTACAGGTATTTTGTCTCACCTTTGACAACTACAGTATAGCAGTCGCAAGTCGGGCTGTCATGATGAGCGCCTGCAGGACGGAAATCTTTGACGGCTTCGATTATGAACACACGTCCATCCTCCCATGTAATCGTTCGCGGCTGCATATAGCCTGTGGAGTCAAAGTCGGAATTGACCTTGACATACTTGCGTTCCATTCGTATTACCTGTTGTTTCATGCCACCGCCCCCTTTATTTCTGTGGCTTTATTTGTCGTTCCTTATAATGCTTCCGGCACAGTGCCGTATAACTCTCATTTCCGCCGAGCTGAACCTGTTCCCCCTCCGTGACCATCTCTCCGTTCAGTATCCTGGCATTGAAGTGTGCCCGTTTTCCGCACCAGCATATCGTTTTGATCTGCTCTATATCGTCAGCCAACTCCATGAGCCGCTTGGCTCCCGGAAACAGCTCACTTCTGAAATCCGTCCGCAGACCGTAGCAGATGACGGTAATGCCGTAGGTATCTACCAGATCACTTAGCCTGTCGATGACCTCCGCAGCAAGGAACTGTACTTCGTCTACAATAATGCAGTCATAATGCTCACCGCTGTACTGCTCCAGAAAGTCCTCTGCGAACTCGCAGGGATCCTCTAATCCGATACGGGAGCGTATGGTTTTCTCTCCGTCCCGATTCTCACATTTTGGCTTGAGCAGAACGACATTCTTGCCTTTCTCAACATAGTTATACCGTACCATCAGTGCATTGGCAGTCTTGGAACTGCCCATCGCACCATATCTGAATATAAGCTTTGGCATCTGTTATCAGTCCTCCTCGTCATCCGGATGCAGGACGCGATACAGCTCAATATGCTCATCCGTTGCGAGGTCCTCTTCTTCTACAAGCCCCATAACCTTACCAATCAGGATAACATGGTCATCCGAATTGAAATGCATGGTCTTGTATGCCTCGTTATACGAGTGCAGTCCGTCCTTCTGATATTCCTTGATGTATGTCTCGTTACCGATCATAAACGCTCCGACATCACCGGGTCTCAGCTTACCGCAGCCGGGATAACGGCGTACCAACACAAGATCTCCGTCATGATACTCCGGCTCCATACTGTCACCACTAACAGTAAATACACAGTCGGCACTGTCCACTTCTTCGGAGGAGTAGAGATAGATATCCTCTCCCTCATCGTCAAATTCCGCAGATACATCGAAGCCGGCAGCTAGCTGTTTCTGAAACTTGATGAGCTTGGTAATCGGCGGGCATTCTTCGGCGCGCTGCCTTTCGGTCAGTGTGGTAAGAACGGCATTGAAGACAGATTTGTTCTGATCGTTCAGATATCGATAATCCTCTATAATTGCTCGTTCCTTAGCTGTAAAGGTGCGCATCGGATCATCAACGCCGAACAGATCGTAGAATCCGATCCCTAGTGCAGCGCATATCTTCGGTATCTGGTTGAGGTCAGGCCGCGTTCTTCCGTGCTCCCAGTTGCTGATAGCATTTGACTTCACGCCGAGCATCTCGGCAAGAGCCATCTGCTCCATGCCTCGCTTTTCACGGAAGTATTTTACACGCTGTCCTACAATATGGATCTCTTTTTTGGCAACCGCTTCCTCTGTAGTCATATCAAATGCAGCGGTAGATTCGTCAGTCGTAGGTGTTGTCTGTGTTTTTTCCGACTTTTTGTTTCCCATAACAGACTCCTTTCACGGTCAGTTTGGTTTCAGGGCGTAGATAGATCCGTCAACATACAAAATGAACAAATGTTCTTATAAAAACTTGTGCAAGCCTACAAAGTTTTCTGTCGGCGGATCAGCAGCAGTATATGAAAAGTTCCGTATCCATGCCATCTTTCTCACACAGTATATCACATTATCACGAAAATGTCAAGCATTTTCTCTATTGACATTTTCGTGATTGTGATGTAATATATTGATACTGGTATCCCGCCTACGGAAAAATGATACCTCAGTCCGCCTTATGGTGTGTGGCAGACAGGGGGCGTTTTCGTACAGGGTACTGCTTCGCCATCGACCCGCTTCGCCACGAAAAGATATAGATACGAACAAAGAACGGAGTATTTGTAAGGAATAACGTAAGTTGCGAAAACAAGGAGGGCGTATAATGACAACTCAGAAGATAAAAGCCGCAGACCCGCTTCTGTTCAAGGAGCGCAGCACCCCTGACCTTTCCTTCATCACTGTACCGGATGTGGATAACGCCTATGCACTGCAGGCCGATCCAAGATGTGATTCAGCAGCACTTCCGCAGGGAATCGAGAATCTTGAGGGAAAAAGAGTTATCGAGATCCCGGTCTTTGAAACAATTACACATTACCTAATGAGTAAGGAAGGAGCAGATAAGAGGCTGACGCTGTATTCGTTCCTGAACGACCTGCTCCGCAGGGACAGGCTGTCAGGGATCGTTGGCTTTCCTGTTCTAAACCGCATTATCAACAAACAGATCTGTAATTTCACAGACTTCAGATACTGGGAGCTTGACCGTCATGAGTTCATCGCAGACATTTCTGTTACACTGACACTGAAGTCAAAGGAAGGTCCTCGTGAATGGAAGGGCGTGCTCGTATGTTACTGCGGATTCACCCACCAGTTTTATCTGACAGTTGAGGAGCTTGTAAAGCGAACCGACCGTGCCGAGGAAGGCTATGTGCCGCTTGACAACCATCTGATCCAGATATACAAGGGATATCAGATCGATCAGGAAGCAGAAATGATGTGGTTCAGATACAGGCTGCGTGAAGCTTTGAACGATCCCAGCAAAAGAAAAGCGAGAGAACTCGCTGCTGCAATGGGGCTGAAAGTTATCAGACTGCCGATCTACGAGCATAAGGGGCTCAACAGCATCCTTTTCTTTGAAGCCGGTACGCTCCTTGTCGGTGCTGACCGTATCGAAAAGGACGAGGACGGACATGAGATCATATACAAGGATGACCACGGAGAGCCTATGGAAATCCCCGCAAATACTATTGTTATCAACGAAAACCGCGTTGAAGAGGAATACGAGGACTTCCCGATTTTTCATGAGTGCTATCATTTTGAGAAGCACTACAAGGCATTCCGGCTGCAGAAGCTGACAAGCAGCGATACAAGAGTGATCCGCAGAACAAAGATCACCATAGATATAAACACCAAGCATAAGGATCATCTGTTTCTCATGGAGAATCAGGCAGACCGCGCAGCGCACGGTCTCTGGATGCCTGCAACCGATACAAAATGCAGGATCATGGAAAAGCTCGGCAAGGCAGGAACTTACCGTCATAACGGAGAACTATATGAGGCAGTCGGTTCTTCTGTGGCATATCAGCTCAGTGTACCCCACTTCCGTATGCGGGCGCGCATGATACAGTTAGGTTTCCCGGAAGCAAAGGGTATTCTCCACTATATCGAACGCAAGCGGATCCGACCGTTCGCTTTTGATCCGGAGTCATTGAGAGCCGAAGAGCTTACCTTTGTGATCACGCCTGCGAAAATCAAGAATCTCTGTAAAGAGAGCGACGAATTCCGTGCTGTGACCGACAGCAAGAAGTATGTTTATGCCGAAGGTCACATGGTATTCAATGATCCGATGTTTGTCAGCGGCACTAAGGATTCATATAAGCTGACTGATTTTGCGATAGCCAATGTCGATGTCTGCTGCCTCCGCTTCGTCCGGATCTACGTTCAGAAGAACCTCGGCGAGTATGTCCTTGGCAGGATGTATATGGACGCCGAGTATGTTGAACGCACCATGTTCTATCTGAAAGACTATTTGAAGGCTCCGGATACGAGTACAGAGTTTGCGGCAAAGAGAGCATATAAGGCTGCATTCCCGCTGAACTTCAAGGAAGCAGTAGAGATGCTGAAAAAGCAGAGCCGAACGCATAAGGGTGAATCCACCAATGAACATATTGCTGAATTTATGCATATGGCGACCCGCACCTTTACGGATGCGCTGAGTAATCCTGCTATGCATATGAAACCGGATTTTGTACTGGCGCTCTGCCTGTATTTCAAGCTTCCGGACTGGTTGGGGCTTCTGCTGTTCCGGCGTGCAGGTGCGATGCTGGACGAGGATAATCCCCGCCATGCCGCATTCATGCACATCCTACGAGCGCAGAGCTGTGACGGGCTAGTGGCAGCAGACGAATACCTGAAGAGTCAGGGGCTTGATTCTCTGAATTGGTAATATATATGTATGTGAACCGATCATCGTAAAGGTGGTCGGTTCTTTTTTTATGCCCTGAAATAAAAAACCGGCGAGAATCCCGCCGAAAAATACTGGCAGAAAATGCCGGATTCGGCTGCTTTTGCCGCATTTTATATGCAAAGCGTATAATGAATGAACGAAATATCGGCTTTCTGACATTTACTTAATACATAAGTGACTCATTTTTTTCGGCGGGAATTCCGCATGGAAACCATAATCGATACCTGCTATAATGAAAACAGAGCCAAGGGAACGGCGAAAAACCGCCGAAAACCTTTTGCAAAAAATATCTGGTGCCGGATGCATACGGCAAGCGGATGTTCATACAGTTGCCTGATCTAAGCCCAAGGTCTATCCTGACGGCACAGACGGTCACTGTATGTTCTCCCTTCGTATGCATCCGGCTCTTTTTATCATCACATTTGTTAGTCAGGGCGCGCACTGGCGACAGATGCTCATAACGGAAAAAAGCTTGTGGTCTGTATTGACCGGAACAGGTATCATAAATGAATTTCCGTGTGGACATCGTCTGCCTGCGTGCCTTTTCGCAGTAAGAGCATTTGCCGCTAAGTGCGTTCCTTGCAGAAAGGAACGATTATGAAAAACATGAATAATACAGCTGTTATCACTGCTGAAACCACACTCGGAGAATTACTGACTATGTTCAGCTTTGCTGATAAGCCGAAGATGCCGACGGCGAAGGCTCTGTACGAAGAAGCCGGTGAGCCGATCGCAGAGTTCTGCGACTGCACCCTGTTCAGTAACGGCTTCGCCATCTATCAGAACGATACCGGACGAACCGTTGTCTGGCTGCCGTACTGCCGCAGCTTTACCTATTATTTCAACAAGCTGAGAGATGCTGAAAAGGATACGATGTCTGAAACCTATGAACTGCCGGATGGTTTCCTTGAAGCACAGCCGTGGATCATTGCAGTTGCTCTGATCGGAGACCATCGAATTGAGCAGAACTGTATGAACCGGACAGGAAGCCGCAAGGATACTACAGATTATGACAGTGCTGACAACGGAGATAAGGACGGTGACACTGAAGAAGCATTAGCCGATCCGTTCCGCAGAGCCTTCAACTGGTATGACGGCCGCATGGGCGAAAATCCGCAGGATGCTGTCGAACGACGTGAAACCAGAGAAGAAATGCTGGCGGAGATGACAGACAAGCAGCGTGAAGTCTTTATCATGTATTTTCGTGACGGACTGACACAGGATGAGATCGCCGCAGAGCTTGGCATTGCAAAGATGTCTGTAAACGAAAGACTGCGCTACGCATTATCCAAAGCAAAAAAAATTTTGTGAGACCCCTTACAAACGGCCTCTCCCACGACAGTATATGAGAGGCTTTGATACTTCTCGCTTATTACATGGGTCTTATGACCAAAGAAAGGAAATGCCTATGGAAACCAGGACCACGAAAAACCGCTATAACGAATCTGCTGCCTCTGATTCCGGAAAGCCCACGGATAAGTCCGCTGTTAAACCTGATGCACTGAAACTGCTTGAATACGCAATGGACAAGCGTGCCGGTGATATCGCACAGACCGCAACAGATATGTTCCGCTTCATGTCGATGGCATCTGCTATGCTCCCGAACATGGAACTGGATGTCGGTGTGTTCCGCCTGAAAATTGATGATGAGGGCGTCTTCTTCGAGATCCGCTACCCGGTTGATTTCAGAAAGAAGCTCCGCAGGGACAGCGATGTCAGCAAAAAGATGCCTGAAAACTATGATGATGACGAGGAGGGACTGATCTATGACGGAGACTAAGAAAAACAAACTGCCGGAGCCGATCCCGGTGGACGGAAAGAAACTGATCGACGGACTCGGCACGATCTTCGGAGGTGTCATTCAGCTTCTGAATTCAATGGAGCCGGGCATGGCACAACAGCTTGCAGATATGGCGATCAACGGTGTTCCCAAGGAACAGAAGCCGGAGGACTTCAATCCGGATGATTTCGAGGAGATCATTGCCGCTGACGATCTTCCCTGGGATACAGAGCCTGAGCAGACAGAGCCGCCGAAGGAACAGCAGAAAAAGAAAACATCTGCAAAGAAGCAGGAACAGCCCTCAGAGCTGACCGCCGATGACCTTATCCGTGTGGTGACACAGAAGATCAAGAAAGACCGCGGTAATAAGGAGAAGGTGCTGTCACTGCTGAAATCCTACGGTGCCGCAAAGGTCAGTGATGTTCCGCAGGACAAGTATGAGGCGTTCCTGACTGACCTTTCACAGCTCTGACCGGAGGTGATCCGATGCCGGATGTACACGCGCTACTGAGCGCATCCAGTTCAAAGCAGTGGCTCCACTGTCCTCCGTCAGTCCGCCTGCAGGAGAACTTCCCCAACGAAAGCTCTGTCTACGCCGAGGAAGGCACATTCGCCCATGAGGTCTGCGAGTACAAGGTCCGCAAGTATCTGAAGGAGCGTGTGAAGCGTCCTCAGTCCGAGGAATATGACACCGAGGAGATCGAGCAGATCACCGATGTGTACGCCGAGTTCGTTATTTCCATTATCGAACAGATGAAGGAGAACGGCTGTGAACCGCTTGCCTTTGTGGAAGAGCGCGTTGACTATAGTCACATTGCTCCTTCCGGATTTGGCACTGCAGATATGCTGATCATCGGAAAAGATGAAAACGGCAGAGGTCTGCTTCATGTATGCGATTTTAAGACGGGCAAAGGCGTGTTTGTGGATGCAGACCACAACAGCCAGATGATGCTGTACGCGATCGGGGCTTTAGCCGCCTATGGCTTTCTTTATGATATTGAGATCGTGCGTATGAGCATCATCCAGCCTCGTTTGGATAATATCAGCACCTTTGAATGCAGCAGGCAGGAGCTTGAGGACTGGGGAGAGAGTATAAAACCGACTGCACTGCTTGCTTTCGAGGGCAAAGGTGAACAGCATCCCGGTGACTGGTGCCGCTTCTGCCGTGCAAAACCTGTCTGCAAGGCGTGCGCCGATGAAGCACTTGCTCTATGCCGCGAGGATTTCCTTGACCTTGATGCGGGCGCATTCGACGATACAGCTGAAGAATCAGACATGACTGCACCGTATGAAGCGGACACACAGACCGCCGTATTCAAGCAGCCGGGACTGATCCCCATAGCAGAACTGGCAGAGATACTGCCGACACTGAACCGTATCAGTTCATGGATCGAGGCGGTATTTGCGTTTGTATCTTCCGAAGCTATCAATCACGGCGTTCCCATTCCCGGATATAAGGTGGTCGAGGGCAGAAGCAAGCGAGTTTTCACTGACACAAAAGCTGTGGTCGATGTCGCTGTGCAGAACGGCTACACTGACCTTTACAAACAGACGCTCATCACGCTGACGGAATTTGAGAAGATGATGGGCAAAAAGAAATTCAATGAGCTGCTCGGTGAATATGTGGCAAAGCCGCCCGGAAAGCTAGCACTTGTGCCGGAAAGCGATCCGCGTGAGCCTGTCGATCTTACAGCAGCACCCGATCAGGAGTTCTCTGTCCTGCCTGACGAGGACTGAAAAACTACATTCTGGAGGTAATTACTATGGCAAACAATAATACAGCACCCGCAACCAAGGTCATCGTTCCGTGCCGCATTTCCTTTGCAAACATCTGGGAGCCCAAGAGCATCAACGGCAGCGATGAGAAGTATTCCGTCTCACTGCTCATCCCGAAGGATGACAAGGCGACCCTCGCCAAGATCAAGAAGGCGATCGACGCTGCAAAGGAGGCAGCGAAGGAGAAGAAGTGGAACGGTAAGATCCCGGCGAACCTCAAGCTCCCGATGCATGACGGCGATATCGACCGTCCCGATGACGAAAATTATGCAGGTCACTTCTTCTTCAATGCGACCAGCAAGGACGCTCCGCAGATTGTTGACCGTCATGTTCAGCCAATCCTTGACCCGATGGAGTGCGGCAGCGGCGACTACTGCAATGTCAGCGTGAACTTCTACGGCTTTGCAGCATCTGGCAACAAGGGCATCGCAGCCGGACTGCAGAACATTCAGTTCGTGAGACACGGTGAGCGTCTTGCCGGTAGACCTACGGCAGCAACTGACTTCGTTGAGGTCGAGGGTGATGATGTTGACGAGCTTGAGGATGACAATCTCGATTTCCTGAACTGAGACACAAGGGAGAGGCAGAGTCTCTCCCTTTTACATACACAATGGTGGTGATTATTATTGAGCAGACGTGTACTGTCTATCGACCTTGAGACCTACAGCGATGTTGACCTCCCGAACTGCGGCGTGTACCGTTATGTTGAGGGAGATTTCCATATCCTGCTGTTCGCATATGCATTCGATGATGAAGAAACAAAGTGTATCGACATGGCCTGCGGGGAGCAGCTTCCCGCAGAGGTTGTGAACGCACTGCATGATGACAGTATTATAAAATCGGCATGGAACGCGCAGTTTGAGCGTACATGCCTGTCAAAGTATCTCGGCACTCCGCTTTCTCCCGACAGCTGGCAATGCACAATGGTCTGGGCGGCATCGCTGTCTCTGCCGCTGAAGCTGGCAACTGCTGCACAGGCATTAAAGACAGCACAGCAGAAGGACAGTGTCGGTGAACGGCTTATCCGCTATTTCTCTCTTCCGTGTAAGCCGACAAAAGCAAACGGCGGAAGAACAAGAAACCTGCCCGAACATGCTCCGGATGACTGGAAGCTGTTCAAAAGCTACTGTATTCAGGATGTCAATACAGAACGGGATATCCGCCGGAGACTTGAAAAGTTTCCCCTGCTCCCGCAGGAATGGGATTTCTATCATATGGATCAGCGGATCAATGACCGCGGCATCATGATTGACGAGGAACTGGTGCAGCAGGCGATCATCTGCAATATGGCGATGTCTGAGGATATGACCCAAAGAGCTTATGCACTGACAGGACTTGAAAATCCCAATTCTGTATCTCAGCTGAAGTCATGGCTTGAGGAGCGCGGCATCGAGGTGGATTCCCTCGGCAAGAAAAATGTCGCCTCCCTTATATCCGATCTGGATAAGCATAGTGCTGACGGTGAGGCTCTCGACATGATGAAGTTGAGATTGCAGATGGCAAAATCTTCTGTGAAAAAATATCAGGCAGCAGAGAGATACATCTGCACCGACGGCAGAGCGCACGGACTGTTTCAGTTCTCCGGTGCGAATCGCACGCAGCGATGGGCAGGACGCGGCATCCAATTGCAGAATCTGCCGCAGAACCATATAAGCACACTTGATGAAGCCCGTGATCTTGTAAAGCTTGGCTGCTTTGACATGATAGAGGTGCTGTACGGAAACACACCGGATATCCTGTCTCAGCTTATCCGCACGATGCTTATTCCGAAACCCGGCTGTGAGTTTATCGTAGCTGACTTCTCTGCTATCGAAGCGAGAGTACTTGCATGGCTTGCAGGAGAACAATGGCGGCTGGATGCCTTTCAGCGTGGTGAAGATATCTACTGTGCTTCAGCATCTCAGATGTTCGGTGTTCCTGTTGTGAAACACGGCATCAACGGCGAACTGCGGCAGAAAGGCAAAGTCGCAGAACTTGCCTGCGGTTATGGCGGCGGCAGCGGTGCGCTGATCTCAATGGGCGCACTGGATATGGGTCTGAAAGAAGATGAACTGCCGGATATCATAACCTCTTGGCGTGATGCAAACCCGGAGATCGTGAAATTCTGGTACGCTGTGGAGAAAGCGGCTATCGAGACAGTCAAGGACCACAATGACAGAGCAGTTGGCAGGATCGGTTTTCAGTTCTCAGCAAATACACTATGGATCGTGCTTCCATCAGGACGAAGACTTGCGTATATAAAACCGAAGCTGCAGCCGAACCGTTTCGGCAGGATGGCACTGACCTTTGAAGGCTTAGGTGCAAACAACAAATGGACGCGCGGTGAGACATACAGCGGCAAGCTGACCGAGAACATCACACAGGCAACTGCCCGTGACCTCCTTGCAGAAGCAATGCGGCGTATGGAGCTTGCAGGACTGGATATCGTCGGACATGTACACGATGAAGTCATTCTGGAAGTCCCGAAAGGCAGTATGACCGTAGATGATGTCTGCGCGATCATGAATCAGAATCCTGCATGGGCAGACGGCTTGCCGCTGTCATCCGCAGGATATACAGGAAACTATTACTACAAAGACTAGGAGGATTCTCATATGAAACAAGGCAGAGCATTAACGGAGGTGCTGACAGAGCTTCAGCGTCAGAATCAGGCAAAGCAGGACTACATCGGAGCAGCTGAGGCATTCCGTCTCGATGAGGATGGCAGCACGTTCCGTATCGGAAACGATCACAGCTTTGGTACCACACAGCTTTTCCATCGTCAGGTGGCATCGGCACTCGGAATTCCTGCGAAATACTATGACATGATGCAGAAACAGAAACCGGATCTGCTTGCAGATAATGTGAACGCATGGTTCTCCGACAAGGGCAGCAGCTACATGGTCAGGACACTGGATTACGGAAACGGACAGGTCGCCCGTGCGCTTCTCTCTGACAGATACCGCCGTATTGATAACCTTGAAATTGCATCGGCAGTGCTTCCTATCTTTGCAGGACAGGAAGGCATGGAAGTCATGAGTTGTGAGGTCACGGAAAATAAGCTGTATCTGAAGATCGTCAACCACCGCCTTGAAATGGCTTGTGTCGGAGATCGTGTACAGGCTGGTGTCATCATCTCCAATTCCGAGGTCGGACTTGGTGCAGTTTCTGTGCAGCCGCTGGTATATACGCTTGCCTGCACCAACGGTATGGTGGTCAATAGTATGGGCGAGCGCCGCACCCATGTTGGCAGAGCTGCAAAGGCTCTGGAAGACAGCTATAACATCTACACTGACGAAACCCTCGAAGCCGAAGACAAGGCTTTCATGCTGAAGCTCCGTGACACCACAATGGCAGCTATCGAAGCGGCAAGGTTCGCACAGATCGTCGGTGTATTGGAGAAAAGCCACGATGCAAAGATCACAGGCAGAGTACAGGATGTCATTGAACTGACCGGCAAGGCGTATGACCTTAATCAGCCGGAACAGGACAGCATTCTGAATTATCTCATCAAAGGCGGTGACCTCTCCCTCTACGGTCTGAGCAATGCCATCACGAGGGCTTCGCAGGATGTAGATTCCTACGACAGAGCCACTGCGCTGGAAGGCATCGGCTGGCAGGTCGCAGCGATGCCGGCAAATCAGTGGAAGGAGATCAACGCATGAGCAGAACTTGGAAAGACAGAAAAGGATATAAAACACGCAGAAAACGCCGCGGATATCCTGTGCCGGAGATCTGCAACTATACCCGAGGCGGCTATGATGATTACGACCACAGCGATGTGGAGCTATATGTAGATGACCAGTGCTGTGAGAACTGCCGCTATTATGGTAACTGCTGTCATACGCCGTTCCCGTCCGGATGGTGTGAATACTGGAAGGACGGCAGACATTGAGAGAATATGTTGTTGAGAACGAG
>JAEEGL016033188.1_pt1 | contig 33915 bp, 22 predicted proteins | sample 9134231 | NCBI WGS metagenome assembly JAEEGL01 (sample SAMN16246548, study PRJNA631951) | gut metagenome | biome: gut microbiome; feature: rumen; material: fiber-attached | host: Bos | place: Iran: Karaj | collected 2018-10 | reverse complement strand
GGCCAAAAACTATTAACAAAGTAAAACTATGGCTAAAGAAATTGCTGGTTTTATCAAACTCCAAATCAAGGGTGGCGCTGCCAATCCTGCACCTCCGGTAGGCCCGGCTCTGGGTTCGAAGGGTGTGAACATCATGGAGTTCTGCAAACAGTTCAATGCCAGAACGCAAGACAAAGCAGGTAAAGTTCTGCCTGTAATCATTACCGTTTATGCTGACAAGTCGTTCGACTTCATCGTTAAGACTCCTCCTGTAGCTATCCAGCTTCTCGAGGCTGCTAAGGTGAAGAGCGGTAGCGCACAGCCTAACCGTTCCAAAGTGGCTACTATCACCGAGGATCAGGCTCTGCAAATCGCTCAAGACAAAATGGTGGACCTCAACTGCTTTACCGTTGAGTCCGCTCTCAAGATGGTCAAAGGTACTGCACGCAGCATGGGTATCACCGTTAAGTAATAAACTCTTCAATCAACATCAACAATTATGGCAAAACTGACAAAGAAACAGAAGCTTGCTGCTGAGAAGATTGAAGCAGGTAAGCTCTACACCGTCGAGGAGGCTGCTGCTCTCGTTAAAGAGATCACTACCACCAAGTTCGACGCAAGTGTGGATATCGACGTACGCCTGGGCGTTGACCCTCGTAAGGCTAACCAAATGGTTCGCGGCGTCGTTGCTCTCCCTAACGGAACCGGTAAAACTGTCCGCGTTCTCGCACTCTGTACTCCGGACCAGGAGGCTGCTGCTAAAGAAGCAGGTGCTGACTACGTAGGTCTGGACGAGTATATTGAAAAGATCAAAGGTGGATGGACTGACATTGACGTTATCATTACTATGCCTCAGATCATGGGTAAGATCGGTGCCCTGGGTCGTGTGCTGGGTCCCCGTGGCCTCATGCCTAACCCAAAGAGCGGTACCGTTACCATGGACGTAGCAAAAGCTGTCAAGGAAATCAAGGGCGGTAAGATCGACTTCAAAGTTGACAAGTTCGGTATTGTACACACCTCTATCGGTAAAGTAAGCTTCAGCGCTGACAAGATCGCAGAGAACGCTAACGCATTCCTCGAGACTATCAAGCACCTCAAGCCGGCTGTATCCAAAGGTGAGTACATCAAGAGCGTTTATCTTTCCAGCACTATGAGTCAGGGTATTAAGATCGATACCAAATCGCTTTAATCTCTAAAAACTAACAGACAAGTATGAAAAAGGAAGATAAAAATCTCGTCATTGAAGCTCTGGGCGCACAATTGGCTGAGTTCCCGCACTTCTACCTCGTTAATATCGAGGGTCTGGATGCTGCTAAAACAAGCGAACTGCGTCGTGCATGCTTCAAACAGGACATTACGCTCCACGTAGCTAAGAACACCCTGCTCCAGAAAGCTCTCGAGAAGAAGGGCATCGAGGACGCACAACTGTTCGGCGCGCTGAAGGGCAACACCGCACTTATGCTTTGCGCTACCGGTAACGCACCTGCTAAACTCATCAAAGAGTTCACCAAGGGCGACAAGACCGGAGAGGCTAAGCCACAGCTCAAGGCTGCTTACGTTGAGGAAACCGTTTACGTAGGCAAGCAAAATCTTGACTTCCTGTGCACTATCAAGTCGAAGAACGAACTCATCGCAGAATTGGTTGCATTGCTCCAGTCGCCTGCTAAGAACGTCGTATCGGCTCTGCAAAGTGGACAAAATACCATCCATGGTGTTCTCCAAACACTGGAGAAACGTGGATAATAACGTTGTTGCTGCATAATAACAGAAATAGTAACAGCGAATCCAAAATTTAACAAACTGAAATTAATAATCTTTTTAAAATTTATAAGACAATGGCAGATCTTAAAGTTATTGCTGAAACCCTTGTTAACCTTACCGTAAAGGAAGTAAATGAACTCGCTACCATCCTCAAAGAGGAGTACGGAATTGAGCCGGCTGCTGCTGCAGTTGCAGTTGCTGCAGGTCCTGCTGCTGGTGGCGCAGCTGCTGAGGCAGCTGAGGAGAAAACCTCTTTCGACGTAGTTCTGAAGAGCGCAGGTGCTAACAAGCTCCAGGTTGTTAAGGCCGTTAAGGAGCAAACCGGTCTCGGCCTGAAAGAGGCTAAGGACATCGTTGACGCTGCTCCGGCTAACGTAAAAGAGGGTGTTGACAAGGCTACTGCAGAGGCTCTGAAGAAGGCTCTCGAAGAGGCAGGTGCTGAGGTAGAACTCAAGTAATACCCCTAAGGACCACCACTCCTATCGAGTGGAATAGGTTTAGATCCGCACACAAATGCGGGTCTAAACCTTTTTCGCTCAATAGAGCAGAATATTTAACAAACTGAAATATTTGGTAATTATTAGCGGGTTATAGTTAAAATAGATTAAAATACATACCCATCGATTTAGCTCTAAATTATTCATTACCAACAGTTTGATTCTGTTAAACAATTATTAACCATCCAAAATAATGGCTACAACAAAAAATCAGCAGAGAGTCAATTTCAGTCGTATGCAACAGCATATGCCTTATCCTGACTTTCTCGACATTCAACTGAAATCCTTCCAGGAATTTCTGCAAATGGACTCTACTCCGGAGCAGAGACGTAAGGAGGGATTGTTCAAGGTATTCTCGGAGAATTTCCCAATCCAGGATACCCGCAACAGCTTCACGTTGGCATTTCTGGATTATTCGATCGACCGCCCTCGCTACACCATCGAAGAATGTATCAAGCGCGGCTTGACCTACAGTGTGCCTTTGAAAGCTAAACTTCGCCTCAGTTGCGAAGATCCGGATCACGAGGATTTCGATACCGTCGTATCCGAGGTTTATTTGGGTACTATCCCTTACATGACGCCGAAGGGCACCTTCGTTATCAATGGTGCTGAGCGCGTTGTCGTAAGTCAGTTGCACCGTTCGCCGGGCGTATTCTTCGGCACCTCGATGCACAGCAATGGTACCAAACTCTATTCGGCACGTATCATCCCGTTCCGCGGATCGTGGATTGAGTTTGCAACCGATATCAACAAGGTAATGTATGCTTACATCGACCGTAAGAAAAAATTGCCTGTAACAACACTGCTTCGTGCTATCGGCTTTGAGTCGGATAAGGACATCTTGAACTGCTTCGACCTGGCTGAAGAAGTTAAGTGCAACCGCGAGACACTTGAGGCTTGCATCGGTCGTAAGTTGGCCGGATATGTGATGAAGCCGACTATCGAGGACTTCGTTGATGAGGATACCGGTGAGGTTTCGTCCATCGAGCGTAACCAGATTGTTGTTGAGCGTGAGACTGAGCTGACTCCGGAAATCGTTGATATCATCATGGAGTCGGGTTCGAAGAGCGTTCTGCTCCACAAAGATCAAGAGCGCGAGAACGACTTCTCTATCATCTTCAACACCCTGCAGAAAGACCCGGCTAAGACCGAGAAAGAGGCTGTCCTCTACATCTACCGTCAGTTGCGTAACGCCGAGCCTGCCGATGATGCAACGGCTCGAGAGATGATCATGAACTTGTTCTTCTCGCAGAAGCGTTATGACTTGGGTGAAGTAGGTCGCTACCGTATCAATCGCAAACTGAATATGTCCATCCCTGATGACACTCGTGTGTTGACCAAGGAGGATATTATCGAGATTATCAAGTACCTCGTATCGCTGATCAACAGCAATGCCGAGGTGGACGATATTGACCACTTGTCCAACCGTCGTGTTCGTACCGTAGGCGAGCAACTCTACAACCAGTTCGGTATCGGTCTGGCTCGTATGTCGCGCACCGTACGTGAGCGTATGAACGTTCGTGACAACGAGGTCTTCACTCCGACCGACCTGATCAACGCTAAGTCAATCTCGTCGATCATCAATAGCTATTTCGGAACCAACGCTCTGAGTCAGTTCATGGACCAGCAGAACCCGTTGGCCGAGATTACTCACAAGCGTCGTATGTCAGCCCTTGGTCCTGGTGGTCTGAGTCGTGATCGTGCAGGTTTCGAGGTGCGAGACGTACACTACACTCACTACGGTCGTCTCTGTCCTATCGAGACTCCGGAAGGCCCGAACATCGGTCTTATCTCTTCGATGTGTATCTACGCTAAGATCAATAACCTCGGTTTCATCGAGACTCCGTATCGTCCGGTTAAGGACAGCGTGGTTGACTTGAATAACGACAACGTAATCTATCTGTCGGCAGAAGACGAGGAGAACCAGGTAGTAGCACAGGGTAACGCTCCGTTGACTCCGGAAGGAAACTTCATCCGCACCAAGGTTAAGACCCGTCTGGGTGCCGAGTTCCCTGTTGTAGCTCCGTCTGAGGTTAACCTCATGGACGTTGCTCCTTGCCAGATCGCTTCGGTGGCTGCAGCATTGATTCCGTTCTTGGAGCACGATGATGCTCACCGTGCGTTGATGGGATCCAACATGATGCGTCAGGCCGTACCTTTGATCACTTCTGAGGCTCCTATCGTAGGTACCGGTATTGAGCAACAACTCGTTACCGATAGCCGTACGCAGGTGGCAGCCGAGGGCGCGGGTAAGGTGACCTATGTGGACGCCGATGTTATCCGCATCAAGTACGACCGCACCGAGGAAGAGGAGTTCATCTCCTTCGAATCGGCTGAGAAAGAGTACAAACTGCCTAAGTTTGAGAAAACCAACCAGAATACAACCATCGACCTCCATCCGGTTGTTCGCAAGGGAGACCGCGTAGAGAAGGGTCAGATTCTGACCGAGGGTTACGCAACCCAAGGTGGCGAATTGGCATTGGGTAAGAACCTGAAGGTGGCTTATATTCCTTGGAAGGGCTACAACTACGAGGATGCTATCGTATTGAGCGAGCGCATCGTACGTGAGGATATGTATACTTCGGTTCACGTGGTAGAGCAACTGCTCGAGGTACGTGATACCAAGCGCGGTATGGAGGAGTTCACCGCCGATATTCCTAATATCTCTGAAGATGCAACCAAGGATCTCGATGAGAACGGTATCATTCGTATCGGTGCGCACATCATGCCGGGTGATATTCTTATCGGTAAGATCACTCCTAAGGGTGAGACCGATCCGTCTCCGGAAGAGAAGTTGCTGAAGGCCATCTTCGGTGACAAGGCCGGTGACGTGAAGGATGCATCCCTGAAGGCAAGTCCTTCGTTGGATGGTGTTATCATCGACAAGAAACTCTATAACCGTGCTAACAAGGACCGCAAGCAGAAGATGGAGGACAAGGAGACTCTCCAGAAGATGGATGCAGCTTTCCGCGACAAAGCAGATGCTCTGCGTGACTTGCTTATTGACAAACTTTATACACTCCTCAAGGACTGCACCTCTGCAGGCGTGAAGGATATCCTCGGTACCGAGTTGGTGGCTAAAGGCCAGCACTTCACCAAGGAGCGTCTCAACGAGATTGACTTCACTTCTGTTCTGTTGGAGGGTTGGACCACTGACGAGCACAAGAACGAATTGACCACTCAGTGCGTTCTCAATTATATTGCTAAGTACAAAGAGATGGACGCAGCCCTCAAGCGCGACAAGTTCAACCTCACCATCGGTGATGAACTGCCTAACGGTATCATCCAGATGGCTAAAGTCTATATCGCTAAGAGTCGTAAGATTCGTGTGGGTGATAAGATGGCAGGTCGTCACGGTAACAAGGGTATCGTTTCCAAGATTGTGCGCGTAGAAGATATGCCGTTCCTGGCAGATGGTACTCCGGTGGATATCGTTCTGAACCCGATGGGTGTGCCTTCACGTATGAACATCGGTCAGATTTTCGAGGCTGTCCTCGGTTGGGCTGGTAAGGAACTGGGCGTTAAGTTTGCTACCCCTATTTTCGACGGTTGTACACTCGAGCAACTCGACGAGTGGACCGACAAGGCTGGTCTGCCGCGTGCCGGTAAGACTCAGCTCTATGATGGTGAGACCGGCGAACCGTTCGACCAGATGGCAACCGTAGGTGTCACCTACTTCATGAAGCTCGGTCACATGGTTGACGACAAGATGCATGCCCGCTCGATCGGCCCCTACTCGCTCATCACGCAACAGCCTCTGGGCGGCAAGGCCCAGTTTGGTGGTCAGCGTTTCGGCGAGATGGAGGTTTGGGCACTGCAGGCACACGGTGCTGCCCACGTGCTGCAAGAGATTTTGACCATCAAGTCTGATGACGTCACCGGACGTGCTCGCACCTACGAGGCTATCGTTAAGGGTGAACCATTCCCGACTCCGGGTCTGCCCGAGTCGCTCAACGTGCTCCTGCATGAGTTGCAAGGTCTCGCACTTAGTATCAACATGGAATAATTTGGGAGGACTATTATGGCTTTTAAACAAGAAAATAAACGTACCGGTTTCACCAAGATCAGTATTGGTCTGGCTTCGCCTGATGAGATCATGCAACTCTCTTCGGGTGAGGTTCTCAAACCGGAAACAATCAACTATCGTACCTACAAACCGGAGCGCGATGGTTTGTTCTGCGAGCGCATCTTCGGTCCTACCAAGGATTATGAGTGCCACTGCGGTAAATACAAACGTATTCGTTACAAAGGTATCGTCTGCGAGCGCTGCGGTGTAGAGGTTACTGAGAAGAAAGTACGCCGTGAGCGAATGGGACACATCAAACTGATTGTGCCCGTTGCACATATCTGGTATCTCCGTTCGCTGCCGTCCAAGATGGCTGCGCTGCTGGGTATCCCGACCAAGAAATTGGAGTCGGTTATCTATTATGAGAAATATCTCGTTGTTCGTGCCGGTGCGCTCGATGGCGTAGAAATCGGCGAAAAGCACGATAATGACAAAGTACGTATTCCTATCGAGGACAAGATGTTGCTCGACGAGGATCAGTACACACAGGTAGAGCACCTCATTCCCGAAGGCAACGACCTGCTTGAGGATATCGATCCGCAGAAGGTGATCGTTAAGATGGGTGCAGAGGCTGTTTACGACCTCTTGTGCAATATCGATCTTGACGGACTGAGCTATGATCTGCGCGCTACCGCTGACAAGTCGGCTTCTGTACAGCGTAAGCAGGAGGCACTGAAGCGTCTGCAGGTAGTAGAGGCATTCCGTGCTAGCAAGGGCAAGAACCGTCCCGAGTGGATGATTCTGCAGGCTATCCCTGTTACACCGCCTGAGTTGCGTCCGTTGGTACCACTGGACGGTGGTCGTTTCGCAACATCTGACCTCAACGACCTCTATCGTCGCGTGATCATCCGTAACAACCGTCTGAAACGTCTGGTTGAGATCAAGGCTCCGGATGTCATTCTGCGCAACGAGAAACGTATGTTGCAGGAGGCAGTGGATTCGTTGTTCGACAACAGCCGCAAGACTACTGCAATGAAGTCTGAGGCTAACCGTCCGTTGAAGTCACTTTCTGACTCGCTCAAGGGTAAACAAGGACGTTTCCGTCAGAACTTGCTCGGTAAGCGTGTTGACTACTCCGCACGTTCGGTAATCGTCGTTGGTCCTGAGTTGAAGATGCACGAGTGCGGTCTGCCTAAGGAGATGGCTGCCGAACTCTACAAACCGTTTATTATCCGCAAACTCATCGAGCGCGGTATCGTTAAGACTGTTAAGTCGGCTAAGAAGATTATTGATCGTCGTGAGCCGGTTATCTACGAGATCCTCGAGCACGTGATGGAGGGTCACCCAGTTCTGCTGAACCGTGCGCCGACACTGCACCGTCACGGTATCCTGGCCTTCCAGCCTAAGATGATCGAGGGTAAGGCTATCCAGTTGCACCCGCTGTCCTGTGCCGGCTTCAACGCCGACTTCGATGGTGACCAGATGGCTGTTCACTTGCCTTTGAGCAACGAGGCTATCCTGGAGGCGCAATTGCTGATGCTCGGATCGCACAATATTCTCGACCCGGCTAACGGTAACCCTATCACCGTGCCTTCGCAGGATATGATTCTCGGTTTGTATTATATTACTAAAGAGCGCGCAGGCGTTAAGGGTGAGGGCCTGACCTTCTATTCGGAGGAAGAGGCTATCATCGCCCTCAATGAAGGCCGTGTGGATATCCACGCTAAGGTCAACGTGCGCGTCAAAGATATGGTGGACGGCAAACCGACCGTACACATCATCCAGACCACTCCGGGTCGCGTTATCGTCAACGAGTACGTACCTAAGGAGGTTGGTTTCCAGAACGCCCTCATGAAGAAGGGTACCGTCAAGGGCATCATCTCTCAGGTGATCAAAACCTGCGGTGTGGCTCGTGCCGCTCAGTTCCTGGATGATATCAAGGACCTCGGTTACTATCGCGCCTTCCGCGGTGGCTTGAGCTTCAACCTCAACGATATCCTGATTCCAGAGGAGAAGCAAGAACTTATCAAGAAGGGTAATGCTATCGTGGACGAGATCACCGAGCGTTATAATTTCGGTGAGGTTTCCGACGACGAGCGTTACCGCAACGTAGTCGATACATGGAAGAACATCGACGACGAGATGACCAAGATCCTGATGAATCACATGGAGAATGCCGATCAAGGTTTCAACTCGGTTTACATGATGATGCACTCTGGTGCCCGTGGTAACCAACAGCAGATCAAACAGCTGGCCGGTATCCGTGGTATCATGGGTAAGCCGTTGAAGGCTGGTTCGACCGACACCCGTACCGATATCGAGAACCCTGTCCTCGCTAACTTCAAGGAGGGTATGTCCGTGTTGGAGTACTTCATCTCTACCCACGGTGCCCGTAAGGGTCTTGCTGATACCGCTTTGAAGACAGCCGATGCCGGTTATCTAACCCGTCGTCTTGTGGATGTATCGCACGATGTGATCATCAACGAGGAAGACTGTGGTACACTGCGTGGTCTGACTGCACGTGCTATCAAGGATGCCAACGGTCACACTATCGCTTCGTTGACCCTGCGTATTCTCGGTCGTGTATCGGTTCACGATATTCACGACAACGAGGGCAAGCTGATTGTCGCTGCCGGCGAAGAGATTCGCGAGCCGCAGTGCGAGGCTATCGAGGCTGCCGGTATCGAGGAAGTAGAGATTCGTTCGGTTCTCACCTGCGAGAGCAAGCACGGTGTCTGCGCTAAGTGCTACGGACGTAACTTGGCTTCGCGTAAGATGGTTCAGCGCGGTGAGGCTGTCGGCGTAATCGCAGCACAGGCCATCGGTGAGCCGGGTACACAGTTGACTCTGCGTACCTTCCACTCCGGAGGTTTGGCCGGTGGTGCCGCTACTCAGAATACATACACCCTAACTCGTGATGGTATTGTTGATATAGAGGATCTGCGTACCATCACTACCGAATCCGGTGACGTGATTGTAGTCAGCCGTCTGAACGAGATGATGCTCAAGGACGAGAAGACAGGCGTTGTGCTCAGTAACTTCAATATCCCTTACGCTTCTAAGTTGTTCGTTACTCCGGGCCAGAAGTACGAGAAGGGTACTGTTGTCTGCGAGTGGGATCCGTATAAGGCATCTCTGGTTATCGAGCAAGACGGTCGTATCCGCTACGAGGATGTCATCGAGGGTGTTACCTGCAAAACAGAGGTCGATGAGCAAACCGGTAAGAAAGAGGTTAGCATTACCGATACCAAGGATAAGACCAAACTGCCTCAGGCACATATCCTCGACAAGGAAGGCAACGTGCTCCGCACCTACAACCTGCCTGTTAAGGCCAGCCTGATTCACACAGATGGTGAGGATGTTAAGGTCGGTGACCTCTTGTTCTCTATGGCACGTGTTACCAGTGGTGGTGGTGATATCACCTCGGGTCTGCCACGTATCACTGAGTTGTTCGAGGCACGTAACCCGTCTAACCCTGCAGTTGTATCCGAGATCGACGGTGAGGTTTCGTTCGGTAAGATCAAACGTGGTAACCGCGAGCTCTTTGTCACCAGTAAACTGGGTGAGCAGAAGGCATATCTCATTCCGCTGTCTAAGCAGATTCTGGTACAAGAAGGCGACTATGTTCGCGCCGGTGTAGCCCTCTCTGACGGTTCTATCACTCCGGACGATATCCTCGCTATCCAAGGTCCTACTGCCGTTCAGGATTATATCGTTAACGAAGCACAAGCTGTATATCGTATGCAGGGTGTGGAAATCAACGATAAGCACTTCGAGATTATTGTGCGTCAGATGATGCGCAAGGTGGAGATCATCGAGGCTGGAGATACCCGCTTCTTGGAAGGCGATATCGTAGACAAGATGGACTTCCTCGAGGAGAACGACCGTATTTGGGGCCGCAAGGTGGTTACCAATGCCGGCGACAGCGAAGTACTCCGCGAAGGTCAGATTGTTACCGCACGTCGTTTGCACGATGAGAACTCGTCGCTCCGTCGTCGTGACAAGAAACTGGTTGTTGCTCGTGACGCAGAGTGCGCTACAGCTAAGCAGATTCTGCAAGGTATTACTCGTGCCGCTCTGGGTACCAAGTCCTTCATGTCGGCTGCATCCTTCCAGGAAACAACCAAGGTGCTCAACGAGGCTGCTATCCGCGGTAAGGTTGACTACCTCGAGGGTATGAAGGAGAACGTGATTTGCGGTAACCTTATTCCTGCCGGTACCGGTATGCGAGATCTCACTCGTATCTCGGTTCACAACCAGGAAGAGTATGCTGCTATCCAGGCCGCTCGCGAGTCTGCTGAGGCTTCCGGTAACGCTACTGAGGAATAATCGACATTTCAATATTATTGAGAGAGACGACCATTCGGCCGTCTCTCTTGTTTTTGCAGCGTTTGGATTGAACTATAAAATATGACATGACCGAATTGAGACTATATTGACCGTTTCTAAATGCAAGCGATCAAAACAATAATAGCAAAAAATTACAGAAAAATAGAAAACCGGAATTAACAAAATATCTAAAAAAGTCAAAAAAAGTCAAAAAAATTTGCGTATGTCACAAAAAAGCAGTACCTTTGCACGAATTTTTGTATACAATAGACTGAATGTAAGTGAAAGTCTATTCGTAATGTGTTGTAGATTAGTGGGTTAAGTCGACAGGGTGCGTGTTCGCATTCTGGCTTTAATTGCCGCACATTTTTTTTGCGGCCTTGGTTAGAAAAAATATAAAATATATACTACAATGTCAAAGATTTGTCAAATTACAGGCAAGAAAGCCATGGGCGGCTGCAATGTCTCGCACTCGAAGCGCCACACAAAGCGTAACTTCGATGTGAACCTCTTCCGCCGCAAGTTCTACTGGGTAGAACAGGATGCATGGATCGAGCTGAACGTGAGTGCAGCCGGTCTGAGAACTATTAACAAGATTGGCCTCGACAATGCGCTGAAACAGGCTGCAGCGAAGGGCTATCTCAATTAAACGAAAGGAGTTGAACAATGGCAAAGAAATCGAAAGAAGCACGCGTTCAGGTTATCCTGGAGTGCACAGAGCAAAAAGCCAGCGGAGTACCGGGAATGTCTCGTTACATTACCACCAAGAACCGTAAGAACACTCCCGACCGTTTGGAACTGATGAAGTACAATCCTTATTTGAAGAAATACACCCTTCACAAGGAGATTAAGTAATTAACCCGTAATTAGAAAGGCTTAGAACTATGGCAAAGAAAGCGGTCGCAACACTGCAAACCGGTAACTCCGGACGTGCGCACAGCAAGTGCATCAAGATGGTTAAGTCGCCTAAGACCGGTGCTTACATCTTCCAGGAGGAAATCGTTCTGAACGAGAAGGTGAACGAATTCTTCAAGTAATTAAACAGTAAGAAAGAAAAAACGCTGCATGATGTGCAGCGTTTTTTTTGTGTCTTTATGTTGTTATGACTTTATGACGATTGGTCGCGGGTGGCATTGCGTCAAAGACTCTTGATGTACTTGTCGGCCTCGATGGCAGCCTTGGCACCGCTACCTGCCGCCACGATAGCCTGTCGGTAGTGCGGGTCGGCACAGTCGCCTGCAGCGAAAACGCCGGGCAATATTGCCGATTGCTCATTGAACATAGATTGATAGCACTGCGGGCTGTTGTCCTTGGTGATGATATAGCCTTCGGCATCGCGGGCAACATAGTCCTTGAACAATTCGGTGTTGGGATGGTGACCGATAGCGAGGAAGAAGCCGTCGATAGCTATATGGCGCATTTCTTCGTCCGGTTCGCCCTTGCGGTAAACAAGATCGGCGCCTTGCACCTTGGTCTCGCCGGTCAGTTGAAGCGTATTGTGCTCGAAGAGAACCTCGATCTTCGGGTTGTTGAGAACGCGTTGCTGCATAATCTCCGAAGCACGCAGATAGGGTTTGCGCACGATCATATACACTTTTTCGCACAGACCGCTCAGGTAGTTGGCCTCTTCGCAAGCAGTGTCGCCGCCGCCGACCACGGCTACGGTCTTCTTGCGATAGAAGAATCCGTCGCACGTAGCGCACGCACTTACGCCGCGTCCGCGGTAGGTGCGTTCGGACTCAATGCCCAGGTATTTGGCGCTGGCGCCGGTAGCGATGATGACAGCATCTGCTTCGTATTCCTGTTCATCCTCAACAATCACTTTTTTCGGAGAAACGGATAAATCAACCTTAGTTACGATGCCGGAAACGAACTGCGTGCCGAAGCGTTCTGCCTGACGACGCATATCGTCCATCATTTGGAACGGCTCAACGCCGTCCGGGTATCCGGGAAAATTCTCCACCTCGGTGGTGGTCATCAGTTGTCCGCCGAGTTGCGGTCCTTCGATGAGAATAGGTTGCAAGTTAGCGCGTGAAGCGTAGATGGCTGCTGTGTAGCCGGCCGGGCCGGAGCCGATAATGAGGCACTTCGTTTTATTTACCATGTGTTCATTGACCATTTGGTCATTTATTTGTTCATTGTGTTGTTTTGGCAATATTATTACCGCATATCATTGATGTAGGTGCTGGCTTCGGGCTTGATCTCGTAGACAGGCTGCGTGGTGATGTAGTGCGGGTTTTTTAGTTTGAGCGTTGTGGTTTTCTTGCCCTCCTTGATGTCCACTTGTAGCGGCAGGAGGTCGCTATTACGCACGCGCAGGGTGAAGCGGTTGATACCTATGCTTTGGTCCTTAGGCGTGAGAGTGATGATGGTTTGCTTGCCGTCATTGCTTGCTCGTTCCGTTGTGTTGCACACACCTACGAGCGCTTGCGCATAGAGGAACGGGTTGGCTTGGCGCAGTTCTTGTTCGGTAGGATTGGAGAGCGTCAACTCGTCTGTATCACCGGCATACATATAGAGCGTTTTGCCGTTATAGGCTGCCTGTGTGCCGAACATGGTCAGCAGGAAATTGCGTCCGTGCATGGTCACCGTGCCCGGGTAATTCATCGGTGCGTTGACCTCTTCGGACACCGTGACGGTGAAGTCCGATTGCATGGTTTTGGTCTCCAGGTTGGAGAGGAAAGAACTCAAAACAGTCAGTATGGTTGCTAATAATTTCATTCTAGTGTATATGTTTATCGTCTCGTTATCGTCCCGTAATCGACTCGTAATCGATTCGAGTATTGTCTAGGATTGTCTCGTAATTGTCTCGACTTGCCTTCGATATGCCTTCGATATGCGTTCGAAACGTATTCGATGGAGATAGGGCAAATATCGTGCCAAATTATTTGACTCCCAATTCTTCGAGCAGTTTGTCGAGTTGGTCGAGGTCCTGAATGAGTACATCGCGTCCCTTCGGTCCCTTGTTCGGTCCGACTATACCGGCGGCCTCGAGTTGGTCGGACAGTTTGCCGGCGCGGTTGTAACCGATCTCGAAGGCACGTTGCAGACGCGAGGTTGAACCCTCTTGTTTGCTAACCACATAGCGTGCCACGTCGGCAAACATCGGGTCGAGTCGTTTCATATCTACGCTGCCCGGTGCGAGTGCTTCTGCGTCGCCTCCTTCACCCACATATTCGGGCAATTGGTACGGTTCGCAATAGCGTTGCTGTTTGGCGATATGGGTAACGATCTCGTCCACCTCGGGCGTATCGACAAAGGCGCATTGTACACGGGTGATGCTGGCGTTGCCGGCATAGAGCGAGTCACCGCGACCGATGAGTTGTTCGGCACCTTTGGCATCGAGCACGGTACGCGAGTCGATGACGGATTGTGTGCGCAGGGCGATACGGGTAGGGATATTCGCCTTGATAACACCGGTGACGATATTGACAGACGGACGTTGGGTGGCGAGGATCATGTGCATACCGACGGCACGAGCTTTCTGTGTGATACGTGCGATAGGTGTTTCCACTTGCTTGCCGGCCTGCATGATGAAATCGCCGTACTCGTCAATGATGATGACGATATAGGGCAGGTATTGGTGGTGCAGACTGTCACCCACCAGTTTGTTGGGGTTCAGTCGACGGCGAACGAACTTGTCGTTATAGTCCTCCAGATTGCGCACACCGGCATCCATGAGCAGTTTGTATCGGTTCTCCATCTCGATCACGAGCGAATTGAGCGTGTTGATCACTTTGTCGCAATCGGTGATGACAATCTGTTCGGGGTCTGTATCCGGCATGGCTGCCAAGTAATGCTTGATAAGCGGTTTGTATGGCGCGAACTCGACCATCTTAGGATCGACCATGACGAGTTTGAGTTCAGCCGGGTGCTTCTTGTAGAGCAGCGAAGTGATGATGGCGTTGATGGCAACGGATTTACCGGTACCGGTTGCGCCGGCCACGAGCAAGTGCGGCGTTTTGGCGAGGTCGAACATGAAGACCTCGTTGGTGATAGTTCGTCCGTAGGCAATAGGCAGACGCATTTTCTGCTCCTCTTGGAATCGTTTGCTGGCGATGACGGAGTGCATGGAAACCACCTGCGGTTTTTCGTTGGGCACCTCTATACCGATGGTTCCCTTGCCGGGCATCGGGGCGATGATACGTATACCTGTAGCGGACAACGAGAGCATGATATCGTTCTCCAGCGCCTGTATCTTGGCTACGCGCACGCCGGCCCTGGGCACAATCTCATAGAGCGTGACGGTAGGACCGACGGTTGCCTTGATAGACTCTATCTCGATGCCGTAGTTGCGTAGTGTGGTGACGATACGTGCGCCGTTGGCGCGCTGTTCCTCCTCGTTGATCACCGGCGCCGCCTCGTTGTCATAGACCTTCAGCAGGTTGAGGCTGGGGAACTTGTAGAACTCCAGATCCTTGCGCGGGTCGTATGGTCCGAGTTTCTCCAATATCTTGTCCGGGTCGGTGGAGTAGAGTTCGTCCTCTATTACTTCGCCTATCTCCAGTCCGGGAGCGTTGGTTGCAGTCGACGGCTGATTGCCGACTCCCGGTTGTTCCTCTTTCTCCATCAGTTCGGTGAGCGAACCGTCCGCAGGTCCGCCGTCGTCGGGCAACTGTTCGTCCGAAACGGTATTCGGTTCGATGGTGAAGGTGAATCCGCCCTGTTCGTTGGACGGCTCGGGTTCTTCTTGCGGCACATCGACAATCACTTCCTCCATCGGTTCGTCGGTGTCTTGTTCGCTATAGTCGTTCGGTTCGGGGAACGCCGGTTCATCGGGTTGCTCGGTTTTGGGTTTTCTCTTGAACAGATCGGTGCACCATTGGCCGAAGGCCTTGCATCGGTCGATGAACTTAGGATCGGTGACGATGAGGAAGATAGCGAGTGTGACGGCCATGATAGCCAGCGTACCTACTATCTGCACATAGCTGGTGAGCCACGCTGCGGCCTTGGATCCGAACGCGCCGCCCCAGCGGTAAACGCCCATGTGGGTCATCTGTTGCGCAAAGCCGAGGATGGTTGAACCCCACAGCACCCAGAAGACGGTGGTGCAGAAGATGCGAATACAGCGCACATCCTTCTTGATGTGCATTAGTCGCAGACCGTACATGCCGATCATGACGGCCAGCAGCACGCTGACAAAACCGAAACTGCCCTCCACCATAAACTGCGCCAGTTTGGCACCGGGCAGACCCAGCAGATTGGTCACTTGCATACGATGGGCGATCTGGTCATCGTGGTCCATACCCAGCAACGACTGGTCAGCCGTGCCTGTGAACAGATAACTGACATAGGCGATTGTAGCGAGTACGGCGAACGCCAACAATAGCAGGCCGCATATCATGCGGGTGCGGCGGTCCAGCAGCACACGTTTGGTGGCAGTCCAAATGCTTTCTTCTTCTACGCGGATGGCGCGTTCTTCGCGTTCGTCAACTATATTGCGGTTCTTACTTGCGGTTCTAGGCATAGGATAATAACAATTTGTTTATAGCAAATATAATATACCAAATTAGTGCGCAAAGTTACTACATTTTTTTGGAATGTACAAGACTTTATGCAAAAATAATGGTATGTGTGCGCACAAAAGGGAATATCGTAAACAATAGAAGAGGCAACCCACGCGGACTGCCTCTTCTAGAAATCACAGGTATTGCTATAATCAGACTACACCGCTGAAGCCCATAAAGGCCATGGCCAAGAGGCCGGCGGTGAGGAGTGCAATAGGTGTGCCCTGCATAGCCTTCGGCACCTTGTTTAGAGCCAATTGCTCGCGCAGACCGGCAAAGAGAACGAGTGCTACGCCGAAGCCGATGGCTGTTGCGAGAGCAAACAGCGTGCCGGTCAACATATTGTGCTCTGCGCCCATCGGCAGTTTCTCGGTGCCGTTAGCTACCAGAATAGCCACACCGAGGATACAGCAGTTGGTAGTGATCAGCGGAAGGAAAACACCCAGTGCCTGATAGAGCGACGGGCTGATCTTCTTCAGAATAATCTCAATCATCTGCACCAAAGCGGCGATGATGAGGATGAAGAGGATGGTCTGAAGGAACTCGAGTCCCCAAGCAACCAACAACATCTGCAGCAGATAGGTTACAACGGTAGCCAGTACCAACACAAAGGTTACAGCAGCAGCCATACCCAGCGCAGTGTCAATCTTCTTGCTGACACCCAGGAACGGACAGATACCGAGGAACTGGCTCAATACGATATTATTAACGAATATCGCAGAGATAAATATCAGGAAGTATACCATAGTAATTTACGATTTAACAATTTACGATTTACGATTTCTTCTGCAGTTTGTTGACTGCGGCCATAAGGTATGCGAGCGCGATGAAGGCACCCGGAGCGAGGACGAAGATCAGCATTGCATAATACTCAGGGAAGATATGCAATCCGAAGATTGCGCCCGAACCGAGCAACTCGCGGATAGCTCCGATAACGGTGAGCGAAAGCGTGAAGCCCAAGCCCATTCCGAGTCCGTCGAGAGCAGAAAGGCCAACCGTGTTCTTAGCGGCAAAAGCCTCAGCACGACCGAGCACGATACAGTTAACCACAATCAGCGGAATGAACAGACCCAGCACCTCGTAGATAGCGGGCAAGTAAGCCTGCATGACGAGTTGCACCATCGTCACGAATGTAGCGATAACGACGATGAAAGCAGGGATACGTACCTTGTCGGGGATAAGATTCTTGAGCAACGAGATAACCACGTTGGAGCAAACCAACACAAAGAGTGTGGCCAGACCCATCGACATACCATTGACAGCACTGGTGGTAGTAGCCAGCGTAGGGCACATACCCAATACTAGAGCGAACGTAGGATTCTCCTTGAGAATGCCGTTCGTAAGCGTTTTCAGCGCGTTGTTCTCGATATTCATTTTGCAACCTCCGTTTCTATGTTAACCTCGGCCGTTTCGGTCGAGTCGTTAGACAATTGGCTAGCGCCGGTAGCGGCTTGTACTTCTCCTTCGGTGTAAGCAGAATAAGCCTTGTTGATAGCGTTCAGGAATGCGCGGCTGGAGATAGTAGCAGCAGTGATAGCATCTACATCGCCACCGTCTTTGCTGACCGTGAATGCACCGGTAGCTTTGCGACCGATGATGTTCTGACCCGGCTTAGCGGCATTCTTGAACCACTCAGCGATATGATCACCGAGACCCGGAGTCTCCTGGTGCTCCAGCACTTCGTAGTTGATGATTCTGCCTTCTGCATCAAAGCCGACCATGATCTTTTGCGGACCTCCGAAACCGTTCTCCTCGGTCTCAACAGCCGTTCCAACCCACTTGTCGCCGATGTATGCCTTGTACACAGTCAGGCCGTTTGCTTTCTCAGCATCGCTGACAGTAGCACCTTCGGGCAGAACAGCCAGAATAGCCTGTTTCTGCTTGGCAGTCTTCTGCGCATTGATAGTATTGAGCGTCAGGATATAGACGCCTGCTAGTGCTCCTGCTGCAACCACCGAGATGGTTACCAGACTAAGCACCATATTCTTGAATGTACTTTGAAGTTTTTCCATAGTCGTACCTCCTTATTTTCTTTTCTCGCCGAAGCGTGTCGGACGCAGTTTGTTCAACAATGGAACGCAAGCGTTCATGATCAGGATAGCGAACGACATACCTTCCGGATAAGCGCCCCAAGTACGGATAACCATCACAATGATACCGATACCGATACCGAAGATGATTTTACCCCAAGCCGTCATCGGGCTGGTGACATAGTCGGTAGCCATGAAGAATGCGCCGAGCATGATACCACCGGTGCAGAGGCTATATGCTACGTAGTTAGCGGTAGTCAAGTCAGCCGGAAGCAATCCTGCCCATCCGGTCACAGCAGCCCAGAGAGCCACGGTAGCCAGGATAGAAACCGGGATATGCCATGTGATCACGCGTGTACAAATAAGGAAGAGACCGCCGAGGATGAGCGCCAATGCGCAAACCTCGCCGAGCGAACCGCCCATTGCGCCGAGGAAAGCATCCTTGATAGCCGGCAGTTTGTCGGCAACGAGTTGACCGTCCTTAACGGCCTGCTTGAGGAATGCCAGCGGAGTGGCACCGGTTTCTGCATCTACGTATGAGGTCTCAAAGCCCTTAGCCAAAGGCCAAGTGGTCATTTGTGCCGGGTAGGCGATAAGCAGGAAAACGCGGCCGGCGAGAGCCGGGTTGAACAAGTTCTGTCCCAGACCGCCGTAGGTCATCTTAGCGACTGCAATAGCAAAAACAGCACCGATAACCACAATCCACCAATCGATAGTAGACGGGAGGTTGAAAGCCAGGAGCAGACCGGTCAAAACTGCCGACAGATCGCCGATAGTCTGTTTCTGTTCGTTGAGAATATAACGGCTGACGAGCCACTCAGTACCGACACACGCCAATACACTGACAGCGGCTGTGATGAGTGCTCCATAGCCAAACTCGATCACCGACACCACATAAGCGGGCAGCAACGCAAGTATGACCAACAGCATATTGCGACGGACACTATCTCCACTGTGAACGTGAGGTGCCGGAGATGTAATAAAGTGTGACATTTTTATATACGATTTAACGATTTACAATTAACAACTTATTTTTTCTCGGCAGCTGCAGCAGCGGCACGCTCACGGAGGATGGCACCTACTTTAGCCTTTCCCTTGCGGATATCATCCAGCAACGGGCGATGAGCAGGACAAGTGAATACGCAGCAACCGCAATCGATACAATCCATTACGTTGTGCTTCTCGACATCATCCCACATCTCCAGTTCGGACATGCGTTGCAACAGATAGGGTTCCAATCCCATAGGACAAGCCTGAACGCACTTGCCGCAACGGATACAGTTCTCAGCCTCCGGACGGATACTCTCAGCCTCAGGCAGGAAGAGCAGACCGCTCAGACGTTTGTTGGCCGGCATATGCTCGGTATGATCCATTGCACGACCCATCATCGGGCCGCCGCCGATCAGTTTGCCAGTATCTTCAGGAACGCCTCCGGCCATCTCGATAACCTGGTCAATCGGCGTACCGAAACGAACAAGGTAGTTGCCCGGCTTGGCAATATTCTTACCGGTGACGGTCATCACACGCGAGATGAGCGGTTTGTTCTTCTGAACAGCCTCGTAAACAGCGAAGATAGTAGCCACGTTGTCCACTACTGCGCCTGTTTCGATTGGCAGCGCGCCGCTAGGCACCTGACGACCGATACATGCGTCAATCAGCTGTTTCTCACCGCCTTGCGGATATTTGAGAGCGAGCGGCAGTACCTCGATGCCCAGTTTGGACTGAGCCAGGTTCTGCATGTGCTCGATAGCATCTTTCTTGTTATTCTCGATACCGATGATAGCGCGCTGAACGCCCAATGCCTTCATCAGAATCTGGATACCGATGATAATTTCCTCGCCGTGCTCCATCATCAACTGATGGTCGCAAGTCAAGTACGGTTCGCACTCAACTCCGTTGACAATCAGCACTTCGGCTTTCTTGCCGGGAGGCGGCATCAGCTTAACGTGCGTCGGGAAGCATGCGCCACCCAGACCTACGATACCGGCAGCGGCGATCTTGTCGATGATAGCCTTCGGATCGAGTGTGCACTGACGAGCCAAGTCGGGTGTGCGGTCGATTTCCGGCAACCATTCATCGCCTTGTACATCAATAAAAATAGCCTGTCCGGGAGCACCCCAAGCGTCTGTCCAGTCTCCTATTTTGGTGACAGTACCGCTTACAGGCGAGCAGATGTTAGCGCTCACGAATCCTCCGGCCTTAGCCAGCAGTTCGCCTACTTTCACTTTAGCTCCTACCTCAACCACAGCCTGCGCCGGCGCACCGATATGCTGAACCAGCGGAATGATAGCCTGCTTAGGCAGTGGGCACTCCGTGATAGGCTGGTGAGCAGAGAATTGTTTGTTGTCATGCGGATGAACTCCGCCTATTCTAAATGTCTTCATATGCTACTTTTTCTGCGCCATTGTGATTAAATTCGGGTACACAGCCTTCGGTGTAGCCAGTGCTTTGATCTTAGCGGCAATAGCCGGATCGAAGCCCTTCTTGCCACCCTCGGCAGGTTGATCGCCGGCGGCAGCGGGAGCAGCTTCACCGCCCGAAGTTAAGATTTTCTTTACTTCGTCCATGGTCGGTTCGCCACCGACAGGACAAGCCAATCCCTCGATAGAACCGGCTTTGACGCAAGCCTCCGCAAAATTACGGCAACCTGCAAATCCGCAACCGCCACAATTGGCACCCGGCAACACGGCCTGCACCAAGTCGATACGCGGATCTTCCTCCACTTTGAAATACTGGCTGATAGCGTACAGCAACACGGCTGCTACAAACGCAGTTACACCCAGTACTCCCATTGAAATCAGAATAAGATTCATTGTTAGTTGGAAATTTTTGTTACGTTATTGTTTGTTAATATTATTAAAATCATTTTTTCGTCCTGTTGATATCGGACTTATATCGGGGGCAAAACCTATATAATAAAGATACGCCGTATCGCTTTTTTCTGCCCAGCCGAAAAATCGCGCAAAGTTACTATATTTTTTTTACATACGCAAGCATCTGCGCGAAAAAGAATCTTTTCCGCTTTTTTTTCTCTTTTTTGCAGTATACATTTTTCACAAGGCATAGTAGAAAGAACGATCTGCGGTCTCAAAGTGGAAAGACAGAAGTCGGACCTAGGTGATACCTAGGTTATACGTAGGTTATACCTAGGTTATTCAGCCACTCTCGCGCCACTATAGAAAGAAGAACGGATGGTCATTCTGCCACCCGTTATCGTCTCGTTATCGTCCCGTAAATCTCTCGAGTATTGTCTAGGACACTCTCGTAATGGTCCCGTTAGAGTTTGCGTGCGGTGAAGGAGAATTGTTTCTGTAGTTTATGTTTGAACACTCCCAAACCGATGTAGTATAGTGCGATAGAGCACAGCGATAGAGTGCCGACAACGGCTTCGCTCATATCCGTGGCATAATCAAGGCCGACTATCACGGCCAGCATCACAACGAACGGCAGTACATATGCCAACAGAACAGCACGCCAAGCCAGATGCTCGCGCACCATCACTTCGACGCGATCGCCCGGTTTCATCGGTTCGGCCATCCGTGCGTCGATGATTTTCTGCTGACTCTCGGAGGACATGCACATACCTTTCGCCTTGCATGCTGCACAGGCACTGGTTTGTACTATCTCCACACGCGCCGATTCGCCGTCCGTACTCAGCACAATTCCGTTATGTCGTATCATATCTTCCATGCTGCGAAAATTTGCGCAAAGATACTGCTTTTTTTTGACATTTGCAAATGATTTTTTCAATTTAACGTAAAAAATCTTGCTTTTATAAACTCAACAATAAAACAAAAAAGAATCCCAAAAGCGCAAATTATTATACAATATGTAAAAAATGCGCTATATTGCTTGAAATTATTTGCATATGTCAATAAAAAGTTGTACCTTTGCATCCGAAATTAATTAACGCAAGCCTAAATCACGAGTTCATGACAACGCGAATCTGTACCATATTGCACTCAACGAATTTTCCTTTTTTCAATTCGCACACACGCACGTTCGTTGCGGGTGCGTTGATTTTCCTGTTCACGTGCGTAGGAAATTCTCAGGCAGCAGATTCGGAGATTTTGGCAATCAAGAACAACTTGGCATACGATGCAATCCTGACGCCGAATTTGGCGGTAGAGTTCACGATGACGCCTCGATGGTCGATAGAATTAGGCGGTTCGCTCAATCCGTTTCCATTGGACGATGCCAAGTTCCCGAAGTGGCGGCATTTCGCAGTATGGGTAGCACCTCGTTTTTGGTTTTGCCATGTGTACTACGGCGGTTTTATTTCCATCAATGCGGCTTACACTCACTACAATGTCGGCGGAAATGCGTGGCCTGTGGACTGGATGTATCAGCAAGTGCTTACGAATCGTTTTCAGGGCGACGCGGCAATGGGAGGCCTCAGCGGCGGTTGGCATTTCGCTATCACATCGTTTTTCAGCATAGAGTTGGAGGCGGGCGTTGAAGCCGGATATACCTGGTACGACCAGTTCGAATGTATCGAATGCGGCTTTGCAACCGCCCAGGACGAGAGATGGTTGGTACTGCCGAAGATAGGAGTGAATCTTTCCTTCCCGATAGGCGGCGACCAGATGAGTATGACAAGAAGACGCTGGCGTTTGCAGCGAGACGGAAAGATATACAGATACTGTCCTTGCTTCTAATACAACTTAACCTTTTGAAAGTGTTGAATAAGCGAGATTATTCAAACAGAAACCTAAATATTAATCTTAACCAAAATGATTACGACAATGAAAAAGATGACATTCTTAGCTTGTGCTATTCTACTCACAAGCGTAGTTGGATTTACGGGATGTAAACCACAAAACGAAAAAGAGCCGCAACAGAAGGCTTCGGCAGTAACCACCGACATCGCTATTTCTCTACCGGCCCAAGTAGGCGGTCCTCGCCGTATGCCGGGACAGACAGTACAAACAGCAGGCGCAACAGATTTTGCTACCAACGGAATGACCAATATCGTTCTTATTCCGTTCGCTGCATCGGCTCAAGTAACTTCATCCTCTGTTCGCTACGGCGAGAATATCTCTCTTGGCGATTTGACAGCAGCCAATTCGGCAAGCAAAGTAGGCGGTCACGCTAAAGTTTATTCTGACAAGCAGGTTCCGCAGGGTACTTCTGCATTCTTGTTCTACGGTAAGTCCGGCGCTACGAATGCTAACTTATTCTCTTGCGGTGCACTGGCAGGTTCTATCACAGGCGAGCCTTCCACTTTCAGTTTTTCGTTGCAACCGATTTGCGATGGTACCGCTGTTGGCAACATCACAACCGACGCTGCGCTTTTCAACGCATATCTGAATCTGGTAGCAGGAGCTCAGGACGCCAATGGTGTAGCATGGAAAGACTATACCACAGGCCTCAACCAAGGTTACTATGACCTGTTCCAGAGTTACAAGGATCTGACCACTCTCAGTACACTTGGTGTAGAGCGCATGATGACCGACCTGTACAACTCGCTTTCTCTCAACGTGGATTCGTTGGCAAAAGCTATTCGTAAGGCTATTCTCAATCCGACTTATGCATCGTTGGATGGTTCCGGCAATGTCAAGCTTGTAAGCGGAATGCAGAATTTCCCACGCAAGTACAACATCCCGGAAGGTGCTGTTTCTGTAGCATTTGCAGAAGGTTCGTTCGGCAACAACGCTGCTCACTCATTCGGCAGTTTGGCTCCGGCCGGCCTCGGCAACTATGTTTATCCGGCTGCTTTGTGGTATTTTGCCAACACAAAAATCAAGACTTCCGCATCTTCTCAGGCTGCAGCTTACGTAGACAACGCAAGTTGGAGATCTATTCTGGAAGGTTATGAGAAGGACGATGCTTCCGTTAGCTCCAGCACACGTTCTATTGCTTTGAAGGATACAATCCAATATGCAGTAGCACGTCTGGATGTACGCGTTAAGGCAGCTGATGGTGGTACATTGAACGACAACAACCCTGTAGCAAGTCAGCAGGCAGTCAGTGTTCCTGTAGGCGGTTATCCGCTGAAGGCAGTGTTGGTTGGTAACCAGAAGAATGTCGGCTTTGATTTTGCTCCTCTTTCCGGTTCGTCAGTTTACACTATTTATGACACTCTGTTGACCGCAAACATTGCAGCTGCACCGTCTGCAAGCGATTATAGTGCAGCTAACTCGACGCTGGTATTGGAGACCGCAGTTGATGACGGCGCAAACGGAAGTGACGTATTTATTGCATTGGAGTTTGTTAATACCGGTTCTGACTTCTACGGTCTGGGTGGCCAAATTGTTCCGGCAGGCGCACGCTTCTATCTGGTTGGTCAATTGGCAGCAGCCAGTGCAACCGAAACCGGAGGCAAAGTATTCAAGCAAGACTACACCACAACAGCTCGCTTCAATATCAAGAATCTGACCAAAGCATATAGCACGATTCCTGATTTGAAGGCTCCGCAACTGGAAATCGGTATGTCGGTTGACCTGTCATGGGAGTCCGGCCATACTTATGATATTGATTTGGAATAAGAGTACTTCTATCAATTAGTACGTTTTTGAAGTTCCATAAGTATTGTGAAACGATTGCTAATCATAGTGTTTCCTCTGATTCTCGGAGCATGCAGTTTGATTGATGACGATTTGAAAGCATGTGGAGATGAATTAGTTATCGAGTATCAGGTGCAACTGCATACAGAGTTGGATATGCAGTTACAGACTGAATTGTCAACTGATATAGAGGAACCTGTTCGCCGGACACTGAAGAACTGGTTGAATCCTATCTTCAGCGACGTAGCGAAAGATGTTGATTTCCGATTTTATCTGAGCGATACAGATAGTTTGCGTCATCGGATTCAAAAGGAAATCAACGGCAATCACGCCACTTATACGATTCGACTACCCCAAGAGAATTACATGCACTTGGCGGTTGCCAACATGGCGGAAGACCGCCAAGTGCAACTCTCGGGCGAAGAATATTCGGCGACAATGGCCATGCACCTGCCGGACGGCGAAGATATTCAGCCTCTGCGTACAGGATTATACACAGCCCGTCTGCCGATGATTATGAATGACACTATCAGGCACTTCGACGTGCATATGTATATGGTTACGGCTGCCGTAGCGCTGGTGATTGACACCGCAGCCTGCAAGAATCTGCAGGACATGGACGGCTATATGCTTGGAGCAGCCAACCGTTTCTACATCAGTGACAGCGTTTTCGAATATGACCGCCCTTGCGTTTTCTTATTGGAGCGCGTGCCCGTAGATACACAGGCTAACCATATTGCACCGAGAATCAAGCAATTAAAATCAAACGAGCCGTTGCCTATCGCCTGTTTAGGCACAGTAGGTTTTCCGACACAGAACGACACAGTAGGTTGGAACCTTGTAGTAACGGCTACACTAATAGAAAATAGACACACAACCACAACCTTAACTATCAAAGATCCACTAGAAGCTGGTACACTACGCATCATTAAATGCGCAATGGACGAAAATGGAGCGTTGGACCCGAACCCGAATACAGAACACTACCAAGAAGTGGGTGCAACGGTGGAATTTGACTGGAAACCAGGAGACAATCATGACGTTGACATATAAACACCATATACCATTACTGATTTGCTTACTGCTGATTTTTACCGGATGCCACGAAGAAATAGGAAATACTGTTGAAATGCAGGTTTCGCTATGTCTGCCTATTCCGGAAAGCAGTGCGCGAGCACCAAGACGCGTGATAGGCGATCCGGGGACGACCGAACAATTCGAGTTGCCCAAATACGCGTATATATTTGTCATGAAACAAACGGGAGTTGACACATGGACCGTGTGGAGACGAGAAGAACTGACTATCAGAGAGGACGAATGGACAACCACCCGTTACTATGGACAAAACGACACACGCGGCGACTATATCTACAAGTACAACAAAAATATGCAATACCTTCTGCAAAACGAGACTCCGCAAGGCAGAATTTACGGTATATGCAGCAACAAGAAACTGAACTTCAACACCAATATGTCGAGCATATCGACACTGAGCGATCTTTTAAATTGGAAATTCGACACGTCTCCTGACAGCATTCAGGAGAACTTGCAAAATATCTACTCTACGCCGTACAACTACGAGCGTGGCGGCCAATACTACTGCACATTCGATTGCCAGAGCGGCCACTCGTTTACAGTAGATCTGCTGATGTACCACGTTGCATCCAAGGTGGACATCAAGTGGAATGTGGCAGACACGGTGCGCATCTGCAAGTCAGCACCCGAGAAGGCGGTACGACTGACGTACATGGACGCAATCAACCTGTTCAACGGCGAGGCATACTGCTTCCGTCCGATGGAGAACGTAACGGCAACTCTGCCGAACGCAGGCAAGACGATTCATATCGTCAGTCCTGAAGACGAAGGATTATGGTGGGAAGGTCGTACGTATTTCTATACGATACCTTACACTGTCGGCAATACGCCGGGTGATTACTTCCCGTTGCAAATGCTTTTGCGCACCAACGGAAGTAGCGACAATTACCGACCGACACTGAATCTGAGAGTAGATACATCAACTCCTTTTGTTCCGTGGATGCGGGCAAATTTCAATCTGAGCAAACCATTAGGAGACGAAACGATAACTAAAGTAGTGGAAAACAATTAATCAGCGATTGAGTTGAGAACGAAACGTTACATATTATCCTTATTGTTCAGCGCATGTGTTTGCGCAGGCGTGTACGCGCAGACGGACACGATACGTTATGTGCATCCCAACGGTGCATTCAACAACAACGGCCGTTCGTGGGCTACCGCGACCAATAAACTGCAAGATGCCATCAACGATTTGCGCGATTACCTCAGGGCTAACAACCTTTCGTCCGGCTCGGTCTACGTAGCCGCCGGTACGTACGTACCAACCGAATCTACCGAGGCATTGGGCGGTTCTATGCTCAACACTTCGTTTAAGATATACGCCGGAATACATGTTTACGGCGGTTTCAACCCCGACGCACCGGAATCCAACCCGGGCGACCGTATCATGGCTAACGGCAAGAAAGTGAAGGATAACTGGTCCGACCCGACAGGTATCGGTACCACCTCCGGAGACTCAATCTCTTCGCAATGGGATCTACGCTACAAGACGATATTGACCGGAAACCACTCGACGGCATCGGTTAAGTTCACCTTCGACAGCATTCGCGGATACTACAATATGACTTTCCCTGCCAGTTCGTTCCACGTTGTATGGTTTGCCACCAACGGCACGTACGAAGGTGTTCCGGCAGGCACAGAGGGTCACTACAAACCATTGGAGAATCCTGCGTCCTTGAACGGTTGTGTCATCAGAGAAGGAAACGCATCTTCGCGCTCTACCACCATACGCGACCATACAGCCTACGGCGGCGGTGTTTACATGGTAGGCAATTCGGAGATAAAGAACTGTATCATTGAGTATTGCAACGCCACTCTGCGTGGTGGCGGTATATATATGGACGGCGGCGGTGTAGCTGAGTTCTGCTTGGTACATACCTGCGAGTCCGGCGGTGTCGGCATGTTGGAAGGCTATGGCGGCGGTGTGTGTATCGACCATGACGGTTCGTTGGGTCACTCTCATGTTACCAGTTGTGCCGCACGTTGCGGTGGTGGTCTGATGATCTCCTGCATCACGGGTGAATATCCTAATGTGGATGATGTGAGCCGCTATTCGCCTTACTCCAGCGCGTCCGTAATCAACAACAATACGGCAGCAGCCGAAGGCGGCGGTGTCTATCTGGCTAACGGCGGAACCATCAACCATGGAACAGTAACGGCTAATAACTGTATCGGTCGAGACGTGACCTACTATGGTCGCCGTCACGGCCGTTCGGGCGGTATATATATCCGCAACTGCGGTATGATTTTCAACTCCGTATTCTGGGGCAACCGCTGCGATGCCAACAATGATATTCAGTTTGCCACCGTTCACCAAGAGAGCGGAGCAGACTATGAGACATTCGTTTACCACTCGGCATTCATGAACCACGATATATCCGACTGGACGGGTGTTCAGAAGGAGATGGTGTTCTCTCTGGAGAAAGACAATATGCCGACCAAAGGTTCAATGGGTAACTTCTGCTGTTTCTTCAACCCGACAGTCAACCCCAATAACTGGAACGACACATTGCCCGGTGCAGGTGTTTTCATGAAATACAATACTCCGGCCACCATCCCCGGTCCGCGTATTTGGCACTTGACATCCTACTCGGCTATCGACCAGAAAGGTGTACAGGTGAATGACGCCATACAGGATGTGTCGCCGTGGTTGCGTCATGCGCATACCGACTATGGTGTGGTATCCAACCCGTATGAGCCTGTTTCTACACTGGGTGGTCTGGTTCGCAAACCGGACCCTGTGACATATGCACTGGTTCCAATGCAGGGATTGGAGGGCCGAGAAGATCCAAGCACGTTGATTCCTACTCTATTCATCGACCCGAACCGAAAAGGAGTCTATGACAGTAACGGTAATTTTGTGGCACAAGACCGAGAGGGTAACTCATGGGATGCCCCTATTCGAGACATCGGAGAGGCTATCAAGTATTTCCGTCAATATCTACAGGAAGGTGCCAACGATACTCACTATTACAACATACCTGCTTTGGACCCCGTTACAGGAATGGCAACAGGCGAGAAGATTCGTCACGACTACATTCAGATTCTGGTAAAGCAGGGAACACTGACCACCGTGGGTCCGGGTAACTATCTGGATAGAAACATTCGTACGGCGGCAATCCGTTTGGAGAGCCACATGCGTCTGTATGGCGGTTATCCGTCTTCACTGGACGGTACCACCACCGCAGGACGTAACCCGCGTGACTACAAATCCACCATCACCGCCAACCTCACCGGTATAGGCGGTGTGAAAGCATATGAAAACAACGCCGCACACGTCATCGTTATGGCGAATGCAGAGCATGTGGTTGTGGACGGATTCACACTGAGTGACGCCAATACGCACAATGTTTATCAGAGTCAGTCAGCACACGCCGGCGGCGGTATATTGCTCAACAACGCCAACACCGCACAAAGCAAGCGTATCCATATGATGAACAACCAGGTGCGCAACTGCGTGATCAACAACTGTGCTTCGCCTATGGGCGCCGCCGTCTATGCTAACGGCGAGTACCTGAATGCCGACAACGAGGTATGTTATGCTGAGTTGTGGTTGGTCAACTGCGTGATACGTAATAACAAGGCCGATTATACCGTGGTGGGAGAGAATGTCCACGGTAATGGTATCATTTCGGCTAACGGACGTGCATTCATCCACTTGGAGCACTGCGATATAGTGAACAACGTCGGTTTCCCGTTGAAATCAGATAGCAAGCATTCGGAGAGCGATGCGCCTATCACCGATAGTCATGGTAATATCTATCGCGGCTATATCCGTATGGACAACTCGTTGCTGTTCTGCAACGGTGACCGTGTATTGGAGGACCGCTCTACGCTGGGTACAGAAGGACACGTCACCTCTGTGAATGAAGACGGACAAGACTACATATTCGGCATGTACAACATCTTTGATGCCGACCTGTATCTGCACTCACAAGACCCGACGATGCCGCACGGATTTTTCCAGAATGGTTATATGGTACCTACTAGCAATGGTTTCCTGCCGAATGGCGCAAATTCGCTTTTCACCATGGATATCGCCGGCATACCGGCAGACAGCACGGAGCGCAACAACCGATGTATCTTCACCCGTAATGACGCATCGGCCATGACCTATCCGACCTTTGTCAACCCGGCCCGCAACGTAGGTAATACGCCGAGCGGAGACCGTCCGTTGTACGGAGGTATCGTATCCTATACACCGACAACAACCAACCCGTGCGTCAATGCAGCACGTATAAACAACTACACTAATAGTTTGAACAATTTCGACCGAAGCGATGTATTGTCACGAGACCGCGGCGGTGCTCCGGATGTGGGAGCCATCGAGAATCAGGATTTGCCCGCTTCGGGAACTGTTATCTATGTCACACCTAACGGTGCCGGCAAACGCGATGGTTCGTCTTGGGGCAATGCCATTGCAGGAAATCTCGTCTATCAGATAGGCGGCAGTTATGTGGTTGATACCGAACACGGAGATGGAGCAGGAAACACCGTCACCACAAGAAACAACCTCTATCGAGGCGGTTATGCCGTTGACTATGTATGGCATAGTGGAACGACCAACTATATTGACAAACAGACAATTACACAGAAACGTATCAATCTGACATACACAGATAGCGACCATTTCACAACAGCCGATGGCGGTGAGACCGTATTGGGTGAAAAGACCAATGAACAATCTGTTACCACATCTAACACGCTGACACGCGAGAAGACCGAGTTTATCTATGGAGAGAAATCCGGTGCTTCAAGAGATTTCTACCGAACCAACCTAAAAGACAACCAGGTACGTTCAGTTACTATTGATGCTAATGGTTTTCACAACACAGATTTCAACAATAGTGTCTCTATTACCAACAGTCGTGCGGAGGACTTCGTGAGCGGACTGCAATTCGCTGTAGAGAAAGCCGCAGAGATTAACAAGGACCGAAATGCTGACAATCGTGTACAAGTGTGGGTTGGAAACGGAATCTATGAGGACTACAAAGGCTACGTCATGCGCGACAAAGTAGAAGTATATGGCGGTTTTCCTGCGCAGAAATATAAGGCACCGGCTATGAGCGAACGACATGCATTGGTTTCAAGCCGCATCCCTGTTTCTTCAAAAGATATAGCCTTAGACGCTGAGAAAGAGCAATACGAGACTATCCTGCAAATCTCAGACAAAAAACCTTTTGACGAATCGACATGGCTATTTGATCCAAGCGTAATGCTGTATCGGGATAAAGACTATACTGAGTCTGGTGACAAGACCATTACTACTACCACTTCTATCACCATACCTGTGTATTATCGTCGCGATACCATTCCGGGAGGCGGATATACAGAGTACCACGAAGTACCAGGAGATAATGTGACTGCAGATCTAAGTAGTCATATCGTCAATCCGGGCTTTGAGCAGAACATGGGTAAAAGTAATTGGGATGCCACAAAGGCTAAATACGGATGGACAAACGTAACCGGATTCACTCTCGCAGGTTCAACCAATCACTGCGCATGGATCAAGAACAATAGTGCTATCGATTTCTATCAGGAATTAAACAACTTGGAGCCGGGTCTATACCGTATTTCCTGTCAGGCATTCAACAAGGGCAAGGCGAAGGACAATGTAAAACTATTCGCTAACGGCGAGGAACGCGTTCTGATGAACATATCGGACGCTGATAATGCTGTAGCCGTTAATCAAACCACTTATGCCAATTGGTTTGCTTCGGGCAAGTATGCAGACAACTGGGTGGATGTGTATGTTGGCGAGTCAGGACACTTGCGTTTCGGATTCAAAGGTGCATACTCCGGTACCGATGGATGGACTGTCTTTGACAGCTTCAAACTTGAACGCCTATCCGGCGGCGAAGATATCACTTCTTCCACTACAGTAGAAAAAGCCGCAGGCTATGTAGACAAGACATTCAGCAAACAAATCTCAGCTTTCCGCAAACCGGTTCTCTACATGCCGGATATATGTATGAGTACATGGTGGCCCGGAACTATAGACGGTAGTGATAATACCAGTAACGAACGCCGTCAGAATGTAAACGGAAAAATTATAACGCCCAAAATTGGCACTGGATATGTCCAATACGATGATGTACGTTGGGACGGATTTACCATTCGAAATGGTTTTATCTATGACTACTATGCCAACCGTGACGGTGGTGGAGGTGTACGTATGTTCGAAGGCGTAAAACTGGCTCACTGCGTAGTTGTGGACAACACAGTCAACTGGAGTTTCCGTACACGTGGCGGAGGAGCATACTGCGATGGACGAACATCAGAAGTCATCAGTTGCTTCTTCCTCAACAACCTCAATTCCGGTATTCGCAATGCTACTCCTACGAGTAGCAATGACAAGAATAGTAACGGTGGAGGTATCTACCTGCTGGTAGGCACATGCTATAACTCCCTGTTTGCCAATAATGTTTGTTGGGGAAAAGACCCTCGTGGAGCTGGCATATATATTGAGCAGGCTACTTTCTACAACAATACGGTAGCCTACAATACCTGCCGAATGCAGAACAAATCTATTATGACCGCTAATGGTACCGCTGTTCACCAATATGATGGTGACGGAGGTGCGCAACTGAAGGTGTATAATACGATTATGTACGGCAATACCGGTAAAGCCATTGGTGCCGTTAAGGAGAACCTTTTAACCTCGTTCGACAACTGCTATGTACAATCCTCCACTGGTATTTCAAGTACCGTACAGGGCAAGATGCGTGACTGTATTCTTTATAATAATCAAAACCCTACAGCAGCCACCAACCCGTTTGAGCGCGGCGAAGAGGCTCCAAATGAGAATAATTTCCGCTTGGCTCATGGTTCGTTATGTATCAACAAGGGAGCCATACCTGCTGATTACGAAGGTGTATTCCCCGATAAGGATGTGGACTTCGCCAATCGTATTCAGGACTGCCAAATTGACATCGGTGCATATGAGTATAACGCTGCACTCGGTATCAAGCCGGACACAACCACCCATCCGGGACATGCCATTTTCTACGTTGCTTACGACTCACCGGGTGGAGATGCTTCGGCTTGTTCACCTGAGAACGCAGCCTGTGCACAGAAGTTGCAACTCATTATCGATGCTGCCGGCAGGTACAAATATGCATTGATGACCCAGGCACGCTATAATTCGGTCAACCCGACTCCGGTAGCCGGTTCGCCGGATAAGAGTTGGACGGTGGAGGTACGTTTGTTGGGTGATAGTCTGCATAGTACGACCAGCAGCGATTACGCAGAGTGGTACACTCCGACACGTTCGTCCAAGCATGGTAATGCCAACTATAATGACAACACTCTGGACTACTCGTTCATCATTCCGCACGGAGTGCAGATTAAGGGCGGTTACAAACCGGGCTTCCATCATATAGAGAACGGACAGATAGTAGATGACCGCGACCCATTGACTTATCGTACGGTGCTGTCCGGTAAGATCACATCCAATACCGGTGCAGCCGGTCAGTGTTTCCACGTCGTGACATTCACGAACAACCTCTTCGATGAATACGAACATGTGGTGGATGCCGGTGGTCAATTGGCTATACTGACAGACGAGAAAGACCGCGCCGTAGTGGACGGACTCTTTATCGAAGACGGATATGCCAACTCGCCTAACGAGGAAGACAAGATAGGCGCCGGAGCCGTAGTAACGGAATACGCACATATACGCAACTGCGTAGTACAAAACAACGAAGCTGTGGCTAATGGCGGAGGTTTGTACCTCAAACCTTACGCTTTGGTCAGCGGTACTATTGTCAAAAAGAACAGCGCGGAGATTGGCGGCGGTATTTACATAGAGGCACCGGCAACAGTCAATTCAGATTCGTTGGCTCACGTCTATGCATCCACTGTATGTGAGAACTTAGCTCAATCCTCAGCCGGAGGTATATGGTTTGAGAACACCTACGCACGCGTTAGTTCCACCGTTGTATGGCACAACTCGGCTAACGATAACGCGAACGTGTCCGGTAACTTCAGCCGTTCAAGTGACAACACCGACTATCCGTTCAACTTCTGCGCCATCGAATCACGTCGTCTGGAGGGACAGGGCAATATCGAACTGTCTCCGAGTGTTTCCGAAGGTGTTCGTTGGGACAACAGCGATCCGTTCCACGCTATTCTCTACTATCCGATAGAGATGTCCTCTACGCTCTCGCGTGCAGGTATGACTTATAAGGAGTGGATCAATGTATC
>JAEEGL014943804.1_pt1 | contig 33916 bp, 24 predicted proteins | sample 9134231 | NCBI WGS metagenome assembly JAEEGL01 (sample SAMN16246548, study PRJNA631951) | gut metagenome | biome: gut microbiome; feature: rumen; material: fiber-attached | host: Bos | place: Iran: Karaj | collected 2018-10 | reverse complement strand
TGCCAACGGCCGTCTGAACAAGTACTTCCAGGAGAACACCCTCATGGAGCAGGAGTACATCATGGAAGCCAAGGTGAAGGTCAAAGACTTCATCGCCAAGGCCGACAAGGATCTGAAGTGCACCGGCTTCAAGCGCCTCGAGCTTGGTGCCTAAGCCTCAAGCGACAACATGTAATAGGGAGCGCGACCCATTCGGGCCGCGCTTCTGTTGTATAAATGTGTTGGTATGAAGTGTGTTATTTTAGTTTCGTTAGCATAATGTTGATACGTAGTTTGATATCAGCAAGAAGTTGTACTATTGCGCAAATAATAGACACCATGATGAACTCACCTAGTCCAATCAAGAAAAACATAGAGTTCTTTTCACTAATGCTGACAATGCCAAGAATAATTAGACCGATTGCCGAGAGAATAATTATTGTGGTTGCAAATGCATGCCAACCACTTCTTTCTGGTTTTTTACATTGTTCCAGTGTTGCTTTTTCCTTATTTGGATGTTCTTCGTTTCCCTCGTCGGTATCTGTTCGCCAAGATGTTCCACAAAATGGACATTTGTCATGACTCATTGCATTGTATGATTTGCCGCAATTAGAACAAAAAATAAATTTACCCATATTTCTATTATTTATTTTATGCTCATCCGCGCCTCGTTGAGCAAATAATAACAGGAAGCGTGGCGCCGCATGCCACTTCTTGTATGGAGGTCCTAGGAAAACCCTAATCTGAGAAGATGCAATAAGCCCACGCTAAAACGCGAAGAGCCATTACACTAATTCTGCAGATTATTGGAAGTTTCCTAGGTTTCCACTACCAGAATTCGCATAACGCTTCATGATTTCCTATGAAATCGACTGCAAAGATACGACATTTTCTCTATGTGGCAAAATTTTTGTATCTTTGCACGCGGAAAACTATGGCGAAGAAACAGAAATACTACGTTGTATGGCAGGGCAAAAAGCCGGGCATCTACACCGACTGGGAAGAGTGCAAAGAGCAGGTCGTGGGCGTGCAGGGTGCGCAGTACAAGGGCTTCGACAGCATGGCCGAGGCCGAGGCGGCGATAAGGCTGCCGTATAGCAGCGTGGTGCAATCGAATGTGCCGAATGTGCATAATGGGTCTAATGGGCAGAGTGGGTGTCTTGTCATCGACGAGAACGGCATGACCGCCGTGAAGCCCGGCACCGACAATCCGCCCGTGCTCGACGCGCTGGCCGTCGATGCCGCCTGCAGTGGCAACCCCGGCGTGATGGAGTATCAGGGGATATATATCCCCACGCGGACGCGCGTCTTCCACTACCGCGCCGAGAAGGGCACCAACAACATAGGTGAGTTCCTTGCCATAGTGCATGGGCTCTCATATCTGAAGAAGCATCACCTCAACCAGATTATCTACTCAGACTCCGTCAACGCCATCGGCTGGGTGCGGCAGAAACAGTGCAAGAGCAAGCTGCCCGAAGATGCCTCGACCGCCGAGTTATGGGACTATATCCACCGTGCCGAGAACTGGCTGCGCACCAACAGCTACACCACCGAGATACGCAAGTGGGACACCGACAGCTGGGGGGAGATACCGGCAGACTTCGGGAGGAAATAAGCTCCCGCCTGCGGCGAAATCTTGTAAATCCTGGAAATTATTATGAACACCACCAACCTTCGCTTCCGTTCCAATCGCATTCGCGACATCATCAACCTCTTCCACGAAGAGTTGGATGGAATATACGGCAATGGAGAAGTTGGAGTCTTCTGCGAGATGCTTTTCGAGGCCTTCCTCGGCTGGGACAAGGTGCGCCTGCTAACTTCCAAGGAGCAGACCATCGACCAAAGCGACCTGCTGCGCTTCCACTGGGCGCTCGAATACCTAAAACAATACCGACCCATACAGCATATCATTGGCTACACTGACTTCTGTGGCTGCAGAATAGGGGTGAGCCCCGATGTGCTGATACCGAGGCCGGAGACGGAGGAGATAGTAAATTGGATAATCAATAATTTCACCTTTCACCTTTCACCTTTCACCTTACTGGATTTATGTACCGGCAGTGGGTGTATCGCCATAGCGCTGAAAAAGGCCTTTTCTGCGGCTGAAGTTACGGCGGTGGATGTGTCTGCCGCAGCGCTGGAGATGGCGCGGCAGAATGCCAAAGACAACGGTAAAGAGGTCCGGTTCCTCCAAGCCGATGTGCTTAATGGGGTTGATGGGTTGAGTGGGTCTTATGGTCTAATCGTGAGCAATCCACCATACGTGATGGAAAAAGAGCGGGCGCAGATGCAGCGCAACGTCCTTGTCTATGACCCTGCGCTGGCCCTCTTCGTGCCCGATGGAGATCCGTTGCGGTTCTACAGGGCGATAGCGAATATAGCCAAACAGTGTCTGGTCCAAGATGGCATGTTAGTGGTGGAGATAAACGAGAGGCTGGCCGAAGAGACCGGTGCATTGCTAAAAGACTACGGCTTCACGGCGGAGGTACATACAGACTTTCGCGGAAAGGCGCGGTGGATTAGCGCCAAGCGCTAAAACTTCTCCCGCTGGTGGGAGTCCATGATTATGGTGACGGGACCGTCGTTGACGAGGGCCACCTGCATGTTGGCGCCGAACTCGCCGGTCTGGATTTCTTTGCCGAAGAGCTCCTGGACTTTGGCGACGAACTTCTCGTACATAGGGATGGCGAACTCTGGGCGCGAGGCGTGGATATAGCTGGGGCGGTTGCCCTTCTTGGTGGAAGCCATGAGGGTGAACTGGCTCACCACGAGGATGCCGCTATTGGCTACATCGGTGATAGGCAGATTCATCACCCCTTCGCTGTCGTCGAAGATACGCATCTGCACCACTTTCTTGCAGAGGAACTCTATATCCTCGTCAGTGTCCTCGTCGCAAATACCGACAAGTATCATAAGTCCCTGTCCGATGCTTGACTTCAGTGTGCCGCCGATGCTGACGGAGGCTTCCTTTACGCGTTGTATTACTATCCTCATGGTTTGTTTCTTTTAAAGTACTACCCAGCGCAGCGGCAGGCCTGTATTACCGATTTGTATGAGATACACCCCACGCGGGAGTGTGGGCAGGGATAGGCTGTTCTGGCCGTTGCTGTTTATCGAGCCTACGGTGTGGCCGTAGATGTCATATATGGTTATTGCCCTATTGCCCGTCGCAGTACCTATATAGAGCGTTGCTTGGCCTTTCGACGGGTTAGGGAATATTCCTGTGCGGTGCTGTTCCGCGGTGTTAATCCCGACATGATCGGCAAAGTCGGCCGGCATAGACGCTACTTTCTGCTCCAGATAGTTGAAGATATAGTCTATTTTGGTGCGCCATTCCTGAGGGGTGATGCCGTTGTCGAAGCGTGCCTGTTGGTGAGGGACCTCGGGCTCGACTTGTTCCAATATGTTTTGCAGCAGGCCGCTTGTGCGCTCATAGGCGAATGCCGTGCCCGCCAGGTGATGGAAGCGATCGATGGCTTTGCTGCGAAACTCTGCGTTGTTGAGCAGCCTGCGGAACAGCAGTGTGGCGTAAGGCGACGATGGGTAGGACATTGTGCTGTCGTCGCAGGTGAGGTGGTTGAGTATTTGGGAATTGGGGCGGTAGAGGGCGAGCGCCGCGTCGGCGTCGTAGAATATCCACCGCCATTTGGTATCGGGAGTGGACCAGAAGCGTATGTTGTTCGCTGGCCAGTCGACGTTGGAGACAAACACCTCGATGATGATATAGTCGATTATGGCGTCAATGTCAATATGCTCTGCCAGATACTGGTAGTTCTCGTCCATGGTGAGGTCTGCGCCGGTGAGCCATTCCCACAGTGGCATCCACCTGTCTGCGCTGCCACTCTCCACGGTGCCGTCGTACCACGACAGCATGTCCACGTCGTCGTGGTCAACCCCATGGTGCTCCTCAATGTAGTGCTCGTCGGCTTTTTCCGAGAGTAAGTATATGCCCCAGTATTCGCCGTTGATGAACAGCACCACAGGCCTTGTAGCTAAGTTGTCGCACTCCAGTGGCTCGGCAATCTTCTGGCAAAGCCAGTCGTTCACACCCGTGTCGTCCCACCCGTAGGTGGCATCCCATCCGCGCAGAGCCAGACGCTTGTAGCTTGTCTGGTTGCGGTCTTCAAAGAAGCGGTAGTTGAACTTCTTTGCGCCGTATTCCGCCCGGCTGTACAGCGAGAATGCTTTTTGACGCTTGATGCGTTGGCTGGCGCCACGTGTTCTCAATCCGCAGTTCTGCTCAATGCTCGTGCCGTCATGGCTGTAGAAGGTGAAGACAGCCCTCCGCTCCCATTCGCGGCCATGCTGGCAATAGTTGCCCGTATGCTTCCAGTCAAGACTGTCGTAGTGTACTCCAGGAACATATATACCGGTGTCGAAGTCGAACAGTGCCGCCGAGTCGACACACAACGACACCACCGGCAGGCTGATATGCCTCCCCATCAGGTCGTCGATGATGTATGTCGCCGTCGTTACCTCAGAGCAGCGCTGTCCATGGCTGTCGAACGCCGCTGCGCGCACCACTATGGCGTGCTCCACACTGTCGGGGGCATGCCATATCCTGGCAGGACTCGACATTATCTGGTAGAGGTTCGAGCGGGAATACATATCGGCGTTCATCTGCAGCGGTGCGCTGTACAGTGGGTCGTCGGCCGCCGGCACGCTGCCGTTGAGGGTGTAGTGTATGGTGCCTGTCGGCTCGGCCGTCGTCATGCTGAGGTTGAAGGTCTCACTATAGAATCCTCCCTGGTGCGAGAATGACACCTGTCCCAGTGCAACTATGGGCAGGAGCAAGGCAGCCAGTATGTACAGAATTCTTTTCATAGTGTCAGTCTTCTATTATCGTCAGTTTTGCGAACTTGAGCATCAGCTGCTTGTTACCCACGCCGCCCTCGAAGAATACCGTGGCCTTGCGCGAGTCGGCGGTGCCCTCTATGGCCAGTACCTTGCCGATGCCGAACTTCTCGTGCTGCACCTTCATGCCGGGCATGATGGCGCCTATCTGTGCCGGGTTGTTGGGCACTGCGGGGCCGCGCTGCACGAAGGTCGGCTGCGGTTTCTTTTTCACTGCCGGCTGCGGCTTGCCGATGTTCCACAGGCCGCTCGGCATGGTAGGCTGACGGCGAGGAGACTCTATGTATTTCTCGTCAATCTCCTCCACGAAGCGGCTCACCTCGCCGCCTGTACGTTGGCCGTTGTTGAAGCGCGTCTGGGCATAGGAGAGTGTCACCTGCTTCTCGGCACGCGTCACTGCCACGTAGAACAGCCTGCGCTCCTCCTCCATCTCGGCCCGCGACGAGGCCAGGAACGACGGGAACAGCTGCTCCTCCATACCCACCACGAACACATAGGGGAACTCCAGACCTTTGGCGGCGTGTATGGTCATCAGTGAGACCTTGTCGGCATCCTTGTCCTTGTCTTTGTCCTCGCTGGTGTAGAGCAGCACCTGCTGCAGAAACTCGTCGAGGGTGCGCAGCCCTTTTTTCTCTGTTACGTCGGGCTCAGGGCTTTCATCTTCGCTCTCGCAGAACTCCTGCACGCCATTGAGCAACTCGTCGATGTTGTCGATGCGCTCCGCCATGTCGGGCTCGTCGGCCTCACGCAGTGCCTTGATGATGCCGCTGGCGTAGACAATCTGTTTGGCCAGCGTAAAGGCATCCACCGTCGGCACCTGTGCCTCGAAGCGCTTGATCATGAACACGAAGTCCACGATTTTCTGCATCAGGCCGCTGTTGAGCCCAAGGCCGAAGTCCTGTATGTTCTCCAACACCGTCCAGATGCTAATGTCGTTGTCCGATGCCGCCACGCGTATCTTGTCCATCGTCGTCTGGCCGATGCCGCGTGCGGGGAAGTTGATGATGCGCACCAGGCTCTCGTCGTCGTGCGGGTTCACCGCCAGACGCATGTAGCTCAGAGCATCCTTCACCTCCTTGCGGCCGTAGAACGAGATACCCTGGTATATGCGGTACGGTATGTTGCTGCGGCGCAGCGAATCCTCCACGGCACGCGACAGCGAGTTCTGGCGGTAGAGGATGGCGAAGTCGCGGTATTCGGCGTCCTGCCCTATGTGTGTGTCCTGTATGGCATCGGCCACGCGGTTGCCTTCGTCGCGCTCATCGGCACAGCGTATCAGGCGTATGCGGTTGCCCTCGGCATTGTCGCTCCACAGCTCCTTCTGTATCTGGTCGCGGTTGTGGCCTATGATGCTGTTGGCGGCGTTCACGATGGTCTTCGTCGAGCGGTAGTTCTGCTCCAGCTTGAAGAGCTTCATCTGTGGGTAGTCGCGCTTAAAGTTGAAGATGTTCTGTATGTTGGCCCCGCGGAAGGCGTAGATGCTCTGTGCGTCGTCGCCCACAACGCAGATGTTCTGGTGACGCGCCGCCAGCTTTTTGACGATGAGATACTGCGCGTAGTTGGTGTCCTGGTACTCGTCCACCATGATGTAGTTGAAGCGTTGCTGGTACTTCAGCAGCACGTCGGGGAAGTCGCGCAGCAGTATGTTCATGTTGAACAGCAGGTCGTCGAAGTCCATGGCGTTGGCGTTGTGCAGGCGCTGGTCGTACATCTGGTATATGGTGCCCACGGCGGGCCGTTTGGCGTCCTGGTCGGTCTGGTATATCTCGGGATTCTCCATGTAGTCCTTAGGCCCTATGAGGTTGCTCTTGGCCATGGAGATGCGCCCCAGCACATAGCTGGGCTTGTAGGCCTTGGGGTCGAGGTTCAGCTGTTTGACAATCTGCTTGATGGCCGCCTTCTGGTCGTCGGTATCGTAGATGGTGAAACTGTTGGTGTAGCCCAGTTTGTCGCCGTCGGCGCGCAGCACACGTGCGAACACTGAATGGAAAGTGCCCATCCATATATTGCGGGCCTCTGAGCCCACCAATTTGATGATACGCTCCTTCATCTCGCCGGCGGCCTTGTTGGTGAAGGTCAGCGCCAATATGCGGTAGGGGTCCACGCCCTTCTCTATCAGGTGTGCTATGCGGTAGGTCAGCGTGCGCGTCTTGCCGCTTCCGGCGCCGGCGATAATCATCACCGGCCCTTCCGTGCATTGCGCCGCTTCGCGCTGCGGTTCATTCAGTTGTCCCAGTAGTTCGCTCATTTCTTGTCTCTTTAATCAAAAGGGGAGCCTGGTGCGACTCCCCTTCTGGGTGATATGTGCTTGCTAAGAAAAAGATTTGCTTGTTTAACTGCACTTGCTCCATCCACACTGCGGGCAGCTCTTGCATCCGCCGGTGTAGACCAGCTTGCTGCCGCAGTCGGGGCACACCTCGCCGGTCTCGGTGCCGTCCTTGATGTAGCGCTTCAGTGCGCGTGCCACGCCGTTGGACCATGTGGTGATGCTGTCGGTGTCGAAGGTCAGCTTGCCGATGAGCTCCACCACGTTGGGTATGGGCATGCCGTGGCGCAGGATGCCGGAGATGAGCTTGGCGTAGTTCCAGTACTCCTTGCGGAACATGCGCGAGAGGCCCTCGATGGTGATATGGTAGCCGTCCGGGTCGGTGAACTGGAAGTCATAGCGTGCGTGCTCCTGGCCTTTCTCCTTGACGCGTATTACCCAGCCCCGCTCCACATTCTTGGGCAGCAGGAAGTTCTCGGCGCGACCGGTGAATATCTCGTAGGGGCGGCCTTCGTACATGCCGACCACGGCAATCCAGTCCTCCTTCTCGTTCTTGAAGCGCACCACCTCGGCCTCCAGTTTCTTGGGGCGTTTGGGGGCTTTGCTCTCGCCGAAACAGGGGTTCTCCTTCTTGTTCTCGCTGTTGCTCACCAGCACGCCGGTGCGTGAGCCGTCGCGGTAGATGGTGCAGCCCTTGCAGCCGCTCTCCCATGCCGTCTCGTATATCTTGCTCACCACCTCCTTGGTGGTCTCCTTCGGTATGTTGACGGTGACGCTGATGCTGTGGTCCACCCACTTCTGGATGGCGCCTTGCATCTTCACCTTGGCCACCCAGTCAATGTCGGCGCTCGTGGCGTGGTAGTAGGGGCTCTGCTCTATGAGCTTCTGCAGCGTGGCGTCGTCCATGTTCTTCACCTCCTCCACGTCGTAGCTGTTGACGCGTGCCCAGTCGAGGAACTTGGGGTGGAATACGTTGTACTCCTCGAAGTAGTCGCCGTTCTCGTCCTTGATGATGTTGTGGTTGCCCGAAGCCTGGTTGACCTGCTCGCCCGAGTCGGGGCGGTTGATCTTCTTGCGGCGCTTGTAGCTGACGAGGAACACCGGCTCTATGCCGCTGGTGGTCTGTGTGCAGATGCTCACGGTGCCCGTGGGGGCTATGGTCAGCAGGGCAATGTTGCGGCGTCCGTGCTTGGTCATCTCCTCGTACAGTTTCGGGTCGGCCTCGCGTATGCGCTTGATGAGGGGGTTGTTCTCCTCGCGCTTGGCGTTGTAGATGGGGAACGAACCGCGTTCCTTGGCCATCTCCACGCTCGAACCATAGGCTGCACAGCAGAGGGTTTGCTGCACCTTGACGGCAAAGGCCGTGGCCTCGTCGGAGCCATACTGGAGGCCCAAGGCAGCCAGCATGTCGCCCTCGGCGGTGATGCCGAAGCCAGAGCGGCGCCCTTCGAGGCACTTCATCTTGATGTTGAGCCACAGGTTGTGCTCCACGCTCTTGATTTCCTCGCTCTCGGGGTCGGCCTCGATCTTCTTCAGTATCTGCTCCACCTTCTCCAGCTCCAGGTCGATGAGGTCGTCCATCAGGCGCTGTCCTTTGCGCACATGCTCCTTGAAGAGGTCGAAGTTGAAGTAGGCCTCCTTGGTGAAGGGCTTCTCCACGTAGGAGTAGAGGTTGATTGCCTGCAGGCGGCAGCTGTCGTATGGGCACAGGGGTATCTCGCCGCAGGGGTTGGTGCTCACGGTGCGGTATCCGAAGTCGGCGTAGCAGTCGGGCACGCTCTCGCGCAGTATGGTGTCCCAGAAGAGCACGCCGGGCTCGGCGCTCTGCCATGCGTTGGCTATAATCTTGTTCCACAGGGCGCGGGCGTCGATGGTCTTGGTGTAGGTGGGGTTGGGCGAGTCAATGGGGTACTGCTGCACGAAAGGCTTGCCCTCCATGGCGCAGCGCATGAACTCATCGGTGATCTTCACACTCACGTTGGCGCCGGTCACCTTGCCCTGTTCCATCTTGGCGTCGATGAAATTCTCCGAGTCGGGGTGCTTGATGCTGATGCTGAGCATCAAGGCGCCGCGACGGCCGCCCTGCGCCACCTCGCGCGTGGTGTTGCTGTAGCGCTCCATGAACGGCACGATGCCGGTCGAGGTGAGGGCAGCGTTCTTCACGGGGCTGCCGCCGGGGCGTATGTGGCTCAGGTCGTGGCCTACGCCGCCGCGGCGCTTCATCAGCTGCACCTGCTCCTGGTCTATCTTCATGATGCCGCCGTAGCTGTCGCTGTTGCCGCTGTTGCCGATGACGAAGCAGTTGCTGAGGCTCACCACCTGGAAGTTGTTGCCGATGCCGCTCATCGGGCTTCCCTGCGGCACTATATATTTGAAATCCTTAAGTAATTGGTATATTTCCTCCTCGCTCAGCGGGTTGGGGTACTTGCGCTCGATGCGGTTGTACTCGCGGGCCAGGCGGCGGTGCATCATGTCGGGGTTGAGCTCGTAGACGCCGTCGTCGTTGCGCAAAGCGTACTTGTTCATCCACACGTTCGCGGCCAGCTCGTCGCCGTGGAAATATTCCACCGACGAACGCATAATCTCCTCCGGAGTGTAGGTCTTCATCGTCTTCTCCTCTTTCTTTTTCTCAACGGGTTCAATTCCCGAAAACAAGTCGCCCTGCATGGCTCAATAATTGTTATAAGTTATACATTATCTGTTTGATACCCCAAATATAGGGGTTCAAAATTCTTTTGCTAAATTAGACAGAAAAACCGAACTGTTGCGTGCAAGTTTTCAACAAAAAATCAACCTCCGCGCCTAATGCTTTGACCGTGCCTGCGGTTGACCCGTTGATAAGTTGTAGGCGCCGCGCCATGCCCACCGCATCCATATGTCTCCTGTCCGTATCCCCTCCGTCTGTCTACCGTCTGTTCTACGGTTGTTTTACGCTTTAAAACCGTTAAACAACCGGTGAACAACCGTAGAACAGTCGGAGAAATGACGGAGAGGGGACGGTGCTTTTGGGGGGAGATACCTACGGTGTTTCTGTGTAAATAGATAAAAAAAATAGGGCTGCACAATAAAACTGTGACGGTAGCGTTAGGAGGTAGGTTATGTCGGACAAGTATTCGGATCGCAAGCGTGTGGTGAAGCTTATCTTCATTATTGTCGGCGCCCTGTTCATAGGGCGGCTGGCTATGCTGCAGCTGTTCGACCCCAAGTACCGCGACTTGGCCCGCCGCCAGTCGCTGCGCGACGTGACGCAGTATCCGGCACGAGGCTTTATCTACGACCGTCATGGAAAGCTGCTGGTGCACAACGAGGCTGTGTACGACCTGATGGTCATCCCGCGCATGGTGAAAGACCTCGACACCGCCTACTTCTGCCGCAGTCTCGGCATCGACCTCGAGGACTTCGAGCAGCGCATGCAGAAGGCGCGCAAGTATTCGCCCTATTCGGCATCGATATTCATGAAGCAAATCTCGAAGGAAGAGTATGCCAAGTTCGAGAACAAGATGTTCCGCTTCAAGGGCTTCTACATCTCGCAGCGCACGCTGCGTATCTACGACCGCCCGATAGCGGCGCAGGTGCTGGGCTATGTGGGCGAAGTGGACCAAGGCGACCTGGACCGTGACCCCTACTACAAGAGGGGCGACTATATAGGTAAAAGCGGCTTGGAGAAGAGCTATGAGGAGGTGCTGCGCGGCGTCAAGGGTAAGCGCCTCATGCACGTCGACGTGCACAACCGCGAGATAGGCCCCTATGCCAACGGCATGTACGACACGCTGCCTGTGGAGGGATGGAACCTGCACACCACCATCGACGCCGACCTGCAGCAGTATGCAGAGGAGCTGATGGCCAACAAGCGCGGCTGTGTGGTGGCTCTGGAGCCGAGCACCGGCGAGGTGCTGGCCATGGTCAGCGCACCGTGCTACGACCCCAACCTGCTGGTGGGTCGCATACGCGGCGAGAACTACAAGAAGCTCAACGCCGACATCGCCAAGCCGATGCTCAACCGCGCCCTGATGGGACAATACCCGCCGGGCTCCATCTTCAAGGTGGCGCAGAGCATGGTGGCGCTGGACCTCGGCGTCATCTCGCCGAGCAGTGGCTTTGCCTGCGACAAGAGCCTCGTGGGCTGCCACAACCACCCGTCGGCGACCTGCGTGCGCGAGGCTATCAAGATGAGCTGCAACCCCTATTTCTACCAGGTATACCGCCGCGTGATACAGCAGGGCAAGTACAAGAGCATCTACAAGGACGCGCAGTACGGTCTGACGGTGTGGCGCGAGTATATGCTGCGCTTCGGATTCGGCCAGAAGCTGCCGATAGACCTGCCGATGAGCGGCGTGCAGAAGGGCAACATACCGGACACGGCCTACTACAACCGCTGGTACGGCAAGGAGCGGTGGGCCTTCTCGACGATATACTCGAACAGTATCGGCCAGGGCGAGGTCACAGTGGTGCCGATACAGATGGCCAACCTGGCAGCCATAGTGGCCAACCATGGCTGGTACATCACGCCGCACATGGTGCGTTTCTACGGTCCCGACTCGTTGCGCAACGAGGAGTACACGGTCCGCCACGAGACGGGCGTCAAGCGTGAGTATTTCGACATAGCGGCCGACGGCATGTACGACGTGGTGCATGTGGCCGGTGGTACGGCGCGCAGGGCGCGTGTCGACGGCCTCGACGTGTGCGGTAAGACCGGTACCGCGGAGAACTACGGTAATGACCATTCTGTGTTTATTTGCTTCGCGCCGAAGAACGACCCCAAGATAGCCATGGCCGTGTATGTGGAGAACGCACAGGGTGGCGGCGGCACATGGGCAGCCCCCATAGCGGGCCTGCTGGTGGAGAAGTACCTCAACGGCGAGGTGAAGCGCAAGGATGTGGAGAAGATGTACCGTGAGGTTGAGCCCTGCCAGAAGTTGCCGCTGACAAGACGTGTGAAGAAAAAGAAGAAGTAAAGATGTACCAAGAGCGACTTAAAATAGATTGGTGGACGGTGGCGATATGGGGCTTCCTGGTGGTTTTCGGGTGGCTCAACATCTACGCGGCCACCTACAACGGGGAGCACGCCGGAGTGTTCGACCTGACCACCTTCCACGGCAAGCAGTTGCTCTGGATTGCCGGAGCGTTGCTGATAGCTGTGGTGGTGATGTTTGCCGAGCCGCGCGTCTTTTCCAATACAGCATATATCATCTATGGCGTCGTGCTGGCGTTGCTGGTGGTGACACTCTTCATCGCGGTCACATCGCATGGCGGCAAGTCGTGGATAGACCTGGGCTTCTTCCGCCTACAGCCGTCGGAGTTCGCCAAGTTTGCCACGGCATTGGCGTTGGCCAAGTACATGAGTGCCATAGACGTGAAGTGGTCGGATATGCACACCAAGGTGGTGTCGCTGATGATAATCGCTGTGCCTATGCTGCTGGTGTTCCTGCAGCACGACACGGGCTCGGCGTTGGTGTTCCTGGCTTTTGTGCTGCCGCTCTTCCGCGAGGGGCTCTCGGGAGCCATACTCATCATAGGACTGGCGGCCATAGCGCTCTTTGTGCTGGCGCTGCTGGTGAACAAATACTTACTCATAGGTATTTTGGCTGTGCTGGCGGCGGGCTATCTGTTCGTGTGGCTCAACAAGAGGTCGATGCGGGACTGGATGCGCACGCTGATAGTCTTCGTGTGCTGTGCGGCATTCGTCTTCTCGGTCGACTTTGTCTTCAACCATGTGCTTGAGGCTCACCAGAGCGAGCGCATCAACGTGTTGCTGGGCAAGAGCGAGGACCTGCAGGGTGCCGGATACAACGTGCACCAGTCGAAGATAGCCATCGGCAGCGGCGGCTTCTTCGGCAAGGGTTTCCTGAGGGGCACTGTCACAAAGGCCGACTTTGTGCCGGAGCAGCACACCGACTTCATCTTCTGTACGGTGGGCGAAGAGTGGGGCTGGCTTGGGAGCAGCCTGCTGGTGGCGGCGTATGTGTGGCTGCTGGTGAGGCTGGTGAATATGGCCGAACGGCAGCGCAGCCGTTTCGCCCGGTTTTACGGCTATTCGGTGGCCAGCATACTGTTCATACACCTGTTTGTCAATGTGGGCATGGTGCTCGGGCTGGTGCCCGTGATAGGCATACCGCTGCCCTTCTTCAGCTACGGAGGCTCGTCGCTGATAGCCTTCACCATACTGCTGTTCATATTCATACGCCAAGATGCGTCTAAAAACCAACTGTTGTAAATGTCAAAGAAACCGACTAATGAAGAGTTCTGCTCGTTCTGCGGGCGTCCGGCCTCGCAGGCCGGCGTGTTGCTGAGTGGCCTGCATGGGCTGATATGCCACGACTGTACCGAGCAGGCGCTGAAGATATTCAAGGAACAGGTCAAGGAATCTCCCCGCAAGGGCTACGACCCGCAGGCGCCGATACCGACGCCCACTGAGATAAAGACCTTCCTGGACCAGTACGTCATTGGGCAGGATGCCGCCAAGAAGGTGCTGGCGGTGGCTGTGTACAACCACTACAAACGCCTGCGCTACAATGCGCTCAGCGGTGACAAGAACGATGTGGAGATAGAGAAAAGCAATATTGTCATGGTGGGTGAGACGGGTACCGGCAAGACGCTGCTGGCACGCACCATAGCGCGTCTGCTGAAGGTTCCTTTCTGCATAGCCGACGCCACCACGCTGACCGAGGCGGGATATGTGGGCGACGATGTGGAGAACGTGCTGGTGCGCCTGTTGCAGGCTGCCGACTACGATGTGGAGGCTTGTGAGCGCGGCATCGTGTTTATCGATGAGATTGACAAGATAGCTCGCAAGAGCGAGAATACCAGTATTACGCGCGATGTCAGCGGCGAGGGCGTGCAGCAGGCTCTGCTGAAGCTCCTCGAGGGTGCCGACGTAAATGTGCCGCCCGAAGGTGGCCGCAAGCACCCTGAGCAGAAGCTCATCAAAATCAATACGCGCAATATACTGTTCATCTGCGGCGGTGCCTTCGACGGCATAGAACGCGCCATAGCGGCACGCCTCAACAGCAATGTAATAGGCTTCAAGGGCGACGAGAAGCGTCAGGAGCTGGACCGTGACAACATGCTGCAGTATGTGCAGCCTATGGACCTCAAGAAGTTCGGCTTGATACCTGAGCTTGTGGGGCGCTTCCCGGTGCTCACCTATCTGGAGCCCCTCGACCGCGAGGCTCTGCGGCGCATACTCACCGAGCCTAAGAATGCCTTGGTGAAGCAGTATGTGGAGCTGTTCAAGATGGATGGTGTGGACCTGGACTTTGAGCCTGAGGCGTTGGACATGGTGGTGGACCGTGCGGTGGAGTACAAACTCGGTGCCCGCGGACTGCGCGGCATAATGGAGGGCATCATGACCGACATTATGTTCGACTTGCCCCAGATGAAGGCCGCTGCCAGCTATACGCTTACCGCCGAAGAGGTCAAGAAGAGGCTGCGGTGAAAACTTTTTTTTGCCAGTATCAAAAAAAGTAGTAATTTAGCACATTGAACAGACGCATTGGTACGGTGGTGAAAAGCCGTACAATGAGTTGATTATGATATTGATACACTGTAAGAATAAATAGAGATATATATATGAAAACGCTCAAAAAAGGTCTTTTGTTGCTCATTTCAGCATTGTTTGTGGCCTCCGGCGCGTATGCTCAGAAGAGTATCGCCAAGAAGGCTGACGACCTGTTTGACCAGTACCGTTTCTACGATGCCGCCAAGGAGTACGAGAAGGCCTACGAGAAGATTAAGGACAACAAGGCCGAGAAGAACCGCGTGTACTTCCAGTTGGCCGAGTGCTACCGTCTAATGTATGACTACCCCCGCGCCGAGCGCATCTACAAGCGTCTGGCCAACGACGGCTACCAGAACAGCGAGCGCAAGCTGTACTTTAACCTGGCTGAGATGTGCCGCTTCGAGGAGAAGTTCGACGAGGCCGATGACTACTACCAGAAGTACTTGGAGATGGAGCCCAACGACAGCTACGCCGCCAAGCGCAAGCAGTCGCTGATATACGCCAACCAGCTCTCCAACGACCGTACACGACACGAGATAACCAAGATGAGCGATTGGTGCACTGACTACAATGATTGGGCTCCGCGTTTCATCGGCAACGATACTACGAAGCTGCTGTTCACATCTTCACGTTTTGGCGAATTTGCCTACGACAGCGACCCTTGGACCAACCAGGCTTACTCTGAGCTCTACTATGTCTTCCAGGACCGCAACGGCAACTGGAACTCCACTCCAGAGCTTTGGGACGTGAGTGGTAAGATAAATACTGATGTCAATGAGGGAGAGGCTATCTTCTCGCCCGATGGCAACACGATATATTTCTCGCGTTGCGACATATATGATAACGAAACGCAGGGGTGCCGCATCTATATGTCGTCGCGCACTCCCGCCACCATTGACAAGAAGGGCAAGGGTAAGAAGAGTACTCCCGCTAAAGGCAAGAAGAAAACCAAGAAAGGCAAGAAGGGTAATGAGGCAGATGAGGAGCAGGAAGCCGAAGAACCACAACCTAAAGAGACCGCTCCGGGCGAATGGAGCGACCCCATACCGCTTATACTTGGCGACACCACATACAACTACCTCTATCCTGCTATCAGCAGTGATGGCCTGACTCTCTACTTTTCCAGCGATATGCCTGGCGGCTTTGGTGACTACGACCTATGGAAAGCTACCCGCAAGAGCACCGCCGACGACTTTGGGCGTCCGGTGAACCTTACCTCCATCATCAACACGCGTGGTCGCGAGGTGTTCCCCATACTGCGTAACGACTCGCTGCTTTACTTCTCCTCCGATGGACATCCCGGCGTTGGCGGATACGACCTCTTCAAGAGCCGTATGCAGCGCAATGGCAAGTGGAGCCAGCCCGAGAACCTCGGCATACCCGTCAACTCATCGTATGATGAGATGTCGATAGTTTTCTATCCCGAGGAAGTGACGCCTTCCACCATAGTGGAGCGCGGCTACTTCTCTTCTAACCGTCCCTTTGCCGACCCGCACAACCGTAAACTGGCCAACCAAGCCAAACAGCAGACACCCCCCATCAACAATAATATCTTCTACTTTGTGCTGCCAGGCCTCAACTATGCCATCGAGGGCACTGTGCGCAGCGAAAAGTCCATGCAGCTCCTTGAGGGAGTGCGCATCAAGGCGGTGGGTTCCGATGGTAGCGAGTTTGAGACCCGCACCGACAAGAAGGGTCACTACAAGTTCGACAGCACACTGGTGCGCCGTGATGTGGTCTACAAGATGTACCTCTCCAAGAAAGACTACTTCAGCATAGAGGGCTCGGAAAGCACCAAAGGCTACACCACCGACAAGACGCTGGTGCACGACTTCCGTATGGAACCGGTGCCTATGCGCCCCGTCATCCTGCCTGAGATACGCTTTGATCTGGCCAAGACAGAATTGAAGGGCGAGTTCATGGACTCCCTCATGGACCTCTATATCGTTATGGAGAACAACCCCAATATCGTGGTTGAGATACGCTCGCACACCGACTGCCAGCCATATATAGGTCTCACCAATGATACCCTCAGCCAGCGCCGTGCACAGACGGTGGTCGACTACCTCGTAAGCCGTGGCATTGAGCGCGACCGCCTTGTCGCCAAGGGCTATGCCGATCGTGTGCCGCGTACCCTCGACGAGGATGTGGTGGTTACCTACAACGGCAAGAAATATACCTTCTCCGCCGGCAGTGTCATGGAGTGCGACTACATAGCCACCCTCGACCCCGAGCGCCAGCAGGCCGCCCACTCTCTCAATCGTCGCCTTGAGTTCCTCGTGTTGCGCACTGATTACGTGTCGCGCCGCCTTGTGGAGAATATTGCAGCTGCCACTCCTGTGGCCCAACAGACCGAGGATGGCAAGGTCATAGACCTTGTGAACCGTCCTGTGGACGACGATCTTGACGAGGTGAAGCCTACCATCGTGCATGACGAGAGCGTCGTCAACGTCACCATGGTCAACTCTACACGCGGCGAGATACCCTGCATCGTCAACGGCTCGCAGATACCCATGCTCATCGACGAACGCTTCATAGAGCCTGTGGCTATCTCCTGGGAGGAAGCCATGAACCTTATCTATCAGGGCCGTATCAGCAAGGATGACTTCCCGCGCCGCGATCTCTCCTTCGATGCCGAGGGCAACATTATCGACAAGGAGATTGTCATCTTCAAGGAGATGCAGATAGGCGAACAGCGTCGCCAGAACGTGGAGGTTGTCGTGGTGAAGAACGTGGACTATAAGTTCATCATCAACCGCACAGGCCTGCGTCAGTTTGGCGAATACGAGTTCGACAAGCAGCGCTCCAAGCTCATCTTCTTTGATGAGTAACCTGCTCATTACCATATTGGGTCCCACCGCCACCGGCAAGACGGCCCTCGCCGCCGAGGTGGCCTATCGCAGTGGGGGAGAAGTCATCAGTGCCGACTCGCGCCAAGTGTTCCGTGGCATGGACCTCGGAACAGGCAAGGACCTCGCCGACTACGACATCCACGGCACTCATATCCCTTACCACCTCATCGACATCTGCTCGCCGCGCGAGGAGTACAACGCCTACCGTTTCATGGGTGACTTCAAGGCAGCCTTCAACGACATAGTGTCTCGCGGCCGCCAACCTATCCTATGTGGCGGCACTGGCCTCTACATCGACGCTGTCATTCGTGGCTACCACCTGCCCGACGCCCCTGTCGACCCTGTGTACCGTGCTACCCTTGAGCCCTTCTCCGATGAGGAACTCACCGAACGCCTGGCGTCATATATCAGCCTGCACAACCACACCGATACCGAGACGCGCGAGCGCCTTGTACGGGCCCTCGAGATACAGGAGTTCGCCCAGCGTCATCCCGATGCCTACATGCAGTTGCCGCCAATGGAGCACCGCATCTTTGGCATCAGCTTTCCTCGTCAGGTTATCATCGACCGTATCGAGGCTCGCCTCAGGCAAAGGCTGGCCGAAGGCATGACCGCCGAGGTGCAGCGCTTGCTTGACGAGGATGTTCCGCCGGAGCGTCTCATGCGCTTCGGCCTCGAGTATCGCCATGTCACGCGTTATCTCCTCGGCCAATGCTCACAGGAGGAGATGTTCCGTGACCTTTTCACCGATATACGGCGCTTCGCCAAGCGACAGATGACATGGTTCCGCCGCATGGAGCGCAACGGCGTCCCCATACGGTGGATTGACGGCAGCCTACCTATGGAGGCCAAAGCCGAAATAATTACCGCTTCTTTCTGAAGAATTCCTTCACCAAATCCCCGCATTCGTCGGCCAATACGCCGGCGGTCACTTCGGTCTTTGGGTGTAGTACAGGGCCTGTCAGCAGACTGTAGCCCCGCTTGGGGTCTGCGGCGCCGTATACGATGCGCCCCACCTGTGTCCAGCCTGCGGCTCCGGCGCACATGGGGCAGGGCTCAACGGTGACATAAAGCGTGCATTCCTGCAGGTACTTGCCGCCAAGGTGCTCCGCCGCTGCCGTGAAGGCCAGCATCTCGGCGTGCGCTGTGGCGTCGCCCAGCCGTTCGGTCTGGTTGTGGGCACGGGCTATCACGCTGTCGCCCATCACCACCACGGCACCTATTGGGACCTCGCCCTCTGCCTCGGCTGCGCGGGCTTCGCGCAACGCCTGCCGCATGTAGAACTCGTCGTCGTTGTCGAAGATGCTCATCACTCGTCAGTCTTTGTTGAACAACAGCGTCTGCTTGGGCTCAAGCTTGGCCTCTGTACGCAGTATCGTGAGCACGCCGTCGCGCAGGAAACTCTCCTCCTTGGGCAGAATGCTGGCCGGTCCCACCTGCATGTACTCGTGCTCTATCTTCCACTGCGTGTGCGGCTCGCCGTTGTATTTGTATTCTGTGGTGTCCATCTCGTCGGTCTCTATGATTACAGACAGCAGCCCCGTTGGCTCGAACATATAGTGCCGCGTGAATATTCTTGGTCCCTCCACAATCACTGTCTGCAGCTCGTGGTCGCCCTTGGCGAGGGTGATGCCCTTGTAGCGCAGCGTCAACCCTCTTGCGCGCCAGTTGTGCAGCGGCCCGCGGAAGTCGTAGGGGTCCATGTCCTCGTAGAATGCGTAGTCGTATTTGTCCTCCCAGTAGCCCAGCTTCGGGCGGTACACGCGGAAGCGGTCCTTGCCGTTGGTGCATAGGCCAGTCTGCAGCTCCTTGCCGTGCCATACCTCCACGCGCATCATCCTCGGCGCTATGTACCAGCGTTTCATGATAAAGGTATCCTGCGAGCCCGGATAGGTGATTGTGGTCACCAGTGTGAGCATGCTGTCCTGCGGTATCCGGTCGATGCCCAGCAGCTCCTGGTAGCGGTCCACTATGGCCGCTGCCGTGTCGGTCTTCTGCGCTGCGACGGCCATGGGCAGCAGTGCCAGCAGCAGGGTGATTATGGCTGTGCGTTTCATATCGTTATGGTTTGTCATTTCTTGAAGGGGAAAGCGAGTTTGTTCACCTTCCTGCGCCCGGTGACATACACCGTGGCGTTGAGGCCGAGGCTTGCCGCCAGTTGGCTTATCTGCTCGCCGGCATCGTCGGCCATGGCCATGGCTTGCATGTCGTCGAAGGTGATGTGGCGTTTGGTCAGCTGTTGCAGGTCGTCGTAGCTCCCCGCGAAGCTGTGGTCGCCAAAGGTCGTGGTGAGCCACACGGAGTCTGGTGTGGCCATGGCGCGCCCCAGCTCCACCAGCTTGTTGACACTCACCCACAGCACGCTGTCCTCGGCCACACGCATCTGGCCCGAGGCGCTGAAGCCGTTGACGATGGCTGAGAATGTAATCACCGTCAGCTGGCGTTGCGGCGCCGCAGGCGCCGCAACAGTAGCCGGTGCGGTCGTCGCCGCCTGCCGCGTGCTTCGGCATCCCACTGCCAGCAGCGCTAACAGCATCGCCATCAAAAGATACCGGTATTGTTTCATTTCTCCATCTCTTTCAGATGCTTTTGTAATGTCTCGCTCTTAGGGTCGAGCTCCACCGCTTTGCGCATGTAAGGCAACCCTTCGGCGTCGTGCCCCAGCAGGTGCAGCAGCCACGCGTAGGTGTCCAGGCTGTTGGCATTGTCAGGCTCCGCCTCTATGGTGCGGCGGCTCATGGCCAGGGCCTTTTCGAGGTCCTTGCCCTGCTCCGACAGGTAGTAGGCGTAGTTGTTCAATGTACCCCAGTCGTCGGGACGCAGTTCCAGACAGCGCTCGAAGCATCGCCAAGCTTTGTCATACTGCTCCGTGCGGTAGTAGGCCTCGGCCATCAGGCCGTAGCTCTCGGCCTCGAGGTATCCTTTGGTGAAGCCCCATTTCTCGGCCTTCTGCAGATGCGGCAGCGCCTCGGCGTAGCGTTCGTGTTTCACTTCGTAGAGTGCCTGCAGATAGAGCGGCAGCGTGTGCATCGGGAACAGGCGTGTCGCCCTTGCCGCCAAGGCCGCCATGTCGTCCTCGCGCTCCGGCACCTCCGTCAGGCATATCAGCAGCCCCTCCCACACCTCGTAGCGGCTCGAATCCTTCTTCAAGCTCAGCTCCAGCCACCGCGCCGCCTCGGCGTACTTGCGCTGGCGCATCAGCACGTCGCCGTAGAGCAGCGCATACTCTGCCGTGTCGCCACAGGTGGCCATCACCTTGTCAAGCAGGCCGAATGTCGTCGCGCTGCGTGTGCCGTAGAACTCCTCGGCGCTGTAGAACGACGTCAGCAGCTGCACCTTGGTGCGGCAGTCGAGCCTCGGGTTGTCGAATGCCGCCGCCAGTTCGCGGTCGGCCTCGGCGGGCTTGCCCACAGCCTTCCAGTATTCCGCCAGCTGGATGTGTATGTACTCGTCGTCAGGGTCGGCGGCGAGCACGCGGTCATAGTATTGTTTGGCTTTCGTGTAGCGTTTGCGGTTCATGTTCATCTCGGCCAGTATGGCCTGGTAGCGCTTCTCCTGCGGCATGGCCTCGGCCAGGGCTTCTATTTCCTTCTCGGCCTTGTCGGCCTTGCCTGCGGCGTTCCACAGGCGCTGTTTCTGCAGCGAAATCTCCTCGGTGACGCCGATGCGCTTCTCCACGCGGTTCAGCGTCGCCACAGCGCCATCGATGTCGCCGGCGTCGATGTGGGCGTTGCTCAACTCATAGTAGTATTCCAGTCTCTCGGGTTGCAGCTGCACCAGTCGTTCCCAGGTGGCAATCTGCCCCTTGGCGTCGCCGCGGCGCTTGCGCACCTCGGCCTGCAGCAACAGGTACCAGCGGTTGGTGTCGGCCGTGGCAACGGCGCGGTCGGCACACACCTGGGCGCTGTCCGTCCAGCCGCGTCGCAGCAGCAGGCGGCTCATGCCGTACCATGCCGCGCCGCACCCCGGCTCCCTGGACGCCAGTGCTGCGTAGGCTTCCAACGCCTCGTCCATGCGGCCGCTCTCCTGCAGCGCCACGGCGTCAATCAGCGCCGCGTCGGTCCGCAGGGCACTCTCGCTCACCTCGCGCAGCGGCGCCCGCCGGTAGCGGTTGTCGCCCTCTGTCCCCGTCTTGCGGCTACCGGTGCATCCGCACAGGACCGCGCCCACCGCTATGTATACTATATATTTATATCCTTTCATAACATACCAATAACGCCGCTTTTGCCTTTTTATTGTATTGTATCGTGAGATGCACGCAGGCCCCTCACTGCAGCGCCGGTGGCGCTCCGTACCCGCTCCGTATCCGCTCCGACTGTTCTACGGTTGTTTAACGGTTTTTTGTCGGAGGGGAGTCGGAGGGGGTACGGAGGGACTGCGGAGGGGGAAAATCAAAAAAAAACCTAAAATAGTTGCTGTATGGAAAAAAATACCTATATTTGCATTTGAATTGGATAGTGAAAAACCACCCAAATGTCGCTGCAACACTTTGTGTATGTGGCGTTTGGACAGAAAATGAAGATAGAAATAATTAATCACCTAAATTCAAACAACAATGAAAAAAACATTAATGGTTCTTGGTCTGGCCCTGTTCGCCACCGTGGCGTTCGCCCAGACTAATGTGAGCTCCTGCAAAGCTGACAAGGGGCTCAACAAGAGTTATTCGTTGGAGGTTGTCAAGACCCCCAGCGTTGACTACAAGGCCTCCATCTTCACCAAGACTCCTGCTACCAAGAGCTTTGGCACAGAAGTGGGCGACACTCTCACCGAAGGCTTCTGGAACTTCGACGACACCGTAGGTATGGTCTTTGGCGATAGAGGTAAGATTACCGGCCGCGCTCCCTACGTGATGATTATGAACCCCGACAGCAACTACCGTTGGGTTAAAGTAGACATGCAGCCCCAGAGCCTCAGTGCCTACTCCAACTATTTCCAGTTCATTGCTGACTCCAACGACCTGAGAGCTCACGCTGATGATTACACCAGCAGCCGTGGTTGGTCTATCGACGGTCTTATCCGTAGCATCTTGGACCGCATGAACACCACCTACATGATGATCTACCCCATCGCAACCACCGTCAACCCCCTGAAGCGCCACAACGCCTATGTGCAGTTCCCCGCTATCGAGAACCCCGAGGTTGGCAACATGTACGAGATTCGTTTCAACCAGAACTATCGTAAGTTCTACGACCGCACCTACATCGACTTCAAGGTTGGTACCGAGTGGTACGCCCGCGAAATCAATATTGACGGTATCGATGCCGACATCAACGCCTGGGCCGATGGCTACAAAGCTTATGTTATGCCCACCGAGTTCGGTCAGCAGGAACAGCTCGAAATCCGCTTCCGTCTTTACAATCCTCCCACCGATGGTAACAGCGGTATCCGCAGTAACTCCTACGGTTATCTCTGGGCCTTCGACGATGTCGCCATCGTCCGCATCCCCACCAACGGCTGGAGCCATGCCGAACAGCGCTACCTCGATGGTGGCTACGGCACCCTTCCTTTCGGTTTCAATGTCCCCCTGGCCTGGTACGGCTATATCTTCAACGAGGGTAACGCCGCCATCACCAACGCCAAAGCCACTGCTTTCCACATCTCCGAAGGCGGCGAGGTCACCGAGATCGCCAGCAAGAATAGCGACTCCGTGCTGCTGCCTCTCGCTACCAACGTCAACCTGCTCACCCTCAATGAGCGTGGTTTCTATGACAGCATTTGGAGCCCGGGTTGGTTCGGCTATGCTCCCTCTTGGCACAACTATTTCACCGAGGTTAATGAAATTCCTGACCGTTATGGCAGAGCTGGTCTCCCCACCGAAGAACCTGACCTCAACATGGTCACCGTTACCGTCACTGCTGGTGAGGACATGGACACCCTCGAGTTCGATACCATTGGTTACAATGTCGTGAGTGAAATCGGTGGCGTTCCGGGTCTTTCCGTCAAAGGTTACCGCTGGGCTCACGATAACGGCATCATTGCTTCGAGCTCTGCTTTCACCTATGGTTACATCGTTGACGAAGGCGAAACCTATATTAACGAGGTCGGTAGCTACGATCAGGGCGACTACACTGTGACTGTCCGCTTCACCACTCCCGATGTTATCCCCACCGACGAGCACGGCAAACCTTGGGTCATCAAGGGTATTGAAATCGTTCCCCAGACCTCTGTCGCTGACACCGCTCTCCGTGGTTCTCAGATTATTCCTCTTATCCAGAAGCTTATGTACTTCGACTCCACCGACGGCAACCAGTACACCTATGTCGAGACCATGAGCCCGGATAGTACCGGTATCTCCCCCTATGAGCCCTATGAGGTTCAGGTTAACGATGCCAACCACAACATCAACAACAGCGGTATGGGCTACATCCCCTACCGTAGCGGTATGAACAACTACCATGCTGTCAACATCCGCGTCCCCGGCCAGCCCGAGCTCGAACCCAACACCGCTCTGCACATTGGCTATCGTATGGCTCAGGACGGTAACTTCGCCGCCGCCATGCAGCAGAACGCCTACATCGGTGGTCAAACCGCCGATGGCCAGCGCGACTCTGTCTATTACTTCTCCAGAACTGAGGAGTTGAAGCCTTATGCCAGACAGTTCCAGCCCTACTACTGGGATGTCCGCGTCGTTGATCCTATCCGTCCGACCCAATCGCTCTATACCGGCAGTTATCACCCCTACTGGCCTATGATTCGTCTTATCGTCGGTGAATATGAAGAAGTTCCCGTCCACCATGTCAATGCTACCTGCGAGGATACCAATATCGCTTCTATCTACAACTCCAACGGTGAGAGTATCTGCGGTACTTCTGCTGTCGGTTATGAGGGTGGTGCTGTCACCGTTCTCGTCTGGGGTGCTGGCGACAGCTCCTGGTTACACCCGGGTATCATCGACACTATCGTCATCGATGGTGTTACCATCTCTGTTGACGACGAGGATGCTTTCGATGGTGACGATTACTCCATCACCGAGGGTCTCGAGAGCCTGAAGAACGCCTCCGGCGAGGTCCTTCTCCGTCGCCCCTACTACTATGTCACCTTCAGCAACATCGGCGAGGATCACGACATCAGTGTTATTGGTCATGCTTATCCCTTCGACCTCGGTATCGAGGGTGAGGCCGTCAACGTAAGCCTTGGCATGAGCCCCAACCCCGCCAGCCACAATGTGACCCTGAACATGACCGGTGTCACCGGTATGGTCAACTGCAGCATTATCGACATGAGCGGCCGCGTTGTCTACAACCGCGTCATCAATGCTGAGAACAGCCACACCATCGACCTGAGCAACGTCGCTGCCGGCGCCTACTTCGTGCGCGTCACCAACGACAGCTTCAGCAAGGTTGAGAAGCTCATCGTCCGCTAAGTCTTAGCGACACGATAAAACAAAAAGAACTCCCCAAGCGGGGAGTTCTTTTTTTTGTTTGTGTTTTCTTTCAATTACAACACGTTGCCCAGCTGCTCCTTTATCTTCTCCAATTCGTCCTTCATGGCCACCACGATGCGCTGTATCTCCACGTGGTTGGCCTTGCTGCCGGTGGTGTTGATTTCGCGCCCCATCTCCTGTGCCACGAAGCCCAGCTTCTTGCCGCAGGAGGGTTCGTCGGCCATGGTCTGGCGGAAATAGTCTATGTGTTTCTGCAAGCGCACCTTCTCCTCGGTGATATCAAGTTTCTCGAGGTAGTAGATGAGCTCCTGCTCAAAGCGGTTCTGGTCCACTTCCTTGACTGCGGCCTCGGCCATGTAGTGGCGTATGCGCTCCTTGGCGGTATCTATGCGTTCCGCCTCGTATGGCGGTATCTGGCCGAGAAGTCTCTCGATTAGGTCTACGTGCAGATGGAAATCGCGCTCAAGCACGGTACCTTCGTGGGCACGGAACTGGTCGGTGATTTCCACGGCGCGTCGTATGTCGGCCTCCAACACGGCCCATTCGGCCTCGCTTAATTCTTTGTCGTCGGCAGTGTTCCAAATGTCGGACATGGAGGCAACGGTATTGAAAAGCATCATGTGGCTCTCTGGTGTTGAGGCGAGGGGTCCTGCCGTCTCGCAGAGGGCATTGAAGCGTGCCGTAAGGAGCTCGCGGTTGAAACTTGAGGCGGTAGCATTGTTGCTCTCCTCGCTCATGGTAAACTCCACCTTGCCGCGCTCCAGCGGCGCCAGTAGGGTGCGTATCTCAAGTTCGCGGCTTCGGTAGGCTGCAGGCAGTTTTACGATAAGGTCGAGCTGCTTGCTGTTGAGGGTCTTGATCTCAATGTTTAGTTTCTTGTCGCCGACAGTGCTCTGCACCTTGGCGTATCCGGTCATTGACTTCATAAGACTATTGTTTTATTATTTGTTCAAAGGATGGTGTGGCATAGGTGCAGAGTGTACCACAGGAATCATAGATGAAGAAGACTTCTGCCGTGCCGGGTCCTCCGGGATGGTCTGCTATGAACTGGCGGGAACGGCCGAGCCCCATGACCATATAGGCAGTGGCCATGGCGTCGGCGCGCCAGCAGAGGCTGTCGACTACCGAGACACTGAGGAGCGAATGTTGCACGGGGCGTCCGGTGGCGGGGTCGATGGTATGAGAGTAGCGTATGCCGTCGCGCTCATAGTATTTGCGATAGCTGCCAGAGGTGACAATGGCTGCGTCGCGCAGGGCTACGGCAGTCTCTACGATGGGAGCGCTGATACTGTCGGCGGCGGGACGCTCAATGCCTACTCGCCATGGACTGCCGTCGGGCTTAGAACCACGGGCTATTACTTCTCCTCCTACGTCGATGAGGTAGTTGGTGATGCCGTATTGCTTCAGCATGTGGGCTAGGAGGTCTACGGCATAGCCTTGCGCGATAGCGTTGAAGTCGAGTTCTGTAGCAGGACACTCCTTAACGAAATGCCCGTTTTTTATGGCCACGTTGCCGCGGGCGGCAATGAGCATGGCTGCCAGTTCGGCACTGTCAGGCTCTTGTTGTTGACGGAAACTGAAGCCCCAGGCCTGTACAATGCGTCCTATGCGAGGGTCGAAAGCTCCGTCAGTATATTCGTTTACTGCGAGAGAGTGCTCCAGCAGGGCGGTGACGATATCGTCTACGGTGTCGGTGGTGCCTGCGTTGAGACGCCGCAACAGCGAGCTGTCTACCCATAGTGAAGCAGAAAGATCGAAGGCATGGAGTAGTGAGTCCACTTGCGGCTGTAGGTCACGGCCCCTGCGGTCATAGTACTGGACGCTGTAATATGTACCCTGTGCTTCTCCAAAGAGGCGTACGGGCTGTTGACCGCACCCTGAGGCAATGAGTGCTGCAAGGTATAAAAAAAAGCGTCCGGCACGGCGGTGCCGAACGCTTGTAGTGTTTCCGTAGAGGGTCATTTATTTATTGACAATGAATTTACGGGTTGCCACACGTCCGTCGGTAGTGACGATGCGCATGGTGTAATGACCATTGGCAAGACCGTAAAGGTCGAGTTGCATGGTGTTGCCGTTGCCCTCGCGGAGCATCACCTGCTGGCCGATGGCGTTGTAGACAATGACACTGCCGATGGCCTCGGCGGTGCGAAGGTTGACGATGCGGCTGGCAGGGTTGGGGAATATATTCACATCAATACCCTCGGCATCCTCAATTCCGATATTTGTGAAGGTCACAGTGATGTAGTTGCTGTCGGGACAGCCGTTGCCGTTAGAGGCAGTCATCATAATGTCTATGTTTTCGTGGGTGCCGTTGTCGTTGACATCAAAGGTCTCCGGATGACCGTCTTGCATGACACCGTTCTTGTACCAAGTGTATACGAGACCACTCACGCTGCTGGTAGCGGTAAGGGTGGTACTACCATTGGGTTGGAGCATCCATTCGCCGTTGATGTGCGCCTCGGGAGTCTTGTTGATGGTGAGGTTCAGTGTATTATATGTTCTGCAACCATGGGCGTTGGTTTCGTTAGTTCTGCGCGAAATGTTAACATTGGTGGTGTATGTGGTGTCGTTGCGCCATGTGTAACGGTCGCATGCGGTTATGTTATCGTAGTTGGTATCGCTATTGTGGATGGTGAGGTGGAGGTTGTATTCTTGCTTGTAACAGCTGCTGGGCTTATGGGCGACATTGTTGGGATAGCTTGCAGGACCAGGTACCATATAACTGTCATCGCCTGCAAATGTGTAGTCGTCGCTGTGGGTGAGTTCTGTGTTATTGTATTTAATGAATATGTATTTATTGCAGGCCACGGCGGTGTCGTAGGAGCTGCGGTCGGATATTGGGAAGATGTTAAGTTTCAGCCTGTAGTAGGTTGAGCACTGGGTGGTTTCATTGTATTCGTAGACATTGTCCATGTCGGCATCGGTAACGGTTGGGCGAGAGTTATTGCCGGTCGATCTTTTGACAATGGTATCGCCCTCGTCGTTGATGCGGAACGAGTAGCGTATACGGGTGCTGCCAGAGCCATAATACACAGAGTCATAAGCGCAGCGTGCCGGACGCACAACGTTTACGATGCTGTCGCCGAACTGCAGGTCAAGGTTGTAGTAGGTGGTGCAGCCGTCGGCGATAAGAGTGTCGTGGCAGATGGTGTCTTCAGAGAGAGTGTGTACTCTGGTAAGAGGTTTCCAGTAGTATGGTTTGGCACAGGGCGTAACAGCGACATCAACGTTCTCGACATTAGTGAGGCCGGTGACGGAAATGCCGGCGATACTGTCGCAGGTGTTCATGTCCTTAAGTGTGGCGAGAACAGTATCAACGGTAACAGCGCGGATAATGGTGTCGCCCCATTCTATATAGCAGCCAATGGTAGTCACCAAGGGGTTGTCGTGAGCCCATGCGGTGTCTCTGAAGCTGTTGTTGACAGTGAGGTTTACGGTGTCCGTGTAGACGCATTTCTGGGCGTTGGTGTCGTGGTGTACTGCTATACCTGTTGCGGTATAGACGGAGTCCCAAGGGGCAGTCCATTTGTCGCAGACCACTATGTCGTAGGTAGTGTCAATGTGGAATGTCAGGTTTACCTTGATGCTAACGACACTGTCGCACTTCGCACCCTTAGTTTCCAATGTATCTATGTGCACGAGTGTGTCGGTGATAAGCATGTGTTTGTTGTTGCCATAGGTCCAATCGTAGCTGCAAAGTCCATCTGCTGTGGCAGGAGTCAGGTCATAATAAACAGGATTCACCTTAAGTATCAAACTATCGCGGCGGTCGCAAGTACGTACCAAGGTCTCGTCAACGAAAACACTGTCGACGTATGCGGTATCAATGATAGTGTCTTGTGTGAACAGGGTGCCCCACGGGCTCATGTATTTACCGCAGACAGTCTTTTTTCCTATCATAGCGCTGTCGTGGTCGCTGAGAAGCGTCAGCTTGATGGTGAACACACTGTCGCAGCCATCTGGGTTGGTGATGGTGGCGGTGTGCGTACCTTCGGTCTTCCATACAAGGCTGTCGTGCCATACATAGACGCAGTTGGCCGATACGCTGTCGCTTACTCTCACTATGTTGTTGGAGTCAACAACGAGATTCAGCACATAGACGGTGTCGGGGTGATAGTCGGTGACCATGATTACGGTGTCGTGATCATAGGTCTCACCGGTGATGTTCCATGTGTAAGGGGTGCATCGTACCAGGTCTATTGGCTTAATGATTCGTGCGGCAGCATCAATCTGGGCGAATGCGGGCAGGCATGTAAGGGCCAAAAACAGACTGAATAATACTTTTTTCATTTGTTAGTTTGTATTTATTATTATTATTATCTTTACTTATTGCGTTGTCGTATAGGGTATTGGAGCTAACGCAAGCGTGTTGCCCCTATATACGAACAACATGCAAAGATAACACTTTTTTTTATAATGGTAAACTTTTTTTGTTTTTTAACACTTGCGTACCAGTTCGGCCACGTTCTCGACATGCTGTGTGTGGGGGAACATGTCGACGGGTTGTATGCGCCGTACTTCGTAGCGTGAGGCGAGCATTTGCAGGTCGCGCGCCTGTGTGGCAGGGTTGCAGCTGACATATACAATCTTGCGTGGAGCCGCTTCGAGCAACTGCTCCACCACCTTCTCGTGCATGCCGGCACGTGGCGGGTCTGTCACCACTACGTCTGGCCTGCCGTTGGCGGCAATGAAGTCGGCGGTTAGTACCTTGGCCATATCGCCGGCGTAGAATGCGGTGTTGTTAAAGCCGTTGCGTGCGGCGTTGAGGCGGGCGTCGGCAATAGCTTCCTCCACATACTCAATCCCCACAACTTTCTTTACCTGTGAGGCAAGGAACAGCGCTATGGTGCCGGTGCCGGTGTATAGGTCGTAGAGTGTGTCCGTTGGCTTCAATTCCGCCATCTCGGCCACGAAACTGTAGAGCCGTTGCGCCTGTGCCGAATTGGTCTGGTAGAATGACTTGGGGTTGATGATATAATGCAGCGGTTTGCTACCATTCCATCCGGCCATCTCCTCCTCGATGTGGCTTTCTCCGGCATAGGTAATGACCTCAAGGTCACCGTAGGAGTCGTTGAACTTTGTGTTCACAATGTATTGCAGCGACGTTATCTGCGGGAATCGTTCGCGTAGCATTTCAAGCAGCGGGAATAGGCGAGAGGTGTCGCTGTCGGCTATGACCACAATAACCATCCAGTGCCCCAGCGACGTATTGCGTATTATCAAGTTGCGCAGATATCCTGTATGGTTGCGTATGTCGTAGCATTCCAGGCTGTGCTCCATGGCGTAGTCACGCACGGCTGTGCGTATGGCGTTGCTCGGGTCGGCCTGCAGGGCGCATTGCTCTATGGGCAGAACCTTGTCAAACAGTTGCGGTATGTGGAATCCCAGGGCGCCCCATTCGCCGTCCTGGCGTTCGGCGGGGCTGGTGTGCCAGGCTCGTGTAGAGAATGTGAACTCCAGCTTGTTGCGGTAGTGGTAAATGTTTTCTGAACCACAGATTGGTCTCATGCCCGAGCAGTCTACATTGCCCAGCCGTTCCAGATTGTCGCGCACCTGACGCTGTTTGGCCTCCAGCTGTGCGGCGTAGTTCATGGTCTGCCATTTGCATCCACCGCAGATGCCGAAGTGCGGGCATACTGCCTCAACGCGTTTGTCCGACAGGCTGTGGAATTTCACAGCACGCCCCTCGGCGTAGCTTTTCTTTTTCTTGTAGAGCTGTATGTCGACCACGTCGCCGGGCACCACGAACGGTACGAACACTACCAGGCCGTCAACCTTGGCCACAGCCATGCCTTCGGCGCCGGCATAGGTTATTGTCACGCGCTCCAGCAGCGGCAACTCTTTGTTCCTTCTTCCCATAGTTGTTTCTTTTGTATAACATAAAAGGAGTATCTGCGCGATACTCCTTTTAATACTTTGGCTAATGCCTCTTTTCGCGCCCTGTGGGCGTGGCTCACCGCTTATCTCTCGTCGGAGACGGTCAGTCTTTTTCTGCCTTTGCGGCGGCGTGCGGCCAACACTTTTCTACCATTGGCGGTAGACATTCTCTTACGGAAACCGTGCTTGTTGGCTCTTTTTCTCAGCGAGGGTTGAAATGTTCTCTTCATATCATCAATTTTATTTTGTTCTTTTTATGCCGTTTCAAGGGGTCTTCACCCTTGAATTTGAGTTTGCAAAAGTACGAATATTTTTTGAATTGTGAACAAAAAATGTTTTGTATAAAAACTTTTTCTGCTGTAATGCATTGAAAAATAGTCTATAATGATGGTAAAATAAATTCGTGTTTTGCTGTTTAAAAAATAATTTGTACATTTGCATTTCCAATTTTGAGAGTGAAAAAGTGTTAATTGGAAGCAAATTGGAACGTAAAAAAACGGATAATAAAATAGCTTTTTAACCACAAAGATTACACCTATGGACAAGAAGCAGTTTGTCGAGATGCTGGGCAACCCTGCCAAGTTCACTTCGCAGGACCGTGGCTGGCTGCGCGCCATACAGGACCGTTACCCGCATTCTTCTGTCATCAATGTGCTTGCGCTGCTTGCCGACCATGCACATGGTTTCGACACACCCGAACAGCGCCGTGCCGCCATGTTGGCCATGTGTGACAGTTCGGTGCTTGACGCTTTGCTTAACCGTGTGACCAGTGCCAATGAAGCCCCTTCGTCAGATATCTTCAACGAGATAAATACTTTCCAGGAGGTCTCTTTCAAGACTGCCCCCAAGAGTGTCATCCTCTCCAATTTCCTCAATGCAGGGCCCGCCGAAGAGGTGCAAAAGGCCCAGGAAGCACCACGGTCGGAAGTGCACGACGATAAAAAAAGTATACAACCGGACGAGACCTTAGGCACTGAAACTCTTGCTGTTATCCTTGAGGACCAAGGCTATTATGAGCAGGCTCTGGCCATTTATAAAAATTTATTGGCCCACAATCCCGAAAAAAGTAGTAATTTTGCAGCCCGAATTTCCCATTTGGAAACGTTAATAAAAGGTAAATAAACATATATCTAAAAGAAGTAAAATGTACACGTTTATCGTAATCCTCATTCTCATCGTCTGCGTGCTTCTCGCACTCGTCGTGTTGGTACAGAATTCCAAAGGCGGCGGTCTTGCTGCCAACTTCTCGGCTCCTACGCAGGTACTCGGTGCTCGCCAGTCGGCCGACTTCATAGAGAAAGCCACTTGGTGGCTCGCCGGTATCCTGGTTGCCCTTTGCCTGGCCGCCACAATCTCCATCTCCATGTCGCACAGCGGTGCTGCCGACCCCATGAAGACAGAGGTTACCAATACTTCGGACTACAGCCCCGTACAGCAGAGCGAGGCCCCCGCGGCAACTCCTGTCGCTGAATAACGCTGTGGCTCTCCGCGACGTAGAGCAGTCAGTTACAAAGCTCATACTATCCCGCTTCCCGCACAATCCTACTGACGGGCAGCGGGTTGCTTGTGCCCTTATGTCGCGTTTCCTGTACGACCCCGACCCACGTTCTGCCATGCTGTTGCGCGGCTATGCCGGCACCGGCAAGACATCCCTTGTCTCAGCTCTCATCCAGACGCTGCCGCAGCTGGGTGTCAGTTGCGTCCTCCTGGCGCCGACCGGACGTGCTGCCAAGGTGCTTTCGGGCTATTCCGGGCGTCAGGCTTTCACCATACACAAGAAAATCTACATTACGGCCACCGATGCGTCGGGTGCCGTGCGCACTGTCCGCGCTGTCAACAAGCACAGTCACACCCTTTTCATCGTCGACGAGGCGTCGATGATAGGTGTCGAGCCTGTCGGCCACGGGCACAGTCTGCTGGAGGACTTGGTGGACTATGTCTACGACGGCAACCATTGCCGCCTGATGCTTATAGGCGACACCGCACAGCTCCCCCCGGTCGGCCAGAGCGAAAGCCCTGCCCTCGACGAGCGCTACCTCTCCTCGGCTTTCGCCCTAAGCGTTACGCCGCATGAGCTCACCGAGGTGGTGCGCCAGCAGAGCCTGTCCGGAATCCTGGCCAATGCCACGGCTCTCCGCAGCCAGATCGCCGGCATGTCCGGCGCCGACGAGGTGCGCCTGCCCCTTTTTGCTGTGGCCGACGATGTCGTCAACCTTGCCGGCACCGACCTGATGGATACCCTCTATCGCGAGTACGGCGACCACCGGCAGGAGGAGGTCGTCATAGTCACGCGCAGCAACAAGCGCGCCAACCTCTTCAACCAGGGCGTGCGCAACAGTGTCCTCTTCCGTGAACAGGAGGTCAATGCCGGCGACTATCTCATGGTGGTGAAAAACAACTACTTCTGGCTCGACAGCGACAGCAGCATAGGCTTCATCGCCAACGGTGACATTGTGGAGGTGATGAGTGTGCGCAACGTGCAGGAGCTCTATGGCTTCCGTTTCGCTGACGCCACGCTGCGCTTCGTGGACTATCCCGACGAGCAGGAGCATGACTGCAAGCTGCTGCTCTCGACGCTTTACAGCGAGTCGCCGTCGCTCACCGCCGAGGAGCAGGAGCGCCTCTACAGCGCTGTCATGGAGGACTATGCCGACCTTCCGCACAAGGCCGACCGGTTGCGCGAACTACGCCAAAATCCATTCTACAATGCCTTGCAGGTCAAGTTCTCATACGCCCTTACGTGCCATAAGACACAGGGCGGGCAGTGGGACACGGTGATTATCGACCAAGGGTTCCTGCCGCCTGACCAGCCGCTCGGACGCGACTATCTGCGCTGGCTCTACACAGCCTTCACCCGCGCCACGGGCCGTGTCTACCTTCTCGGCTTCGACGAGAGTTTCTTTGCATAATTTCCTCGGAGTCCCTCCGACTATTTTTGTAGAATGCCACAAAAAAAAGCCTCCCCGGGGTGGGGAGGCTCCAACATGTAGTACAGGAAGATAGTGGTAGTTTGGGGTAGTTTGGAGTGCGTCAGCCGACGTTGCCGGTGCCGATGTAGGAGGAGTCGGAGACTTCACCCTTGTTCTCGTCGCCGTCGCCCAAGGTGAAGCCGTAGACGTGGACGGTCATGCCTGTCCAGGCACCGGGGAGCCGCATGTCAATGGATCCGGAGGTGCGGGGAGTGGGAGCCGAGAGGAGCATCTGGT
>JAEEGL012757161.1_pt1 | contig 33917 bp, 34 predicted proteins | sample 9134231 | NCBI WGS metagenome assembly JAEEGL01 (sample SAMN16246548, study PRJNA631951) | gut metagenome | biome: gut microbiome; feature: rumen; material: fiber-attached | host: Bos | place: Iran: Karaj | collected 2018-10 | reverse complement strand
GGCTCTATCTTACAACCTCTGCCAACTTCTTTGTATCTACCGGAGTACAAGATGAGTCTTACGGCTCCCCACACAGCTTATTTAAAAATAGCCGACGGCTGTAACAACCGTTGCGCCTACTGCACCATTCCTTTTATTCGTGGAAATTACCGTTCCAAACCCTTAAAAGACATTCTGCAAGAAGCGAAAATAATGATTGAAGCTGGCGTAAAAGAAATTTCCCTCATTGCACAAGATACTACTTCCTATGGAATAGATTTATATGGCAAACCAAATTTGTTATCTTTATTGGAAAAACTATTAAAATTGAAAGGATTGTGCCGTTTACGTATCATGTATGGCTATCCCCACCGAGTAACAAGAGAACTGGCTCGATTAATGGCTAGCACAGATAAAATTTTTCACTATTTAGATATTCCTTTGCAACATATTGCAGACCCTGTCCTCAAACGTATGAATCGCCATTGTGATGGAACACAAATTCGTCGTACATTGGACATGTTGAAAACAGAGGTGCCCGATATTTCACTACGGACTAATTTTATTGTAGGGTTTCCGGGAGAAACACAAAAAGATTTCAATGAACTCAAGAAATTTGTGCAAGATTATGAATTTGATAACATGGGTGTTTTTGAATATTTCCGCGAAAAGGGAACTGCCGCTTACACAATGGAACAAATTCCGGCTAAAATAAAGCACTCAAGAGCCCGCGAATTAATAGAAACGCAAAGCCGCGTAATCGATAAAATAAATAAGCGTTTACTAAACACCACCTTAGAAGCCATTGCAGATGGAACAGATTTTGGGCGAACATACAAAGATGCCCCCGATATTGATGGAAAGGTAACCTTTACTCATCCGGTCACAGTAGGCAGTGTTTTCAAGGCCCGCGTAGTGGCAGCTGAAGGCTACGAACGGGAATTAATTCCTCTTTAATTCTAAGTACGATTGACAAAATAATTGACCGAAATTTGATAAGATATGAGTATGCAAAAAACGATTACTGTCGGTACTTATAAAATTTCCAATACACGCCCCATTGCGTTTATGGCGGGGCCCTGCGTGATTGAAGGGGAAAAGCACTATTTGGAGACAGCATCACAATTAAAGAATATTCTTTCGCGCACACACCACCCTTTTATCTTAAAAGCCTCTTTCGATAAAGCTAACCGCACTTCCGTAGAAGCATACAGAGGCCCTGGGCTTTGTAAAGGCCTGGAAATTTTAACAAAAGCAAAAGAAAAGACCCACTTACCTGTAGTGGTAGATGTTCACGAGCCATGGCAAGCAGAGGAAGCGGCTCAAGTAGCCGACGTTCTGCAGATTCCGGCCTTTCTTTGTCGTCAAACGGATTTACTCCTAGCTTGTGCCGATACAGGGAAAGTTATCAACGTAAAAAAAGGTCAATTTTTAGCTCCCCAGGCGATGGAACAAGTGATAAAAAAGATAGAATCCCGGGGAAACTATAAAATTTTACTTACCGAGCGAGGATCTTGTTTCGGATATGGAGACTTGGTCGTAGATATGCGCTCGTTAGAGATAATGAAACAGTTCGGCTACCCCGTCATTTTTGATGCCACTCACTCCGTGCAAAAGCCGGGTGCATTAGGATCGGCAACCGGTGGGAACCGTAAGCTGGCTCCTGTGCTTGCCAAAGCGGCCGTTTCCTTGGGAATTGCAGGCGTATTTTTTGAAGCGCATCCCCATCCGGAAAAAGCTTTGTCAGATGGACCTAATTCATTGGATTTTGAATTGACGACTAAAATGGTACGAGAGTTATGTGCCATTGATACAGTTGTAAAAAAATTCAAATAAGGGAATGTTATGAAAAAAATAACCTTTTCGCCTTCAACGATTAAGCGTATCGCCACCCATGTGCTCAACATTGAAACAGAAGCACTCCAATTAAGTCACAAAAGTATAGATGCTCATTTTTTGAAAGCAGTAGAAGCCATTGCTCATTGCAAGGGTAGAGTAGTCGTATTGGGAATTGGAAAAAGCGGCATTATCGGTCGCAAAATTTCTGCCACCCTGGCCTCTACAGGAACCCCCTCCTTTTTCGTACACCCCGTAGAAGCTCTTCATGGGGATTTGGGTATGATTACTCCCGGTGATATCATCATTGCCATTTCATTCTCCGGACAAACAGAAGAAATTAACAAAATCTTGCCTTCTTTAGAACGACAAAATTTAACCATCATCTCTATAACAGGGCACAAACATTCCAAATTAGCGCTCATGTCGGATATTGCCATTACTGTCCATATTGACCGAGAAGCCTGTCCCTATAATTTGGCTCCTACGGCCTCTACCACTGCTACTTTGGCTGTAGGAGATGCATTGGCCGTATGTTTAATGGAAATAAAACATTTTAAGAAAAGAGATTTTGCTACTTTTCATCCCGGTGGCTCTTTAGGGAAATTACTTACCCAATCTGTGAAAGATTTAATGCGTAAGGGAAGGAATAATCCGGTAGTAACGGAAAAAGAAACCGTGCAAGATGCTCTCTTTGTGATGACCAAAACCGGGGCAGTAGGAGCCACAAGCGTCGTGGATAAAAAAGGAAAACTGATCGGTTATTTTACAGACGGAGATTTACGCCGCATTTTACAAAAAGAAGGCGGCGATGTGCTTCGTAAAAACATTACCGAAGTAATGACCAAAAACCCTTACCGATTGCTGGATACTTTGCCTGCTATTGAAGCGGCAAAAATGATTCATAAAACCCACGTAGACAATTTACCCGTTTTAAATAAAGAAGGAAAAGTCGTAGGAATTATAGACGAAAAAGACCTTATTGAATTTATAGCTCTGCTTGATAAAAAATGAGATACAGTTGTTTATTTTTATTATGTTTTCTTCTTATGGCCTGTAGTGGAAATAATGACGAAATGGAGGCCAACGAGGAGCACGCTCAACTGGCTACCAATGTATCTATTTTTTCCTCTAAAGAAAATCAAAAAGAATGGCTTCTCCTGGCCGATACCGTTAACTTTGCTGATTTACAAAGTGCCACTTTGAATAATCCCTTCCTCAATTTAAAACAAAATGGAGAGGACAGCGCCCGTATTACCGGTAAAGTAGGTTCATTTGACTATACAAAACATCTCGTGAGTATCGAAGGGAATGCCCGGATTGAATCTTTGGCCGAAAATTTAGTCATCTCCGCAAATTGTTTTCTGTACAACATAGATACGGATCAAATTTGGTCAAATGGAAAAACAATTGTTACACGTGGAAACGCCAGTATAACAGCCAAAAACGGAATTGTAACAGATTCTCAATTAAATACTATAGAATTTAAGAAGCAATCAACGCGCCTTCCGGATTCTATTCAAGATTTCAAACAAAAATAAATTATGAAACGATTTTTTCTTCTCTTTTCAATCGCTTTTTTATTGACAGGATGTACCAAGTCAGTGCAATTAGATGATTCGCAAATACAAACACCCGTCGTTAATCGCGCTAAACAGGCAAAAAAAATTTTACAAGCCAAAAAAACAAACGCCAAAGAACTTCCCTCGGTCCTGGGTGGAATTATACAGAGTGATAGTTGGATTATACATCGCGACAAACAACAAGAAGAATTTTCCGGCCATGTGTTTTATGATAATGGCACGTATACGTTCAAAGCAGATTATGCTCTATCCGAAAGAACCCTGAACCGTTTTACCGCCACTGGGAATGTCTATCTTAAACAACAGGATCAAAAAGGCTCTTCCTACGAAGCTTATGCCCATAAAGCTATTTTTAATTACAAAACCCAACAGGGTTCCCTTACTGCTAACAAAACAGCTCCTGTTCGCCTTATTTATACCGATCCTCTACAACCAACCGTTAAAGCAACCGCTCAAAAAGTTACGTTTGATTTGGAACAACAAATTTTTACCCTAGAAGGGAATGTAAAGATGGAACGCCCTTCCCCCGAAGGAATGCAAACATTATCTGCCAATAAAATGATAATCAGACAAACAGAAAATTATATCCAATTAGAAGGAAATGCCGTCTTATCGGATGGCCTACGCTTTTTAGAAGCGGAAACTATTGTATATGACGGGACACATAATCAATCATATGCTTATGGTTCACGGCCACTCTTGAAAGGAACAACCGAACAAGGTACTTTTGCTATAATAGCCGATAGAGTGTCTTCGGATGCTGAGGGAAACCAAATTTCGTTGGATGGAAAAGTTCAAGGATGGTTTGTCTCACCGGAAGTTAATCAAGTGGATTTTTCAAAATTTAATCAAGGACTTAGTTATGGAACTACGCAGCAATAAAATCGTTAAAGTATACAAGGACCGCATGGTTGTGAAAGGGGTAGATCTTCACGTTAAGTCCGGCGAAATTGTGGGGTTATTAGGCCCAAACGGCGCCGGAAAAACTACCTCTTTTTACATGATGGTTGGGTTTATACGTCCCACGCAAGGCCAAGTATTTATTGATGGACAAGACGTAACAAATTTACCCATGTACGAACGCGCCCGTCATGGATTAGGCTACTTAGCTCAAGAACCTACTATTTTTAAGGGTCTGACGGTAGAAGAAAATTTGTTGGCTGTATTGGAACGCATTTTAGATGATAAAAAAGAACAAAAGCGCCGCGTAGATTCTCTTTTAGAAGAATTCGGCCTCACAAAGTTAGCTAAACAAAAAGCCTGGACATTGTCCGGCGGAGAAAAGCGCCGTATGGAGATTGCTCGTTGCATGATTAGTAACCCACAAATTATCCTTTTAGATGAACCTTTTGTTGGAATAGACCCTATTACCGTGGCAGATCTTCGCAAAATGATTTTTAAACTAAAAGACAAAGGGCTTGGTGTTCTTATTACGGATCATAACGTGCGCGAAACTTTGCCCCTAACAGAACGCGCTTATCTCATATACGACGGCAAAATCCTAGTAGAAGGAGACCAAAATACCTTACTCAATGATCCTAATGCCCGTAAATTGTATTTGGGAGAAGACTTTAAGATGTAATAAAATCCCTTCGAAAGAAGGGATTTTATTTCACATATGTTTTAATTTTTTGATACACTTTATCAGCAACCTGCTCATAGCCGGCCGCATTGGGATGGACTGCATCTGATTTAAAAGCTCGTTTTGCAAATATACCGTTTAATATTCCCGGTACAAAAATGGCTCCTTTTTCTTTTGCTATTTTCTTATAAGCTGTTGTATATTTCCCCATTCCGGGCCCACCAATATCCACAATTACTGCTATTGCTCCCGCTTCTTGCACAGCATCTACCAATTGGGAAACAGCTTCCACCGCAGCCTGTGCACTGCGTTGTTGCATAAAATCATTTCCTCCAAATTCAATAAGAACCATATAGGGTTGTTGTGCCAAAACTTCCGGAAGACGGGCGGAGGCTTGAACAGCCAATTCACCAGATACCCCCATATTAATTACGGGTCTATTTAACCGCTGCCCCAAATAATCCGGATAAGAATTCCCTTTAGGAGCCCCATATCCCGCCGTTAAACTATCTCCAAAAGCCACTATATTTTGATTGGAATTAGGAAAATTTTTAATTTCTCTTTTCCCCATAAATAAATAAGCTAACCCTGCAATAATTACAAGTGTTATAATCACTTTTCTCATAAAATTATTTTAACAAAAATATTATATGATGAAAAAATAGTAGAATAAGGAAAGAGAAAAATATGAAAAATATCTTAGTAGTAGGGGGTGCGGGATATATCGGCTCCCACGTAGTAAAAATGTTAGACCAAAAGGGATATTGTCCTATCGTATTTGATAATTTATCCAAAGGCCACTTGGCAGCCGTGCAATCTTATCCTTTTGAACAAGGAGACATCCGTGATAGGGAACGACTCAATGAAATTTTTTGCAAGTACAAAATAGAAGCTGTCATGCATTTCGCAGCATTTATTGAAGTAGCAGAAAGCATTCAATCCCCTTCCAAATATTATCATAACAATGTAGAAAATGTACTTCATTTATTAGATTGTATGGTTGAAAATCATATTCCCTATTTTGTTTTTTCCTCCACGGCTGCTACTTTCGGAGAACCTGTTCAAAAGAAAATAGATGAAACCCATCCGCAACATCCCTGCAATCCTTATGGGAACACAAAGTTAATTGTGGAAAAGATGTTGAAAGATTTTGAAAAAGCATATGGATTAAAATCAACCGTCTTGCGTTATTTTAATGCTGCGGGCGCCGATGATAGCGGAGAAATAGGGGAATCCCACACTCCGGAAACACATCTCATCCCTATTGTTTTGCAAGCAGCTGCAAAGAAAAGGCCTAACGTAAAGATTTTTGGAACCGATTATCCTACTAAAGATGGTTCTTGTATAAGAGACTTTATTCACGTAAACGATTTATCACAAGCTCATATCTTGGCACTTGAAAAAATGGAACAGGAGAATAAAAGCGATCAATTTAATTTGGGAAGCGGAAATGGATTTTCCGTTTTAGAAATTATAGAAAAAACGAAACAAATCACCGGGGTTGACTTTAAAGTAGAAACAGCTCCTCGCAGAAAAGGAGACCCTGCCATTTTAATTGCAGACAGTACAAAAGCTAAAAATGTATTAGGCTGGTCCCCCCGCTATTCACTAACTCGCATCATAGAAACGGCATGGAATTGGGAAAAAAACAGGAAATATTAGCCGTTAAAATAAAACATTAAACAAAATCTTATGATATATAAAAATACTTATTTTTTAAGTATTTTTAAAATTAACTCGACTTTTATATTAAAAAAATATAGAATAATATATAGAACAAGAAAATAAGTTCAAGGAGTTTAAAATGAAAGCACTACATCCCAAGCAAGCTGAACTTTTGGAAATTCTAAAATCTAATATTTCCGATCCTCTTACTATGGAAGAATTAGCCACACACTTAAACGTAAGTGCTAAAAGCGTAGTCTTTCATCACATCAAACAGTTGGAAAAAAAGGGGTATTTAAAGCGTAATCCGGCTAACCCACGAGACTACATTATTTTAAAAGATCCTGAACGCAATGTAGTATATCTAAAAATGTATGGGATGGCCAAATGCGGGCCGGAAGGAACTATTTTGGATGGAATGCCCACGCGTATCATTCCGGTGGACCCCAGTATGATTTATTTCCCGGCTAGCAGGGGGTTTATGGTGGAAGCAAAGGGAGATTCTATGCAAACACTTATTGCCCCTCACGATTGGTTAATTGTAGAACAAAGTTCTCAACCTAAAAATAAAGACGTAGTGGTATGCGTTAATGAAGGGGAAGTAATGGTAAAACGTTTTACCCAAGACGGAGATAACGTCATTTTACAATCGGTCAATCCAGCTTACACGCCCATTGTGGCTGATAAAAATTCCTTCCACGTAGAAGGAATCGTACGTAGTATCATTAAACGCTATTTAAATAATTAAAATTTCCTGCCGTCTCGGGGAGAACCGAAACCCTGGGGCGATTAGTCGTAACCTTAACGGGGATTGTCTTCCAGCAGTCCCCGTTTTGCGTGCCTCTTACGCACTTATAAAAAACCCCCGGCAAAGGCCGGGGGTCTCAAACGAATTAAATTTTATTTTACTTCTAACACAGAACGCCCATCTTTCTCTGGGACATAGGGATCTAACCTATTCTTCCCATCTACAATATACAAAAATTTATAAGAACCGGGAGCAATTGCCAAAGTAGTTTCCCAGTAGGTTCCTACTTTTTTTAACTCTTTGGGTTTTGACATGGTAAAACCACTCACAATCGCGACCTTATCTCCGTCTCCAAACCAGCGGAAAGTAACTTGACGGTATTTGCCTTTTTCGTTCGAGATGATTACACTCTGTTTTTGTTCTTCTGGCTGCTCTTTTACAAGCGATTGCTCCTCTTGCACAACTCCTTTAAACAATTCTGCAACCGTTGTTTCTGAAGATTCTGTTTCTTGCGTTGGCTGTATTTCCTTTTTAGGTTCGCCATCTGCATTTGGAGTTTCCACCCAAACAGCCTCATCTTCCACAGTAACCATTTCGGCAGAAGGGGCTTCTTCTTTCTGCACTACTTCGGAAGATGTTGAAGGTGTAAAAATCTTTCCGGAAAAATGCTTATAGATAAAAAAGCCAAACACACACAAGAAGATGGCATCTAAAACAATCAAAAAAAGCCATAAATCTTTATTGCCTGTGCTGTGATCGGGAAAAGAAGAATCTGTTTCTATATTTTGTTCGTCTGCCATAAGAATCCTCTAAAAAAGCGGGCGAAGGGAATCGAACCCTCGTCTAAAGCTTGGGAAGCTTCCATTCTACCATTGAACCACGCCCGCATTACGAACTACGCTACTTTATTCTAGCAAAATTTTTCTATTGCGTACACTATTTTTTAGTGCAAAAAGTTTGCTGTAAAAACGTCAAAGCCTCTTCGCGTGAAGTCACTTCTCCTTCCACTTGGGCTATAGAAACTGCTTCTAAAATTTCCCCTACCCGTGGACAGGGGGGTAAATGGCAAATCAACATTACATCTTGCCCCGTAACCAAACGCGTTGGACGAACTTTTTGTGGAGATTCAAAATACTTTCCAAACAAAACAAACAATACCTGCAAATGTCGCAATGTTTTACCAATATTTTTCTCTCGTTTGGCTTGTTCAATTGTCATAAGCCGTTGTTCCGTTCTCGGTATAATTTGTTGCAACTGGTCTTCTGTTATATAACTGGTATAGTCCGCCCAACATAACAAAAGCATCGGGATTGCTGCTTCTTTTAAATCTCTAAAGAAATGATAAATTCCACGGTCTGTCAACACATTATTGCTGGCCAAATTGGAAGGGCGCAGATGTTCCCCTATCATAGAACAGATAAGACGTATATCAGCTCTGCTATAATGCAAACGGTCCAAAACCACCTTTGCCATTTGAGCCCCTTTTTGCTCATGGTAAAAAAATCGCAACCGATCTCCTTGTATTTTTGCCGTAGTAGGCTTTGCTATATCATGCAAAAGGGCCGCCATCTTGTACAGGGCTTTATTTTTAGTAAAAGGAATTAACGCAGGGGCATATTTGGGAAAGGCAACTTCCAGATGTTCCAACAAATATTCCATCCGTTTTAAAACATACAACGTATGCTTTAGAACGCCTCCTTTTCCATAATATACTTCCGCACAGGTACGCTGCGCTTCTAATTCCGGGAAAATAGATGTCAAAAGGCCACACTGATCCATCTCATTTATCATTTCATAACTTTTTGAGGTCGCCAATAAACGTTCCAATTCTTCTCGGACACGCTCTCCTGCAGAAGAAACAATCAAAGCATGATCTGTTTTAATTTGGGCTAGAGTTCGAGAATCAATCGTAAAATTCAATTCCGCCGCACTGCGAAAGGCACGTAACATCCGTAGCGGATCCTCTTGAAAATGATGAGGGCCATTTAGACGAATTAGTTTCTTTTTAATATCTGTAATACCGTCACATTCATCTACAATCAAATTATTCTGCAAGCCTTTTAATAGCAAATGTGCCGTATCATTTTCACGCGGCATCACCACAATTTCTGGCCGAGCAGCTACTGGATAAGCCAGTGCATTAAAAGCAAAATCACGTCGGAGCAAGTCTTCTTTTAGATTGGCTCCCTGGTAAGCGGTAAGATCTAATTGAATTTTTTCTTGATGGGTAACTAAACGCCAAACCCCTAATTCGGGGTCCATTTCAAAAACGGCTGCATTCAGGCGTTTGGCTAAACGGGCAGCGGCCGGCTTTATTTCACTTGCTGGCAACGCAATGTCTATATCGGAGGAAAAACGGTTGAGTAAACTACTACGAACGATCCCTCCCACATAATGGGCATTAGGAATTTCTTCTGCCAGTACATCCGCTAAACTAAACAACGGATTCCTCCGTCGCAGTTTGCGTAGCCGTACGAGCTGCTAATTTGGCCACGGCATCTTCACGCAATTTGCGTTTAAGTACTTTGCGAAGTGCATTTTTAGGAAGAGATTCTACAAATTCAAAATCACGCGGGCGTTTGTAGTTATCGAGATGCGTCTTTAAGAATTTTCTAAATTCTGCGTCTGATACTTCCGCACCTTCTTTCTTAACGGCATAAAGTTTAATAAATTCTCCACCACGTCCATCGGGCACGCCAATAATAGCACACTCCTCAATAGCCGGGTGTTCACAAATAACAGCTTCTACTTGGGCGGAAAAGACTTTCAAACCTTTAATAATAATCATGTCTTTCTTACGATCTTTGATGAAAATAAAACCATCATCATCAATTACCACAATATCCCCCGTTCGGAACCAACCGTCTTCAGTAAAAGCATCTTTAGTAGCTTTTTCGTTGCCCCAATATCCTTTAAACAAATTAGGTCCCTTTACACATAATTCCCCTTCATGATTGCGGGGAACTTCATTTCCGTCATCATCTAACACACGTGTACTGACAGCCGGAAGTGCCGGTCCTACTGACTTGATTTTTTGAAGTTCCTCGGTATTCACACTTACCACAGGGCTTGTTTCCGTCAAACCATAACCTTCCAAAATCTTTACTCCTATCTTTTCCTCAAAACGATCTTTAATTTCTTGTGTAAGAGGAGCCGCTCCCGATACTGCAAAACGAACATTTTTAAACGGCCAAAAACGCAAATACAGCTGTTTAAGTCCTTTTGCTTCTTTGGACAGCACAGCATAAATTTGAGGAACAGCCAAAATCAACGTAACATTTTCTGTCCCCATGGCTCCCAACCATTTGCTTGCCGGCATGACGTTGGCTACAATAACTACTTTCAAACCCAAATACATTGGAATGACCACACATGTCGTCCACGCAAAAGAATGAAACATTGGTAGCAAACACAAGAAAACGTCATCACCCATAATTTTAAAAATTTGTGCACAAGAAATTACATTTGAAGCCAAATTTCCATGAGTGATCATAGCTCCTTTGGGAAGTCCGGTTGTACCAGAAGTATAAAGAATGAAAGCCAAATCATCCAACCCAGCCTGGGCAACTGCTGTTTCCTCGTGAGCGGTAGATTTTTCTATCTGTGTCCAGAATAATTGAACTTTTTCGCAATCCGCCGCAGAAGAAGGAATTTCATCTGTTGTAAAAATAAACTGCAGGGAAGGAATATTGGCAACGCATTTTACATAATGACGGATGAATTCCGCTTGTGTTACCACAGCCTTTGCGGAAGCATTATTCAAAATAAATTCAATTTCTTCGGCTTTGGTAACCATAAAATTCATTGGGATAGATACCGCTCCCAATTTATAAAGTGCAAAATTGGCTACTACAGTATCAATGGCATTACGGTGGGCAATAGCCACACGATCTCCTTTGCGGATACCATGTTCGAAAAACATATCGGCCGCACGGTCCACCTGCATCAATAATTCATGAAAAGAAACCTTTTTATTCGTTCCGGCCTCTACTAGAGCTACCTTGTCTGGAAAACGGAAAGCACTATCCGATAAAGCCGTATATAAATCTTTGCGACGAATCATAAAGCACCTCTTTTAATAGTATCTATCTTTATTGTATAAAAATCAGCCTTGTCGTGGGTCTAAAATATCGCGGAAAGCATCCCCCAACAAATTCCATCCCAATGCAAATAGGAAAATGGCCCCTCCCGGAGCGACCACCGTATACCAATAAGCAAACGTATTTCCCGGCGTGCCAAGCACCCAGTTACGCGCCATAGCAATTAATTGTCCCCAATCGGCAGTGCCCGGCTGGGCCCCCAATCCCAGGAAAGACAAAGAAGCCGCCGTTAATACTACATACCCGATATCCAAGCTGGCCACCACTACAGAAGGGTAAATGGAATTAGGCAAAATATGTCGCAATAACACACGCGGACCACGCGCTCCAAGCGTACGGGCTGCAGTTACGTAATCACGTTGTTTTACGGATAAAATATCTCCGCGCACTAAACGTGCATAAGAAGGCCAGGCTACTGCTGTTAATGCAATCATCATATTTTTGATATCTGGCCCCAACATAGCGGCAATTACCATTGCCAACACCAAAGAGGGCACTGCAAATACAACATCCGTCAATCGCATCAACACTTCGTCTATCTTTCCCCCAAAATAGGCGGCCACTCCCCCTACAAACAAACCAATCAAAAAAGCAAAAAAAGTAACCGTAATGCCTATCTTAAAAGCCAAGCGAGCCCCCCACACTACACCGTAATAAAGGTCATATTGTTGCTCAGTAGTTCCAAACCAATTTTGACTGGAAGGAGGCTGAGGCGCAATTTGATAACTTTTCTGGGGCAGTTGATAGGGATTATTTTTATTCTCTACAGGCGCTAACACCGGGGCCAACAGTGCCATTAAACCAAATAATGCCACCAAGATTAATCCTATAAAGGAAGTTTTATTTTTATAAATACGTTTCCAAATACGTTCGTTCATATTACTCTAATCGAATTCGCGGATCCACCGCTGTATAAAGAATATCCGACAATAAATTCCCCAATACAAACAAAATAGCCACCATTAAAGAGAATCCTAAAATTCCGGCAATATCTAACTGTTGCGCAGCTATCACGCCAAAACGGCCGATACCCGGATAATCAAAGATTGTTTCCACAATTACGGTTCCACCAAGCAAACGGATAAATTGAATGCTAGCTAATGTAATCACGGGAATAATGGCATTTTTTCCTGCATGTTTATAAACTACTTTCCACTCCGGCAATCCTTTCGCACGTGCTGTACGCACATAATCTTTATTTAATTCTTCCAACATACTTGAACGCATCACACGCACCATTAAGGCAAATGAACCGATACAAAGTGTAACTGCCGGTAAGACCAAATGAAAAAGTACATCCAAAAATACACGTGGATGACCGTTTAACAAAGTATCAATTAACAAGAACCCGGTATAAGTTTTGAAGGAAGCTGCGTGAATAATCATATTGGATTGGACAGAATATCCTCCCGGGGCAAACCATCCTAACTTCCCATAAAAAATCATTAGCAACAATAAACCCAACACAAAAATAGGCAGTGAAAACCCCCCCACCGATATAAACCGTGCCACATTGTCTTGCCATTTATCTTTATGCACTGCTGATGCACTACCAAACCAAACTCCGAAAAACACCACCAATACGATAGTAACAAGCGCCAACTGAATAGTAGCAGGCAAATACTCTTTAATGGCTTGAGAAACCGGCATATTCGCACTAGGGCTATATCCCAGATCCCCTTTCAGTACATTGCCCAACCAACGACCATATTGCTTAAATACATTATCTCGCAAGCCATATTGACGGATTACCTCTTCCATCGCATTCATTTGCCGTGGATCTTTAATATACAAAGAAGCGCGCATCTCCGGGCTTAAACGTTGGGTTAAAAAGAATAACACAAACGTAACACCCAGCACAACAAGAGGCAACAAAATAAGACGACGGATAATATAGCGCAGCATAGTTCCTCTATTTTTTGTAATTACGTACTACATCTAGCACAACGTTACACGCAGCAAAAAATTCTTTCAGCAACAAATATTCCTGTTTGGTATGGCAATTGCGTACGCCTACCCCCAAGTTGGGTAATGTAAATCCATAGCCACTTAATACATTGGCATCACAACCACCGCCCGAAGCACAAGCACGCATTACAATTCCTTCTTTCTTGGCACAAGAGATCAACTGTTTAATTAAAGGATGATTTTTGGGCACATTTACAGCCGGATAGCGCAACACCGGCATAAATTTAACAGAAGGTTTGCATATTTTTCCATCAATTGTTTTGGTATAGTGTTTTACGGCTTCATCAAAACAGGCTTTCATATGCGCAGTTTGTTTGGCTAATTTTGCATTACTCAAACTGCGGGCCTCTCCCTTGATATATACTTCGTCCGTAACGATATTAGTAGCTTTTCCACCTTGAATAATAGCCATATTTGCCACCGTATCTTTATCAATGCGGCCCAACTTCATACGGCTAATGGCATAAGCGGCAACTTCCACAGCAGAAATTCCTTTTTCCGGATAGACTCCCGCATGGGAAGCCAATCCCTTTACCCATATTTCAATCGTATTAACGGCAGGCCCTTGAATTAAAACTTCGGCTCCTTCTTCATTGTCCAAAATTAATCCTTCACGGCTTTTAAGTTGTTTATAATCAGCCCGTTTTGCTCCGCACATACCGTTTTCTTCCGTAAGTGTAAAAAGTACTTCTATCGGAGGATGTGGTTTTTTTTCTTCTTTAAGTGTTTGCAATACTTCCAAAATAATAGCCAGTCCTGCCTTATCATCAGCGCCTAAAATCGTGGTACCGTCAGAAGTAACACGGTCTTTTTTAACGACAGGCTTTACCCCTTGCCCGGGAGTAACCGTATCCATGTGGGCACATAATAAAATAGGCTTGCTCTTTACCGTTCCTTTCAAAAAGCCAAATATATTCCCGGGGGCATCCGTCTGGTAGTGGCTACCGGCATTATCTGTTACCACACGGCATCCCATTTCTTGTAAACGTTGCATTAAAAAACGGTGAATTTCTTTTTCGTGGAAAGACTCACTATTGATTTCCACCAGTTCTAAAAATGTATTTAATAAACGAGGGGCTTTCATTTAATTCTCCTTAGTTACATTTAACCATTGTTCACGCAAAGCAGGGTCTGCCTTGGGAACCGAGGCCAATAATTTTTTTGTATATTCATTCTGCGGATGGCAGAACAATTCTTCCGCTGTTGAAAACTCTACAATCTTACCCTGTTCCATAACAGCAATATCATCACACAAAAAACGTGCGACGCCAAAATCATGCGTTACGAACAACATAGACAAATTACGTTGTTGTTTGATACGTTTCAATAAATTTAAAATTTGCGCTTGCACAGAAACATCCAACGCAGACACCGGCTCATCTGCTATTAAAATCTGGGGACTCAATGCCAATGCCCGTGCAATGCAAATACGTTGACGCTGCCCGCCGGAAAATTCATGTGGATAACGTGTTAAAAACAAATCCGATAAACCCACCGCCTCTAACAATTCTTTTAGATATTTTTCACGTTCTTCCTTTTCCTTTTTAAGACCGTGAATTTCCAAGGGTTCACTTAAAATTTGACGCACATTCATACGTGGGTCCAAACTGCTATAAGGATCTTGATAGACCACTTGCATTTCACGCCGAAGTTTTTTAAATTGTGCTTTGGAAATACGAGCTACATCTTTTCCGTTGACATACACTTCTCCGGCGGTAGGTTTTTCAATACCCAGTAACACTTTGCACAAGGTACTTTTTCCACAACCCGATTCACCCACCAGGCCTAATACACGCCCCGGTTGCAGCGTAAGGCTAACATCTTTGAGCACTTCTTTTTCCACCCGTTTGCCTAGCCAAGGATGACGAATATATGTTTTTACCAAATGTTTAATTTCTATCGGTAAACTCATACATTTTCCTCCAACCAACACCGTACACGGCGCTCTGCTTTTTCAAACAGAGGCGGGCATATTTTAAAACATTTGTCGCTTGCTTTTGCACAACGTGGCGCAAACGGACACCCCTGTTTAATTTGCCCCGGCAAAGGTGGTTGACCTTCTATAGCAGGTAAAATTTCTTCTTTTTTGGTAATGGACACCAACGATTTTAATAACCCTTGTGTATACGGGTGCAAGGGGCGCGCAAATAATTCCTCCACTGGGGCCTGTTCCATGCAAAGTCCGCCATACAATACTAAAACCTCGTCGGCAATTCCGGCTACTACTGCCAAATTATGGGTAATAAATACCGCAGACATTTGGCTTTGTTGCTGCAAGCTACGAATTAATTTTAAAATTTGGGCTTGTATAGTTACGTCTAAGGCGGTGGTAGGTTCATCCGCAATCAACACATCAGGGTTCAAAGCCAGTGCCATAGCAATCATTACGCGCTGGCACATTCCGCCGGAAAATTGGAACGGATATTCTTCCAATCGTTTTTCGGGTTCGCGTATACCTACTTTTTCCAGTAATTCAATAGCTCTGGCGCGGGCTTGTTGTTGAGTAAGTTTTTCATGTGCCAAAAGCGTTTCTGTCAATTGCTCGCCAATGGTCAACACAGGGTTTAAACTAGCGGTCGGATCTTGAAAGATCATTGCTATTTTAGCACCACGCAAGGCACGTAATTTTTTTTCTCCCAAACGGCAGATATTTTGCCCATTGAGCAAAATTTGCCCTTTGGTAATATGCGCCGTAGGCGGTAAAAGGCGTAGCAAAGCAAGTGCATGAACGGTTTTACCACTACCGGACTCACCCACCACTGCTAAAATTTTTCCTTTAGGCAAAGTATAAGAGAGGCCATGAAGAACCGGTGTAGTACCTTCATCTGTAGTAAAACAAACCGCCAAATCTTTTACCTGCAAAAGCGGAGTATTGTCTTGCGTCATTATCTATATTATACCAATTATAGACGTACGATAAATGAAGAAAAAGAAATTTATATGGGAAAGAGCGTAAAAAACCCACCCCGAAGGGTGGGTTACAAATTGCATTAAGCAGTTTGATTAGTCGTTGCCAGACGGTACACCACAAGCACCATCACCAGAAGCAAGAGCGGTATCACCGGTAGAGCAGCAACCGTTGGTAGGATAGGTATCCAAACCGCAGAAGTCAGCACACAAGGATTTTCCGTTGTCGTTTAAACCAGTGCATTTGGTACCATTGTTGGCATAGTAGCGTTCCAATACATAGGCATATTGCAAGTTATTTGCACCAGAGCGAGCAGCACGAGCAACACCATCTGTAAAGGCAGTACCGTTCAAACCGACTACGAAACCGTTAGCACCACCGCACGCATCATTTTCTTCACCAGAGGTAAAGGTCGGCGTCGTGGTGTTTTCACCTTTTGTACAATAGGCAGCACCAGAAGCACCTTTTGGGGCAACGTCTAAACCGGTGAAAACACCGGCATATCTGTTGATTTGCAAATATTTGCGTTGTTGTGCTTGAGCAATGTTGGCTAACAACGTTACAGCTTCGCTCATGCGGCTGCGTTCAACTGCTTTAAAATATTGGGGCAATGCCATAGCGGCCAAAATACCGATGATGAGCACCACTACCAATAATTCGATCAGGGTGAACCCTTTATTATTCATAACTTTTCTCCTTTCCGCGCACCTTTTCCTATTGCTAGGGCGGTCTTTAGGATTGCGGAAATTTTTTTACTATAAAGACCGCAACTTTATTTTACCAACAAAAATTTAAAATAGTCAAGTATTTTGTGGGCCCATTTCCGCCACAATTTTAAATTTATTTATGCTATATTAAAATAGATATGAGAAAATTCCTTTTTATAAGTCTTGTTCTTATGGGACTAGCAGCCTGCAATCCATACCGGACCGTTTCGGTAACATTGCCGGATGGATTTGTGGTAAATGCCCTCATAGCTGACACACCCAACAAGCAAGAAAAAGGCCTTATGTTTGTAACGAATCTGCCGGAAAACCAAGGAATGCTTTTTGTGTTTGATGAAGAGCAACCGCAGTTATTTTGGATGAAAAACACACTAATCGATTTGGACATGGTCTTCATTGGAGCAGATAAAAAAGTAAATAATATCGCTGCAGAAGTCCCCCATTCTTACACCTACACACCGGATGCAGAAGTAGCCCGTGCTACCGGTTACGGGAAATATGTGTTGGAACTGTCTTCCAAAACGGCCGAAAAGCATCAGGTAGTTCCTCAAGCGGAGATACGGTTTTAACATGATGAAAAAATTTTTGTCAGTCGGTTTAATAAGCCTTATAGCCTTCCCCGGTTTTGCACAAACGGAGCAATGGGAACCATTGCAACAAAGCGCCAAAAAACATTTATTGAAACTTGTTAATATTGACACTGCCCAACCCAATGCCAATGAATTAGCGGCCGCACGTTATATATACAAGGAATTGAACAAAAACCATATTGATTGGGATATCTTCATTCCCAGCAAGGGGCATGCTAATTTGATGGCCCGCATCAAAGGAAGTGACCCTTCCCAAAAGCCACTACTTTTAATTTCTCACTTGGATACGGTTTCCGCCACTCCGGAATGGAATTTTCCTCCTTTCAAAGCAACGGAACGCGACGGCCGTATTTATGGATTAGGGACAACAGATGATAAAAATTATACGGCTATTCACCTTGCCCTTTTCACGTGGCTTAAAAACCAACCGCAACAACCTAAACGGGATATTATCTTTTTGGCAACTTCCGGTGAAGAAGCTGGCAGTGAAACCGGCCTTTTATGGTTACTCGGTACCCATTGGGATAAAATAAATCCCGGTTTTGCCCTTAACGAAGGAGGCGGGATTATCAACGTACAAAATTCTACCCCTTTGGTGTTTGTGGAAGCCGCCACCAAACAGTACATGGATGTAAAAGTAACCGCTACGGGGGAAGGCGGCCATGCTGCTTTACCTGCACAAAATAATGCTGTTTATACGCTATCTCAGGCGTTATCTAAAATTGCTGCATATGATCCTCCCGCTAAGCTCACCCCAACTGCCCGGCAGTTTTTTCAAGCCATTACTCCCATTCAAACAGAAGATGGGAAAACAACAATTGACGTCCTGCTAAATGGAAAATCCGTTAACCAACAAAGCGCAGCGGAAATAATGTCACAAGATCTTTTTTTCCGCTCTCAACTCAAAGACGTCATTACTCCCACGGAACTTTTCGCTGGAACGGACACCAATGTTTCCAACAAAGAGGCTTCCGCTTTGTTAAATGTTCGTTTATTACCGGGAACAGATCCCGATGCTTTTCTGGAACAATTACGCCAGTTATTAGAAGAACAAAAAAATATATCGTTGGAAATTGTAGAACGTCCGCAAACACCGGAAGCGCCTGCCATGGATGGAAATGATCCTTTGTTTGTCTCTATCAAAAAAACAGCCGAAAAATTAATCCCTGGAGCCATTACCGTTACGGGTATGAGTCCTGCTTCAAATGATAGTGAATTTTTACGCCGCCGGGGGATTATCTCCTACGGTTTAGGGCCACAAATGGTTCCGTTAGAAACCAACGCAGCTCATAGTGCGGATGAATTTATCAATGAAAAAGATTTTTTTCAACAATTGCAATTTTTAGCCGGGGTAATATTTGACTTCGCTTACGGAGAAGAATTGTTGCCCCTTGCCGAATCAACTTCTTCAACCAATGAAGTGAAATAATATCGGAAGTAGTATAATATAAGAAACCCCTCAAATCTGCTTAGGAGTAGTTGTATATGATTAAACAAGGCAAATGCTATTTTACTTCAGAGTCTGTTTCTAAGGGTCACCCCGATAAAGTATGTGACCAAATCTCTGATGCCGTATTGGATGAAATTTTAAAAAAAGATCGTACCGCCCGTGTGGCTTGCGAAACATATATCACAAGAGGCCTCGTTGTTATCGGTGGAGAAATTACCACCCGCACTTGGGTGGATGTAGAAGCTATCGCACGCAATGTTATCAAAGAAATCGGTTACGATTGTGCAACCTGGGGATTCAATGGAAACACTTGTGCTGTAATTAATGTAATTGGTCAACAATCTCCTGATATCAGCCAAGGGGTAGATGTAGGTGGTGCAGGAGACCAGGGGTTAATGGTGGGTTACGCCGTAAATGAAACACCGGAATTCATGCCTTTGCCTTTGGTGCTTTCTCATGAAATTTTAAAAAATCTTGAAAAAGCTCGCAAAAATAAAACTCTTCCCTTTGTAGGGCCTGACGCAAAATCTCAAGTAACAGTCCAGTATAATGACGGGAAACCTACCCGAATAGATACTATTATTTTGTCCACGCAACACACCGAGGATATTTTGGATAAAACCGGTTCTAAAATTACTGAAAAATCTAAAAAAGAAATTATCAATGTCGCCATTTTACCTGTCGTAAAAAAATGGATAGATAAAAATACAAAAATCTACATCAATCCTACCGGGAAATTCGTTATCGGCGGGCCACAATCTGACACAGGCATAACCGGGCGAAAAATTATTGTAGATACCTACGGGGGGCGCTGCCCACATGGAGGAGGTGCTTTCTCTGGAAAAGATCCCACCAAAGTGGATCGCTCCGCTGCTTATATGGCACGTTATATTGCCAAAAATATCGTAGCCGCTAAACTTGCTCCGGAATGCACCGTACAAATTGCGTATGCTATCGGGCGGGATGAACCTGTCGGATTTTACGTGGATACAGATGGGACCGGAATTGTACCTGATGAAAAATTAGCCCAAATTGCACGTCAGGTTTTTCCCCTCACTCCACGTGGGATTATTGAGCATTTCAAACTCAGAAATCCCATTTATCAACAAACCGCCGCTTTTGGACACTTCGGACGGAAAAATTTCCCCTGGGAAAAAACAGATAAAGTGGAAATCCTAAAAAAATTAATTCACTAAAAAAAGCCCCGCTATGCGGGGCTTTTATAGGAGGAGCCTATATGAAAATTTGCATGATAATTACAGACGGATTTGAAGAAATGGAAGCCATTGGCACTTTTGCCTTATTACGCCGAGCCGGAATGGAGGTAGATGTTTTTTCCCTTACGGATGCAAATGCCACCGGAAGATTCGGCCTCACTTGTACCCACTTAAAACCCTTTTCCCAATTACAAGCCAATACCTATCAAGCGCTTGTTCTTCCGGGAGGACCTCAATACCAGGCGTTAGAAAAAGATTCTAACTTACAGAAAATAATTCGCAATTTCATTCAAGAACAAAAATTAGTAGCCGCCATTTGTGCCAGCCCCACTATTTTAGGAAGAGCCGGCTACTTAAAAGGGAAAAACTATACCTGTTTTTCTTCCATGAATGAAGATTTTGGCGGACATTTTACAGGAGAATATGTAGCCGTTGACGGAAACATCATCACAGGCCAAAGTGCCGCCGCCACCATAGAGTTTGCCTTTGCAATTATTGAAAAACTAATCGGAAAAGAAAAAACAGAAGAAGTAAAAAACAGCATCTACTATAAAAGCAACTAAAAAAGGCCCCTTACCGGGGCCTTTTTATTCATCTTAAAATCGCACTGTTAAAGAGGCTTCTCCTCCCAAACCGTAATGCGCATAATGTGCGGCCAAACTCAAATCCATATATGAAGGTAATTTAAAATTAAAACCCAATGTTCCGCGGGCAGTGGCAGCGTAATCATTGGTACCTTCCATATATGTATAATTGTCTGCCCCATTGATGTGCACCGTCGTGTAATCGACGCCGCCACCAATGTAAGGAACAAAATATTTAAATTTCATTGACAATACTAAACTGGCATTGTAATGGGTCGCAGAGAAATCACGGGCACTAGCGCTGTGAGCGGCTATTACCAACATGGGTTGAAAGGCACCTACCTTCTCACTAGGGCGTGTAATTCCCCATCTGAGTCCTCCACCAGCAATAGTCATTCCTTGAAAGCTACTGGCACGGATAAACCCATCTATGCGGAAAGGAAGGCCGATATCTGCCTGCAACCATGGATAAAAAATTGTTCCTACTTCGTCACGATCTCCCAAAGCAGTACTATTGCGTTGTTCTGCCGTATCACCGGAAGCTTTACTCAATTTGCCTACCATACTGGCACGCGGACCAATTTGAAAACCACCCCAGCCTAAAATGCGTCCGGTTGTATAAGTACCAGAGCCAATTACTCCCCCCAAATCCTGAGTAAATGCGTGTATATTTTGCGGCGATACATGTTCACTAAAATCATCCCAAATCTGCCGGGAAAAGGCTACTGACGTACCCATAAGGTATACAAGTCCCATCACAATCCATTTTTTCATACCCACAATCCTCTTATATTAAAATAAAATCTTGTCTCCAACCTGTACACGCCCTTGTAGGGTTCCCCCCGAAAATTCCAGGGTATAACGAGCCCCTGATATAAATTTACTAAATCGCCAGGGTTTCATATTTTCTATCACATAAAGAACCGTTCCGTCTGGCGCACAAAAGACAGCATCTAATAAAAAGCGCATAAAACACGTGTGAATTTGCGGACAAGGATCCAACACCAATACTTTATTCTTGTCAAAAACCTTACGGAACATCAGCCCTTTTAAACGCGTAAAATAAGTATTAGCCATTTCTACTTCGCAAGCCAAAGGCTGCCCCGTTTTTTCTAAAACACATTTCATAGTGTTGTTCCTTGTACCATTTGTTCAAGCTCTTGCCGTATCTTTGTCGCCAATGTAACATCTAAAAACTTAAAATGATCTGGTTCCTTCAATACATATCCATTGGGATTCTTAAACAGCAAAAATACAATCAACCACTGTTCTGCAAAAGAAACTTCTGCAATCCACATATTTTGCCGAGTAACAACAGGGCGAATCATTTCTACCCGGAAGGGCAATTTTTTCTTTTCCTGAACGCACTTTGTTTCCGAAGCACACGTTTGCAACCATGTAAACGTATGTTCATCTAACACCTTTATATTGTGATACTTCCGACGAGTCACAGGCAATACAAGGCGTCCCTTCTTATAGGAAATTTTGTCAATTTTAAAGAACGGATCTATCTGTACTTCCAATGCCCACAATATCGGGGATGATAATAGATAAATCCCCAATATTGTCAGCCTTGATACAAATTTATGCATTAACACGTTCTACGTAATTACCCGTACGGGTATCTACCAACACTGTATCACCTTCATTGATAAAAAGCGGCACTTTAATCACAGCACCAGTCTCCAAAGTAGCCTCTTTGGTAGTATTGGCTACCGTATCGCCTTTTACACCGGGAACAGTAGAAGCAATTTTAAGCGGTACTTTGATAGGCAACTCCACATTAAAAAGCTCATTGTTGATATAAATACCAATAGCATCCATGTTATCTTTAAGATATTTGGTTAACTCTCCCAATTTGGAGGTCGGTACTTCTACTTGATCATACGTTTCCGTATTCATAAAAGTAGCCATATCGCCTGTGGTGTACAAGTATTGAAAGGGGCGTTTTTCTACTTCCACTTCATTAAATTTATCTTCTGGGCGATACGCCGTTTCAATCATAGCCCCGGTGCGAATATTGCGCAATTTGACACGTACTACAGCGCGGGCCTGACTTTTACGATGGTGTTGAAATTCAATAATTTCCACCAATTGTCCATTTTCATCTTGGAAGATCAAACCTTCCCGAAATTCTGTCGTGCTAAGCATTTTGTACCTCTTTTTAGGACACAAAGTCCATTATTTATTTTTGCGTCAATTTTTTAGAACCAGTTTTTGTAACTAAAAAACTGTCTTCCAAGCGGATACCCCATTTCCCATCAAAATAAATGCCGGGTTCTACGGTAACCACAAAATTTTCTTCCAAGCGCACAGCGCACCCGGAACGCAAAATCGGTTGGTCATGTACTTCCAGTCCAATTCCATGACCGGTGGTATGGAAAAACTCTTTTCCATATCCTTCTTTCGTAATTAGTGTACGAGCGGCTTTATCAATATCTTCTGCCGTGACGCCTGGGCGCAAAACCTTTACCCCTGCTACGCGGGCTTTGTCCACAATATGCCAGATCTTCGTATAGAAAGCGGGTTCTTTTTTCCCATGCCACCAACTACGGGTCATATCCGAAGTGTAACCTTCGTAGAAACAACCAAAATCCATCAAGACAGCTTCTTCTGCTTTTAATTTACGTGTTTTGGAAGGTGTATGATGAGCATCTGCTGTATTTTCTCCAAAACAAACAATGTTAAACGGAACGGAATCTGCCCCGCGCTTATGCATAGCAATTGCCATTAAAATGCGTACATCTTCTTCCGTCATGCCGGTTTTAATTTTGGGTTTCACTTCTTCAAACGCTTGAGCCGCAATTTTGCAAGCTTTTTTAAGTTTAGCTACTTCGTCTTCGTATTTTTGAAGACGCATTTCTCCAATCAAACTTTTACTTCTCACGCAACCGGCTTTCTCCAATTGTTCTCCTACGGACAAAGAAACAACGGCAGGGTCAAAGGCTACCCGTTTTATTTTTTGCTGCTTAATGAAATCAAGAGCTCCATCTAACATTCCTCCAAAGGGGACCGCCTTTACTTTAATAAAATCGCATGCCGGTTGTATTTTGCTAACAATTAATTTTTTCGTAAAACAATAAGCCTGCCGCGGAGTAACTACAAAAACTGCCTCTCCGTCAGAAAGCTCAACACCCGACACATAACGCTGTTCCAACGCCGTCGGCATTACATAACCATCCCAACCGGCTTTTTTTAATTTGGCTCTAAAATCCTTCATCCGTTGTGCAGAAAAATTTTTTTTCATACGTTTATTTCCTCGTTAAAATATTAGCACCCGTTTTTGTAACGGCTACTGTATCTTCCAAACGTACTCCATATTTCCCCGGCAAATAAATACCCGGTTCTACTGTTACCACATTCCCTTCAGCTAAAACGGCATTACATTGCTGGCTATTGTAAGGGTCCTCATGAATCTCAATTCCAACACCATGCCCTGTTGCGTGGGTAAAAAACGAGCCATACCCGCCTTGTACGATAATGTTACGTGTAGCGGTATCCACTTGTTTTCCGGTGTGGCCGGGCTTTACCGTTTTGATACCTTTCTGACGAGCTTTATCTACTAAATTCCAAATCTCAGTATATTGCGCTGGGGCCTTTTTCCCATGCCACCAACTGCGTGTCATATCCGAACAATATCCATTATACACACATCCAAAATCGATTAATACACATTCTTCTGCTTTGAGTTTTGTTTTACCAGTTACATGATGCGGATTGGCTGCATTTTTTCCAAAAGCCACAATCGTAGCAAACGACGTACTTGATGCCCCATGTGCGCGCATAAATTGTTCCATTTCGGCCGCCACCTGACTTTCTGTCATCCCCGTTTTAATACGTGGGCGAATATAACAATAGGTTTGGTAAGCCAAACGGTTAGAAGCACGCATATTTTTAAGTTCAATTTTGTCCTTACGTTGACGCATAAGAGTGATCCAGCCAATTGAAGCTTTACATCCTTTTTTTATCAATGTTTCACCGGACAAATAACTCTCTTTAGCTGCATCAAAACCGATTTTTTTCAATCCCATCTTTTGCGCACATAAAATAGCCGCTTCCAAACGGTCTCCATCTTCTCCGACAATCGTTAAGAAAGACTTTTCTCGGCGCAACGTCTCAACGTACAAATTACGAGTAAAGCACACGACTTTTTTCCCGGAAACCAGTAAAACAGTTTCTTTTGGGTTAAACATAAAATTCATCAAGTAGAATTGATCTAAATAGCCAGTAATTAAAAAGCCATCTAGCTGATTTTTTCGGAGAAAGTCCTGAAAAGCCGCTATCCTTGGCATAACACCGTTTTTCTGTACCATAAAAATACCTCGTTTATATAATACTATTTTTGACGGTATCCTATCAATCAAAATTCACTATTTTTTATGATTTTTTCAAGGTCGTTCCAAGCAAAATATACTATAATAGATAAGTATGAAAATGATTAAATTTTCTCGTTTATTTATAGAGGTAGCTTGCCTTCTGTTGTCTTACAGCGCCTGGGCTGCCTCGTTTACTTCTACCGACGGAGTATTTACGTTAGACCTTCCCCCCGGTTGGAAAAAAGCTACTACTTCAGATTCACATACCGTGCTGGCGCTGCGCAAAAACACGTCGGCCATGGATATTAAATCAATTTCATGCGAGACGGAAACTTGTCTGGACAGCAGAATCAACCATGATTTGGCTGATGTAAAATCCAAAAAAATGACTGTTATCACCAATACATATACCGGAGAAGAAATCAAACGTATTGAATTTGCAACAGGCGAACCGTTGTATTATATTAGTTTTTTTACTCAAAAAAATGATTTTAGCGCTGGTTATTTTCTAATCAATGGGCATGCGTATTCTATTTTGGCTAAGAATATTACCTATGCAGAAGCCGATTTATTATTTTCCTTCTTTTCTCCGGCACGTAAAGCATTAGAACCTTCTGCTTCTTCTGAAGAAATTTCCATAGAAGTAGATGAAAATTCTCCCCTTTCTTATGAAATATCTTCTCTACCAGAAGTGGAGGTGGAATCTGTAGAAGCCATAGAACCTCCTATAGAACAAGAGGATTTTTCCGATCCAATAGCAATAGAAGCAGGATCATCTTCTATTCCTCTCGTCGAAAAAACCTCTAGAGTTACTCGATTTAAAAATACTCTTTTAAATTTGAGAAGTAAAACCCTTATTTCTCCCAATATGCCGCCCGGATTGCGTTCAACGGGAAGATTCCTTGACTTGCTCATAGCACTAATTGCTATTTATTTCAGTGTATGGTTCGGAGCTTTACTCCTCCGACCGTTCATATCTCCCCGGAAAGAAATGGAAAGCCCTTCCTCCACTTCTTTGTACCCCATTCGCGCAAAACGCCTTTATGGTACACCGGCTCTTATTTGGAGGACAAAAGATAACCGGGGAAATGTATTAATTTCTTCTGGCTCTCGTTGGAATAGTATTTGTATTTGTTTCGGGATAAGCGCTTTGTTATTAACTCTTTCGATTTTAACATTCACCAGTCTCGCAGAGCATGCACAATTACTCTCAATTTCTTCATTAACCTACAGCACCATTTATGCAACTTGCACCCTTATTCTTCCACTGGGCTGTTTACTCATTTTAACCGGCATTATTTGGGGCCTTCTTATTTTACGGGAAGTAACTTTATTTGACCGAAAGGGGAAAAAAGCCGTCACAATTACACAAAAAGGCTTTCCTCTTCTCTACGAAAAATATGAAATTAATTTTCTCTTAACAAAAGACTCTTTATGTATCCTTCGAAAACGTTTTTCCATATTGCGCCAATGGCAATTATTGAATGAACAAGGAGTTGTTACTTCGACATTTGTGGAAAGCAGTTTGGTGAAATCTATTTTGCGACGATTATTCGGACACCTGTGGGGTTTTTTGCGTACGGACTATAATATTTTAGGCCCGAAGCATTTACAAGGAACATTAACTAATACACACGCATTGTTTAATAGATTTGTGTGTAATGTCTCTTTTACCGACGAACTCCCAGCCAGACATGCGCTTGCTATTACGGCTCTTATCAGTTTACGAGACAGAGACAAATGGTATCCATGGTTTAATTAATTTATGAAGCATCTTCTTTCTTTCATTCTCATTTGCGCCAGTTCTCCTTTCGTAGCGGCACTGGACTTACAAAATACTGTACAAAAACAGTTGGAACATCCCGTTTTACAAGGAGCTGTATGGGGAGGTTTGGCCACTTATACAGATTCCCCCCAACAGCCGTTATTCTCCATAAATGCCGACATGCGTCTGACACCAGCATCTACTCTTAAGCTGCTTACTACTGCGGCGGCTTTGGAACTGTTAGGTCCACATCATCGGTTTGAAACAAAACTCTATTCTTCCGCACTCCCCAATAAAAAAGGAGAACTAAATGGGAACATTTATATCCGGGGCGGTGCAGATCCCACTTTAGGTTCTACTCGTGTTCCCGGGGCAGAAACCTATGAAACTGTTTTACAAAAATGGGTTGAATCTATCCAAAAAATGGGGATTAAGAAAATAAATGGATCCATTATTGCGGATGAATCTCTTTTTGAAGGACCTTCCATCCCTTCAAAAGTTAACTGGGGAAATATCGGCAATTATTTTGCCGCACCCGCAAGTCCCCTTTGTTTTAACGATAATCTTTTTACTATTCAATTTCAACCCCAAACACAAGGAAATAAATTGGTACAAGTCTCTTCTATTTCTCCATCCATTGATAATTTGACTTTAAAAAGTTTTGTCACAACTGACAGCAAAACGAAGCAGGATAATGCATATGTGTATGGGGCTCCGAAGTTATATGACCTCCAAATTTTTGGAACAATTCCCACCAGCAAAAAAGGATTTACCATCAAGGGCGCGCTACCAGACCCGGCTTTATTCGCTGCACAAGAGCTAACTAAAAAATTAAAAAAGAATGGTATTTCTATTACACAAAAACCATATACAATCGCCGAACAACCTAATTATAAATCTATGAAGTTGTTACATACTTATACTTCACCTGAATTAAAGGATATTATCATTATTGTAAATAAACGCAGTTTTAACTTATATGCAGAAATGTTGTTACGTTACTTGGCTGTCAAAGAAGGGAAAAAAGGAAGTGTTGAAAATGGATTAGCAGCTTTAAGTCATTTTCTAAAAAGCAATAAAATTGCCTCTTCCGAAAATACCATTCTTTTTGATGGAAGCGGCCTTTCCCGGGACAATTTACTCACTCCCCAGACTTTGGTCAATACGCTCTCCTTTATGGCCAAAAGCCCTTACTTCGAAGATTATTACAATTCCATGGCTACCCCTGATGATCGCGGTGATTTGCTATTATTACGACGATTTTTAAAACCGCAACAAAAAGTTCAACAGGTACGCGTCAAGGGCGGAACTATCGATAATGTCAAAGCACTGGCAGGTTACGTATATGATAAGAACGGACGTTTAATAGCTTTTGCATTCATGGCCAATAACTTAGGGAAAAAAGACGAATCATTGTTTCGCATTCATGAAGATATTATCAAAGAATTGTTGGAAAGCAAGTAGCAAAAATCTTTCATTTTCTCTCATCAAAACTTTACTAACTACTCAAAATCTTTTTAGGTGTTTATCCAGGTATTTCTCTTTCCTTTGCAATTAATCTGTCGTAATTTGCAAATGTTTCCACTTTCCGCGCAAGAAACGCCATAACATGAACACTGCCGTTAATCCGGCGTAAAATGTTAGCCATCCCCACACCCACAAAATAGAAGTCTTTATCCAGTATACCAATATAAACGTACCGGGTATCAGCAAACACCATGCACAAAATATCATGACATACATATAAAACTTTGTATCTCCCGCTCCGCGAATAGCTTCCCCAAAAATTAAATAAGTAGCATCACATAATACAAACAAGCTGACCATTTTTATTAGAGGAACTGTTTTTGATGCAATGTCAGCTGCTCCAACCGTTCCATCTGGAATAAATAAATGCAAAAAGAGTGATGTCCCAAAGAAAAATAATAGTGCAATACTCCCCGCATAACTATATCCAATAATGCAAGCATTTTTTACCACTTTTACACTCAAATCGGCTCTTTTAAGCCCCTGATATTTACTAACTAAAATTTGAATCCCTACACCCAATCCTAAAATTACCGTGAACACCACCGGTTGCATAGACATAACAATATTACTTGCCTGGAGCGAAACTGTATCAATATTGCCCACCATAAAAGTAAATAAAGTAAAAGAAATTACATCCATCAAAAAACCAAAACCATTTGGCAAGCCAAATCGTACCATTCGTGAGAAAATAGGCTGATAAAACCCTGCTAAACTTGATATCTTGAAACGATAGCGAATAGATTTAGAAAAAATCATCCAGGAGAATAAGAGCGTGATAAAAGCGCTTCCTAAAATTGTAGCATAGGCGGCCCCTTTAATACCCATTCTCGGAAATCCAAACTTTCCAAAAATGAGCATATAGTCTAGTAAGACATTTACTAAATTTCCAGCCAAAGCTACATACATTGGAATTTTTGTCCGTCCCCTACCACTAAAAAAACTAGCCAAGGCGTTATTAATAATGGCAAATCCACCAAATAAATTAAGTATTCCAAAATATTCCAATTCTAAAGTTTGAACTTCAAAAGAATGATTAAAAATATGAATAATACCTTTACCAACGGGAGTTAAACAGGCCAATATGATAGCGGATAATATCGCCAACAAAATTCCTTGCCATAAAGAAATCGTTACTGCCGCTTTTTTCTTTTGGGCATGAAATTGAGAAATAAAAACACTGGTATAGCTAGCCAATCCCATAAAAAGAGAAGCGAATGTCATTGCCAACATTCCGCCAGGAACACACGCCCCTAATGTTTCAGGGGAATACCAAGACAAAAACATTCTATCCACAAATTGCATTACTACTTGTGCGGACATCGTGACAATCAGCGGATAAGATAATACCCATAATTCTCTTAAAGAAGCTTGCTTACATTTCATATTTTCCACTACATAAAAAAAGGAACCCTCTTAAATGAGGGTTCCCTTAAAGTCTTTCAAAATTATAATTTGACGACTTTTACGGCTTTCGGGCCTTTTTCGGATTCTACTACTTCGAATTCCACTTCTTGACCTTCAGCCAACGTTTTAAATCCGTCGCCCTGAATTTCTTGATAGTGTACAAAGAGGTCTTTAGATCCATCTTCGGGGGTTACAAAACCATAACCTTTTTGGTCGTTAAACCATTTTACTTTTCCTTTAGGCATGTTACTAATACTTCCTTTTATAATTATATCAAGTACTTAAACTTAATAAGTACCTACTAGTATTATGATAAATAAGTAACAAAAATGCAAGTATTTTTTTTATAATAAAGATATGCAACTAATAGAAGCTGTCCCGAACGTATCGGAAGGAAAAGACTTAGAAATCATCCGCCAAATTGCAGATGACGCGGTATGCAATAATTCGGCCAAAGTTCTTCACATAGACTCTAACGCTGATGCAAACCGTACTGTTTTTACTATCGCTGGGGAACCCACCGAAGTAGTAAAAGCCTGCGTGGAATTAATTTCCTCCGCCACTAGATACATTGACATGCATCTTCACCGGGGAATGCATCCGCGTATAGGAGCCACTGACGTTTGCCCGCTTGTTCCTTTAAGAGAAATCTCTCTTTTTGAAACTGCTGTTTATGCAAAAGAATTGGCGTGGAATATTGCCGAGGAATTGCATCTACCTATCTATTTATATGAGGCAAATTCATCCGATCCCAACCGTAAAAACATTGCTTTTTTACGTCGTGGAGAGTATGAGAATTTGGAAGAAAAATTAAAAACATTACCTCCGGATTTCGGGCCGAAATCGATGACTCCTTTTATCGAGAAGGTAGGGGCGACCATCATAGGAGCACGTGATGTTTTAATCGCTTTTAATATGTCTTTAAATAGCAGAGATATGGAAATAGCCAAACAGATTGCTGCCCGTTTGCGTGAAAAAGATGGAGGACTCCCCGGTATAAAAACCATGGCGTGGTACATGTCAGGGTATGGATGTACTCAAATTTCTTGTAATGTGGTAGATTATCACAAAACTAATTTGGTAACGCTATTTGAGACGTGTAAAAAGGAAGCTGCCAAATTTGATTTATCTGTAACGGCCGGAGAAATTATTGGGTTGGTACCGCAAGAAGTCATGGTACAAGCCGGGAAACATTATTCGCCGTATGAAAGCAACACAGATGCATTGATTGCTTCAGCTGCAGATCGTCTGCTACTCAATCGCATTCGTCGTTTTGATGCACAAGAAAAAGTATTGGAATACGCACTCAAGCGTAATCAATTAATTTGAGTTAACAACGACACATACTCGACCGGAGCAACTTGCTCCGGTCGTATTTTTTGTGTTAAATGAAGTCGCTGCCAAGCTAAAACAAGTTTTTCTTTATCATATCCAGATAAACAAAGCGAATTAAATAGTGTTTTTCGACGATGCAAAAAAGCACTTTCTATCAGTTGAGCCAATTTATGCCACGGTACATTCGGAGGTTCCACTCGCTCAAACACCAACACGCGAGAATCTACCTTCGGCGGAGGATTAAAACTTCCTTTTCTCACATCACATAGTAAATTTATTCGGGCACGTAGTTGACTTAAAACGGATAATGGCCCATACAAATCATCCCCAGGGCGGGCTGTAATTTTTTGTGCCTGTTCTTTTTGGAACATAAAAACAGCTGTTTTAAAATAAGACCACGAAAGAACTTTATCCAAAATTGCGGCCGCATCAATATAGGGCAAATTACTCACAAACTGAGTCGGTACTGGAGGCAAAGATGTCAAATCAAATTCCAAAAAATTTTGGCAGATGATTTTAATTTGAGCTTCGGCAGGTAAATTTATTTTTAAGTAAGCAGCCATTTTGGGGTCAATTTCTATAACGGTAAATCCCTTATTCCCTTTTTTCAAAAGAGCTTGCGTCAAAGCTCCTTTTCCAGGTCCTATCTCCACTAATTGTGCCGCACGCAACAAACTGGTTGCATCCACGATTTGTTGGATAATTCCCTGATTAACTAGAAAATGCTGACCGTATTTTTGCATTTATTCTTCCAGGATTTTTAAATTTTTACGGGCAACTTTATTACCGGGATCCACATTCAGAGCCTGTTGATAATATTCACGGGCTCTATCATCTTCCGCCGCTATTACAGCTGCTGTACCACGCCCTAACCATCCTAGAGCATCTTGAGGATATTGGGTGGAAAAATTTTCAAACACTTGTGCCGCAACAATTCCATTTCCAGAAGCCAGAGCAGCCAAACCTTGTAGCAATTGACAAAGACCATCTTGCGGACAGGAAGGATATTCCCGTAAAGCTTCTTCTGCTTCCTCTACAAATGCAATCCAAGAATGTCCCATTACCCATAGCCCCATGTCGTTTCCAACAATACGAGGATCATACACTGCTTTGGGGGCTGTAGTTCGGTTTTGCGTTAGTGCAGTAGGCGCGTTATAGTCAGGCGTACGCCCTTGCATGGACAAACTCACTTGATAATCATTACTGGCAGCTTCGCTGACTCCTTTTTCCAAACCAGTGATTAATTCATCAATTTGTTGTTGTCGGACGGATTCTTCTACAGGTTGAAGAGAAAAAATTCGTTTAAATGTTTGGGGTACTTTTGATGAACCAGGCTGAGAAGTCTTCGACCGTAAACGTTCATATTCTCGCTCAAAAGAGGATGAATTGTTACTATTGTTCTGTGACTTATCAGAAATAGGATCTAATGCCATCGTAACTTCAATGTGAATTGGTTTAGAGGAAGAAATACGTTCCAATTTTTTCTTAAATTGATCGATTTGTTTTTGAAAAGACGTTACGGACCTTCCGCTAGCCCGATAAACCACATTTAAAGCAAGGCCATCTGCTTTGAATCGTGTAATAGCAAAAGCTTGTTCAATTACTTCACGTGCCTTATTATTTTCTTTTTGTTGCATTAATAAAAAACCATAACGTAAGCGTGCCACGAAATCCCCGGGCTTTGTTTTTACGGCGCGCTTATAGTATTTAAGCGCCTCTTGGGGACGGGCCAACTTTTCATACAAAGCCCCTAGGCTCAATTGGGCATCCTCGTAATGCGGGAAATATTTAAGTGCCTTTTTAAATGAACTTTCGGCTTGTTCATCCCTTCCCATTTCTTCATATAAAGACCCCAATTGATAATGAAACAAAGCTTCCCGCGGGGCCAATTCCACAGCTAACCGCAAATGTTCCAAAGATTTATCCAAATTATGTTCCACCGCATAAGTGGAACCCAAATTCATATGCGTGTCTGCTTTATTAGGGTCCAATGCATTGGCCTGAAGAAAATAATCTTGAGCCTCTTTCACATTTCCTTTCCAACCAGCTGCAATCCCCAACAATTGATAGGCCATCGGATTATTGGGATTAAGTGAAAGAGCCTCTTTGTATTCGCTGACAGCTTGGTCCACTTTCCCCTCCCAATACAAAGAAGCCCCCAAAAGTAAATAGGTCATGGGATCTTTGGTGTTCTTTACAACAGCACGGGCAAAGCTATTGGAAGCAGCTTGATAATTCGCCCCGGCCATTTCCATCATGCCTCGCCTCATATCAGTATGTGATTGTTCTTCCATAATACGATCCCACATAGTTTGGGAATAATCGGTTTTAACCTCTTGTTTACGAAAGGAAAAAGGGAACCCCGCATAAACATTTACGCTCCATGCGGATAGAAAGGCAACAATACAAAAGTTCCTAAATTTTTGCATATGTATATGATATAAAATTGAAAGGAAGCAAATGTGTCCCAACTTGAAAATTCCAATTTTCATTTAAATACCCATAAAAATCCCCGGTGTCTCCACCGGGGATCTTAAGTATTAATTTTTTCTGTTATTGTCTAACGTTACCGTAGGAGTCTTCCCGTCTCTGTTACTCTTCGCAACTGGCTTATTTCCTCCCACGCCCACCT
>JAEEGL017060359.1_pt1 | contig 33918 bp, 31 predicted proteins | sample 9134231 | NCBI WGS metagenome assembly JAEEGL01 (sample SAMN16246548, study PRJNA631951) | gut metagenome | biome: gut microbiome; feature: rumen; material: fiber-attached | host: Bos | place: Iran: Karaj | collected 2018-10 | reverse complement strand
TTCCGTTTCCCGCTCATCCGGTTCCGTTTCCCGCTCTTCAGGCGGCTACAGCGGTGGAAGTTCATCCCGTTCTTCCGGTGGATATAGCGGTGGCGGCGGCTACAGCGGCGGCGGTTCATCGGGCGGCGGTGGCGGACGCAGCGGCGGTTCGTCCGGCGGTGGTGGAGGTCGTGGCCGCTAATGGCGGCCGGACCCTCCGGTCCGGACTCTCCGGTTCTACATTAGATGTTAGTGTAACTCATTAATTACGACTGAATTATGAAAAGATTATACATTGCGGGACTGTTGCTCTTTGCGGCAGTTTCCCTCCAGGCGCAGACCTTGGACGGAGCACTTCTGGCAGCAGAAAACAACTATTACGGTACTGCTCGCTCGATGGCTCTTGGAAATGCAGTAGCTGCATTGGGCGGAGATTTGGGCTCGATAGGGATCAACCCTGCCGGTTCAGCCGTCGCCAACTATTCCCAGGTGACTTTCACTCCGGGAATGACATTCTCCAGAATAGGAACCACATTCACTTCTCCGGAAGGATCATCTTATTTCAACCAGCTTAACAAGAATTACGGCAGACTTCCCAACGTAGGTACCCTGATGGTATTCCCCACCGGCTCCGGAAGCAGTTTCACTTTCGGTTTCACGGCCAACGCCACCAACTACTATTCCGAGATTATGTCAGTCTATGGAAAGAATGCCACAACTTCACAGCTGGCCGCTTTCGCCAGGATGGCAGACGGAATAGACCACAGTTACTTTGAGAACGGCGACTCCGGCCTGTATCAGCTGCAGACCGCCTTCGACGCCTTCCTCATCGACGAGATTACCGGAACTGACGACTGGTACATAGGCGCAACCGAGAACAAGTACTATAATGAAGAGGGCGGTATCGATGTAGAGCTTGCCGACGAGATCGGCCAGAACTACCTGCGCAAGCGCTCTGGCTACAAGACGGACATTCTGTTCAACTTCGGCTACAACTTCATGGACCAGTTGTACTTAGGTATGAACCTCGGTATGCCTATCATGGAATACAGGGACGATTTCACCTTCAAGGAGAGTTCCCTGCGTGACGGTTACTTCCAGACCGGTTTCCAGCGCTCCGAGGCTTACGAGTACGTAGCATACTCAGGAGCAGGCCTCTATGCCAAGTTCGGCGCCATCTGGCGTCCGATAGCAGGCCTTCGCGTGGCAGCCGCATACCAGACTCCCACCGTGTTCGCAATCGACGAGACTTACGGATGGAGCTCTTACCTGGAGGCTACTGAAATTACCGGAAATACCAGGCACAGCGCTGACGGAGATTTCTCCTACAGGCTGACCTCTCCTTCCATTATGACTCTCGGAGCAGCATACGTGCTGGGAGACATAGGTCTTGTAAGTTTCGACTGGGAAAGGACAAACTACGGCAAGATGTTCTATACTCTTGACAGGTATGACTCCGACTACTATTCAGACTATGCAATCGATGCCAATACTGACATCCGCAATAACGGCGGTATCTCCAACCAGTACCGCGTAGGCGCCGAGGTAATGCTCACACCTGCCTTCGCGCTCCGCGCCGGATATTCCGAGAACAACCGCAAACTTAGCGACGGCTCTTATTGGACCCGCCGCGGAGTTTCCGGAGGCCTTGGTTTCTCATCCGGCAACTCATTCTTCGCAGACTTCGCACTGCGTTGGAATGTGATTCCTGCTTACTACAATTATCCGTACGACCTTTACAACGACGACTTCTCCGAGCTCGTCTATGAATCTCCTATAATTAATGCCCGCAGGCGCAGCTTAGATGCTGTCGTTACCCTCGGATGGAGGTTTTAGGTAGGAAATGGAGTCGGGGCCTTCGTTGAAAAGAAGGTCGATCACCGACAAATTCGGCAAGAAGCCGTACTTCTGGGAGAAGACCTGGAAGTACGGCTTCTTCAAATTGTTGTCTTCCAGGATGGTGTTGGCCCTCTTGGGGTGGATTGCTTCCCTGAAATCTTCTCCCGGTGTGCCTGGTAGGAAGTCCAGGGTGAAGCCTATGTCAGTCTTTATTCCGCATTTTTGTGCCAGATAGCGGGTCAGTTCCAGGTCCAGACCGAACAGCGTCTCCGGCTTTGAATCCAGGATTGCATAAAGGCTGTCCCTGTAATACTCGAAGTAAGCGGAGCTGTAGTATGCGGCGTCAATGGCCCTCTTTGCGCGCGTCACCCACGGGGTGGAGTAGTCTACCTTTATATGGGTTATGGGCAGCTTGAACGTGCCGTTCTCGTGCACTACAGGCACGTTGATGGCCTGGACACCGTCCGCTGCGTATATCTTGCAGCGGTTGCGGTAAGACTGTTTCTGGTAGTTTTCGCAGGCCTCTATCTGTATAACAGAATACTTCGCCAGGATGACGAAGTATTCTATAGGGGGCAGGAATGCTATGCTCAGAAGGGCCACTAGTCTATGGTTCCTTTTTCGTTAAGGTCGTTGGCACGTACTATTCCTCTCTTGGAGTTGCGTATGAAGTTCAGGATTACGTCCCTCTCTTCCGAAGGAAGGAAGCCGTTCTCGACCCTGGAGCAACCGTCGGAGATGTTGTATCCGTGATAGTAGATTGTGTCGTAGATGTCCTTTATGTTGCGGATGACTTCAGGAGAGAAGCCCCTGCGCCTGAGGCCGACGATATTGATGCCTGCGTAACAGATGGGGTCGCGTCCGCACAGGGAGTACGGCGGGATGTCCTTGTTCACCTTTGAACCGCCGCCCACCATCGAGTGCGCGCCGATGTGGCTGAACTGATGCACCACGGTGCTTCCGCCCAGGATGGCCCAGTCGTCCACGTCAGTCTCGCCGGCTATGCCGACGTAGCTTACAAGGATGCAGTGGTTGCCGACGCGGCAGTCGTGAGCCACGTGCACGTACGACATTATGAGCACGTCGTCTCCGATTTTGGTGATGCCCTTGCCGCTGGCCTTGGTACCGCGGTTGATGGTGGCGCATTCGCGGATTGTCACGCGGTCGCCTATCTGGACGTAGGTGACTTCACCGTCGAACTTGAGGTCCTGGGGGATGGCGCCCACTACGGCGCCGGGGAATACCTCGCAGTCGTTACCCATTGTGACATAGGGGAATATGACGGCGTGGGGATGTATCTTGCAGTTGTTGCCTATCTTTACATTGTCGTCTACGAAAGCGTAGGGACCTATTTCTACATTGTCGCCCAGAATGGCATTGGGACTTACCGTAGCCAGGGGATGTATCTTGTTCATATTGGATTATTTAGATTCCACTGCCTGCAGGATGGCTCTTGCAGCGGCAGTGTTGATTGTGTGTCCGGATTTGTATGCCGTGACCTTGGCGTTGAGGAATCCTCCGCAGAGCCTGAGGTCTCCAATGAGGTCCAGCATCTTATGGCGCCCGCATTCGTTTGCGAAATGAAGCTTTATGTTGTTGAGGTAGCCCTTGGGGGTGACATCCAGCTGCGGCATCTCGAACTTGTCGCGCATCATCTGCAGCTGCTTGTCTGAGATGGGCTTTTCCATGACCACGATGGCGTTGTAGATGTCTCCTCCTTTTATGAGGTTGTTGGCCAGCATGAACTCCACTTCGTGGAAGAAGCAGAAGGTTCGGCAGGGGGCTATCTGGGAGATGTAGTCTACGTCATTGTCCCAATGTGCGCGCTGAACTCCAAGTACGTGGGAGCCGAAATCTATTGTAAGGTCGTAGTCGGCCTTGTCTGCAGGCTCTATCTTCACATATGCTCCGCTGGGGTCGGTGATCTCAATTGGCTTGTCAATGTTGATGAACTTCCTGGGAGCGTCCTGCTCTACCGTGCCGTCCTTGCCTATGAGCACTGCGTACTTACGTGCGCTGCCGTCCATGATGGGGACTTCTATGTTGTCAAGTTCTATTATAGCGTTGTCCACGCCCAGACCGGTAAGGGCGGAAAGTATATGTTCTACGGTGAAGACGGCTATTCCGTCCTTGTTGCAAAGGGAGGTGCTGCGGTCCGTCTTGGATACATTGCAAGCCAGGGCCTCGATAACTGGGCTCTGGGGGATGTCTGTGCGGACGAATACGACTCCGGTGTTTGCAGGGGCGGGTTTTACGGTCATGTTCACCGGCTTGCCGGTGTGCAGGCCCTTGCCCTTGAAGGAATAGTTCTTCTTAAGAGTTCTCTGATTCATCAATTGACAAAGGTACAATAATTATGCTACATAACAATAATTATTCTTTCCCCTGACTCTTGAATATCGCGTAACTCTTAAGGAAGTTGACTCTGTCTATGGCAGGCGTGCCGAAGAGAACCTCGCCCTCCTTGCGGACGTTGCCTATGACTCCCGCCTGGGCGCAGAAAGTGGTGTGGTCGGCAATGGTAAGGTGTCCTACGATGCCCACCTGGCCAGCGAGGATGCAGTATTTGCCAATCTTGGTGGATCCGGCTATCCCGCACTGCGCTGCCATCACCGTGTGGTCGCCTATCTGCACGTTGTGGGCTATCTGGCAGAGGTTGTCAATCTTGACTCCGTTGCCTATGATGGTGGATTCCATTGGGGCGCGGTCTACTGTGGTGCAGGAGCCTATCTCCACGTCGTTGCCTATTATGACGTTGCCCAGGTGCTCAATCTTCTCCCAGGAGCCGTCAGGCTGGGGCACGTTGCCGAATCCGTCGGAGCCAATGACGCAGTTGGAGTGGAGGATGACCCTGTCTCCAATCTTCATCCCCGGGTAGATGCTGACGCCGGGGTAAATTATGCAGTTGCTGCCTATCTGGGTGCCGTCGCCAATGTAAACGTTGCCCACGATGCGGGTGCGGTCGCCTATGCTCACGTTCTTTCCTATGTGGCAGTGAGGGCCTATGGCAACCTGCCTGCCTATCTTGGCGCTGAAAGGAACGGGGGAGGAGAGGCTGCGGCGGCGCCTGTATGTCTTCTTGCTGTCGGCCACGTACTTGAGGAGGTCCGCCAGGGCGGCGTAGGCGTTCTCTACGCGTACCATCGTGGGCGTGACTTCGGCCGAAGGCTGGAAGTCATTGTTTACCAGAAGGATGCTGGCCTTGCTGGTGTAGACGTAATGCTCGTATTTGGGGTTGGCGAAGAAGCAGAGGTCTCCGTTCTTGCCGTGCTCTATCTTGGCGAAGCGGCGGACGGCAGCGTCAGGGTTTCCCTCGACGGTCCCCTTGAGGATCTTAGCCAGTTCTTTTGCTGTAAATTCCATCGTAAAGTGTTCTGTATTTGCAAATTTAGCAAATTATATGTATTTTTGCATCCAGTGAAGGAGATAGGGGCCGCAAGGTTCCTATTTTTTAATGGACATTATGGAAAGATCAGAACTTATGAAAGTGTTGGAGCAGGCCGCCGCGCAGCGTGGCTGCGAGGTTGTGGAACTTGACTTCAACGACGACGACAACGTATTCGAGGTGACCATAGACAAGCCTTCGGCAGATGTGGACATAGCCGACTGTGAATTCGTACACAGGGCTGTGCTGGCCGCATTCGACCGCAACATAGAGGACTATTCCCTGACGGTAAGTTCCCTGGGAATCAGTGCTGAGGAGGCGGATGCGCTTCTGCGTGAACAGGAATAATAATTAAAGACACTATAAATGGAAAAAGAACAGATTATCACCCTCATCGACGCCTTCAAGGATTTCAAGGATGAGAAGAACATTGACAGACCGGTGATGATGGGAGTACTCAAGGACGTATTCCTTACCCAGATAGCCAAGACTTACGGGTCATCGGACAACTTCGACGTTATTGTAAACGTGGACAAGGGAACTTGTGAGATTTACCAGAACTTCGAGATTGTCGAGACCGTGGAAAACCCTAACGCAGAGATGACACTGGAGCAGGTGATTGCCGACAGCGGAGACGACGACTATGAGATCGGAGACTCCTACTCTAAGAAGTTCCCCCTCTCGTCCTTCGGACGCAGGGGTATCCTGAACATCAGGCAGAACCTCCAAGGCCGCATCATGGACATAGAGAAGGCCAACGTATTCAAGAAATACTCCGAGAAAGTGGGCGAGATATTTACCGGAGAGGTATATCAGACCTGGTCCAAGGAAGTCCTCATCCTTGACGAGGACGGCAACGAGCTGCACATTCCCAAGATGGAGCAGATTCCCGGAGAGCATTTCAAGAAGGCAGACGAGGTGCGCGCCGTCATTAAGAGCGTGGAGATGAAGAACAACACCACTCCTTACATAGTTCTGTCAAGGGTTACTCCCGAGTTCCTGGAGAGGCTCTTCGAGCAGGAGGTTCCTGAGATCGGCGACGGCCTCATCACCGTCAAGAAGGTTGTCCGCGTTCCCGGTGAAAGGGCCAAGGTTGCAGTGGAGTCCTACGACGAGAGGATCGACCCTATCGGAGCCTGCATAGGCGTGAAGGGAAGCAGGATTCTCGGAATCGTACGCGAGCTGCGCAACGAGAACATAGACGTCCTTCAGTGGACTTCCAACCCTCAGCTGCTCATCCAGAGGGCGCTGAGTCCGGCTCACATCTCTTCTATCGATATGGGATCTTCACCTGACGAGAAGGTAAAGGTGTTCATGCAGCCTGAGGAGGTTAAGAAGGGAATCGGCCGCGGCGGAGTCAACATCCGTCTTGCCGGTATGCTGGTAGACAGGGAGATAGAGGTTTGGAGGGAGCTCCCGAAAGACGCTTCCGCAGAGGAAGAGGACGTTCTGCTCAGCGAGTTCGCCAACGAGATTGACGAGTGGATTATCGAGAGGCTCGAGAGCATCGGATGCGACACCGCCAAGAGCGTTCTGGCACTTTCTCCCGAGGACATCGCCAAGAGGGCAGACCTCGAGGACGAGACCGTCGAGGAGGTTATGAGAATACTCCGCGAAGAGTTTGAAGACTAATAATAGAGTAATATAAAGGGGTTTATATGGCAGATATCAGACTAAACAAAATTATCCGCAAATACAACATCGGATTGCAGGACCTCGTGGACTTCCTGAACAAGCAGGGAGCAGGGGTGGATGCAGATCCGAACGCCAAGGTGTCGGAAGACTTCCTTCCGGCCGTGGCCAAGCAGTTCGGCAAGGACCTGGAAATGAAGGAGGCCTCGGAGAAGGTTGACATAAAGCTTACCGAGATTCTCGAAAAGACCAGCCGCAAGGAGGTTGAGGAAGAGGAGGAAGAGCCCGAAAGGGAGACCATCATCAAGAGCTCCATTCTCCAGAAAGAGGCCAAGGCGCCAAAGCCGGCGCCGAAGCCGGCTCCGGAACCGGAGCCCGCGCCCAAGCCGGAACCTGCGCCGGAGCCTGTTCCTGAACCGGAACCGGCACCAGCTCCAGTACCGGAGCCCGAACCCGAGCCAGCTCCTGCACCTGAGCCGGAGCCTCAGCCCGAACCGGAACCCGCCCCCGAGCCGCAGCCTGTAGTGGCTCCCGCGCCTGAAACCCCCGTATCAGAGCCTGAAACTGAGGCCGCTCCAACCCCGGCGGCTCCGGCTCAGAGCGAACCCGGTTTCAAGGTGCTGGGCAAGATTGACGTGACCCAGTTCGAGAAGAAGCCCAAGAAGCGCGAGAGAATCGCTCACGGCTCCCAGAAGGTCGACGTGAACAAGGTTGCAGCGGATAACAACCCTCGCAAAGACCAGAAGAACGGTCAGAAGAACGGTGCTGCACAGCAGCGTCCCGGCGCCCGCGACCAGCAGGGCAAGGGCCGCAAGAGAGGCAGCGAACGCTTCAAGCCCGCCCTCACCGAGGCCGAGCAGGAAGAGATGCAGAAAGAGATCCAGAAGCAGGTAAAGGAGACATACGCCCGTATGAACGAGGGCAAGAAGAACAACTTCGGCTCCAAGTACCGCAAGGAGAAACGCGAACTGGCATCACAGAAGGCTCAGGAAGAACTGGAGCAGGAGGCCGCCCAGAGGAGCGTGCTCAAGGTTACCGAATTCGTTACGGTAAACGACCTTGCCACACTTATGGACAACACCCCTGTAAACAAGGTCATAGGCGCCTGCATGAGCCTGGGTCTTATGGTATCCATCAACCAGAGACTGGATGCAGAGGCTCTGGTTCTGGTTGCCGAGGAGTTCGGCTACAAGGTGGAGTTCGTAACCGCCGAGATTTCGGAGGTAATCAAGCAGGATGCAGTTGAAGACCGCGAGGAAGACCTGGTGGAGAGGCCGCCTATCATCACCGTGATGGGCCACGTAGACCACGGTAAGACTTCTTTGCTGGACTACATCCGCAAGTCCAACGTCATTGCAGGTGAGGCAGGAGGAATTACCCAGCACATAGGCGCGTACAGCGTCAAGTTGGAGGACGGCCGTCGCATCACCTTCCTGGATACTCCGGGACACGAGGCTTTCACCGCTATGCGTGCCCGCGGTGCCCAGCTCACTGACCTCGCCATCATCATAGTCGCCGCAGACGACGCGGTGATGCCGCAGACGGTGGAGGCTATCAACCATGCGCAGGCCGCCGGCGTTCCTATGGTATTCGCAATCAATAAGATAGACAAGCCGGGCGCTATGCCTGACACTATCCGCAGGCAGCTGTCAGAGATGAACATCCTGGTTGAGGACTGGGGCGGAAAGTACCAGTGCCAGGAGATTTCTGCAAAGAAGGGAATCAACGTTGACAAGCTTCTGGAGAAGGTGCTTCTGGAGACCGACCTGCTTGAACTCAAGGCCAATCCAAACAAGCCGGCCAGCGGAGCAGTCATCGAGTCGTCCCTGGACAAAGGCCGCGGCTTCCTGGCCACGGTGCTGGTTCAGGAGGGAACCCTCAAGGTGGGCGACGTGATGCTCAGTGGATGCTACTACGGCAGGGTTCGCGCTATGTTCAACGAGCGCGGACAGAAGGTGACTGAGGCTGGTCCCTCCACTCCTGTATCGGTTCTGGGACTCAACGGAGCCCCGGCCGCGGGAGAGAAGCTCAATGTGCTACTGGACGAGCGCGAGGCCAAGTCCATCGCAAACAAGCGCGAGCAGCTCATCCGCATCCAGGGTATCAAGACGCAGAAGCATATGACTCTGGAAGAGATCGGCCGCCGTATTGCGATAGGCAACTTCAAGGAGCTCAATGTAATTGTGAAGGGAGACGTGGACGGCTCAGTGGAGGCGCTCTCCGATTCCCTCATCAAACTCTCTACCGAGCAGGTACGCGTGAATGTCATCCACAAGGCAGTGGGTGCCATCTCCGAGTCCGATATCCTGCTTGCAGAGGCCTCTGACGCCGTTATCGTCGGCTTCCAGGTGCGTCCTACAGTGGAGGCGCGCAAAGCAGCCGAGAAGGAAGGCATCGAGATTCGTCTCTACTCCGTAATCTACGACTGTATCAACGAGGTCAAGGACGGTATCGAGGGTATGCTTGAGCCTGAGAAGAAGGAAGAGGTCATCGCTACCGCCGAGGTCAAGCAGACCTTCAGGATCAGCAAGGTCGGAACCATCGCCGGATGTATCATCCGCGAGGGCAAGATGGTCCAGAAATCTCAGGTGCGTCTCATCAGGGATGGCATCGTGGTCTACACCGGCGTGCTGTCTTCTCTCCAGAGGGGCAAGGATTCCGTGAAGGAGGTTCCTGCCGGAATGGAGTGCGGTATGGGTATCGAGAACTTCAATGACATAAAGGAAGGCGACATCATCGAGGCCTTCCACATAGTCGAGATCAAGCAGAAGCTATAATTATGAAAAAGATCCTTTTGACAATCTTCGCGCTCTCCTGCGGACTTTTCGTTGCGCAGGCACAGCCTGGAATGGGTATGGGCTTCGGCCAGATGCCTGAAATCAATGTGACTTTCGATCCTTTCGTTCCGGCTCCCGCAGGCTTTGATGTCGAGCGTGCCGGTATCGCCCATGGTACAATCGAGTCTATCGAGTATAAGTCCGAGTCTATCGGCACAATCCGCAAGGCCACCGTATATCTTCCTCCAAAGTACGACGCTTCCAAGAAGTATCCTGTCCTATACCTCCTTCACGGTATCGGAGGTGACGAGCGCGAGTGGCTCTCAGGTGTTCCAAACATCATCCTCGACAACCTCATCGCCGACGGCAAGGCTAAGGAGATGATTATTGTTATGCCTAACGGCCGCGCTCAGGTAAATGACAGCAAGGAAGGCAACGTGATGGCTTCTTTCCCTGCATTCGCAGAGTTTGACAAGGACCTTATCGGCAGCCTTATTCCTTTCATCGAGAGTAAGTACAGCGTTTATTCCGACAAGATGCACCGCGCTATCGCAGGTCTGTCTATGGGTGGTGGTCAGTCCCTGAATTTCGGCCTCGGCCATATGGATGTTTTCGCATATGTAGGTGGTTTCTCTTCGGCTCCCAATACTGGTATGCCTGAGGTCCTCATTCCTGACGTTGAGAAGACAAAGGCTGAGAACGTTCTACTCTGGATGGTTTGCGGCGGCGCCGACAACCTGATGTACAACAGCTCCAGGCTGAAGGCTTTCTGCGACGAGCACGGTGTGCCTTGCACTCTGATCAACTATCCAGAGGAAGGTCACAACTTTGTAGTTTGGAAGTACGGCCTTTACAACTTCGCCCAGTTAATCTTCTAAATTGAATACTCTTCAACAGAACGGCTGATATTCGCATATCAGCCGTCTTTTTTGGTTGAGGTACCAGGATTCGAACCTGGGCAGACAGAACCAAAATCTGTAGTGCTACCATTACACCATACCTCAGTTCCAGGCCGCAAAGATAGTAAATTATCTTTTATTCTTGAAGAATTCTTTAACCAGGGGGGCGCAGTCCTCCTCCAGGATTCCGGAGGTGACCTGCGTCTTGGGATGGAGCAGGGAAGGGGAGAAGAGGGTGTAGCCGCGCCGGGGGTCCGCCGCACCGTAGACCAGCCGGCCCAACTGGGCCCAGGCTGTGGCGGCGGCGCACATCGGGCAAGGCTCCACGGTCACGTATAAGGTGCAGTCCTGCAGGTATTTGCCACCGAGGGCTTCCGTCGCAGAGGTGATGGCTATCATCTCCGCGTGGGCGGTGGAATCGTTGAGACGCTCTGTCATATTGTGCCCGCGGGCAATGATCCTTCCGTTGCAGGCTATTACGGCGCCGATGGGCACTTCGCCTGCCGCCAGGGCGGCCTTGGCTTCGGCCAGCGCCTGCCTCATGAAATTGATATCTTCCTGTGTTTTTTCCATCGGCACAAATATAAGTTTTTTGATTAACTTTGAAAGTTATGCAGGGAAGATTGTTTCTGATTGACGGCCACGCCCTCATCTTTAAGATGTACTACGCGTTTCTGAGACGCCCTATGGTTAACTCCAAGGGCGCGGACGTGTCCATTCTGTACGGTTTCACCAAATACGTGCTGGAACTCATAGAAAAAGAGAAGCCTACGCATCTGGCAATAGGGTTCGATCCTCCGGGAGGCAGCTTCCGCAACCAGCTGTATCCTCCGTACAAGGCCAACAGGGCGGAGACCCCGCAGCTGGTCATAGACGCACTGGATCCCCTCATTCAGATATGCGGTGCTCTGAATGTACCCGTGCTGATGATTCCCGGATTCGAGGCCGACGACGTGCTTGGCTCAGCCGCCAAGAAAGCTGCCAGGGAAGGCTTCGACGTGTATATGGTCACCCCTGACAAGGATTATGGCCAGCTTATCCAGAAAAATATATGGCAGTACAAGCCCGGCAGGGCAGGTTCTGACTCAGAGGTATTGGGTATCAGCGAGATATGTGCCAAGTACTCCATCCTGGACCCGGTTCAGGTAATAGATATGCTGGCGATATGCGGAGACTCTTCCGACAATGTGCCCGGTGTTACCGGCGTAGGTGAAGTGGGAGCAGGCAAACTGATAAGCAAGTACGGCTCCATAGAGAACATCTACGCCCATCTGGACGAACTGTCAGAAAAACAGCGCCAGATGTTCCAGGCTGCAAGCGACCATATAGAACTGAGCAAGGAGTTGGTAACAATAAAGACTGACATCCCCATCGACACCCCCTTCGACCAGATGGCGGTGAATATGGATTTCAGCCCGGAGATTGCAGACCTCTTTGCTAAATACGAATTCGCCTCCCTGCAGAGACACATAGCCCACATAGCTGCTGAAAAGCCCGAAGACGCTCCCACGGCATACGCCGCCGAGCTTGACATTCAGATTGTCAACCCCCGCCAAATGGTGCTGAACGTCTGTGCAGCCGGGCGCTGCGCCTTCGTCGTTGAACCCATTACCAAAGGCATCTTCTCCGGCATCAGGCGCATCACGGTGGCTACTCTCAACAAGGATAAGTGTTCTGCCAGCGAGGGTTCGGCCGAAGACTTCAGGCGCATATTCGAGGACCCTTCCGTCCTCAAGACCGGCTACGACGTCAAGTATCAGCTCAACCTTCTGTCCCATTCGGACGTCAAGATGAACGGCCGCATCCTGGACGTGGAACTGATGCACTACCTGCTTGACCCTGAGAAGACCCATAAACTGGACATCCTGGCCAAATCATACCTTGGCACCAGCCTGGAACAGGAGGACAAGGGCGGCTTCACCGGATCCCTTTTCGCCGATGAAGAGACCGCAGACCAGCCCCGGAGCAAGATAAAGGAGGCTGCTGCCATAATGCAGATAAGCGCCCGCGTCTGGAACGAGATGAAAGAGGCCGGTGTAGTACGCCTGTACGAAAAGATGGAGGAGCCCCTGATCAGGGTGCTCTCCAGGATGGAGCGCGCCGGCGTGAAGGTGGACCTGGAGTCCCTGAAGGATTTTGCCGACGAACTCAGGGCGGAGATTGCCGAGAAGGAGGCCACTGTCCGCCGCCTGGCTGGCGAGCCATCCCTGAACGTAGGCTCGCCCAAGCAGATAGGCGAGGTCCTGTTCGAGAAGCTCAAGATAGATCCCAAGGCCAAGAAGAGCGCCCGCGGCACCTGGAGCACGGACGAGGAAACCCTCCTGGAATACGCCGCCGGCAATCCCATCATAGAGGCCATCCTGGACTACAGGGCTGCCAAGAAGCTGCTGTCCACCTACATAGAGCCTTTCCCCGCATACATTTCTAAGGAGGACGGCCGAGTGCACACCACCTTCAACCAGGCGCTCACTTCCACTGGAAGGCTGTCATCGTCCAATCCCAACTTGCAGAACATTCCCATCCGCACTGAGCGCGGACGCGAGATCCGAAAAGCCTTCGTTCCGGAGGGCGCTGACGGACTCATCCTGTCGGCGGACTACTCCCAGATAGAGCTCAGGGTGATGGCGCATATGTGCGGCGACGAGCATATGCTCAAGGCCTTCCGCAGCTGGGAGGACGTTCACGCAGCCACCGCCTCCAAGATATTCGGCGTGCCTCTGTCGCAGGTCACCGCAGAGCAGAGGCGCAAGGCCAAGACCGCCAACTTCGGCATAATGTACGGCATATCGGCCTTTGGTCTGGCGCAGCGCCTGCGGGTGCCCCGCTCCGAGGCCAAGCAATTGATTGAAGGATACTTCCAGTCCTTCCCGTCGATACGCTCCTTCATTGACAAGACTCTGGAGCAGGCGCGGCAGGACGGCTACGTGCAGACCCTGTTCGGGCGCCGTCGCTACATCCAGGACATCAATGCCCGTAACGCCACCCTGCGAGCCCTGGCGGAACGAAATGCCGTCAACGCCCCCATCCAGGGTACTGCCGCCGACATAATCAAGCTGGCGATGATAGCCGTGGACAAGGAAATCCAGGAAGCCGGAATGCGCAGCCGGATGGTGCTGCAGATACACGACGAACTGGTATTCGAGACTGATACCCGCGAGGTTGAGGCTCTTAAGAAACTGGTTGTCAGCCAGATGGAAAACGTAATAAAACTTTCGGTGCCGCTCACGGTAGAGTGCAATTATGGAAAAAACTGGATCGAAGCCCATTAATGAACTGGTGCAGGCTGCCATCCAAGGCAACGGAACCGCGTTTACCGCGCTGTGGGATATGTACATAGACCAGCTGCGCGCATACATCCGTTCAATGATGCGCAAGCAGGACGACCTGTACATAGACGATATCTGCTCCCGCAGTTTCGAAAAGGCATTCAGGCAGATAAGTGCCTTCGACCCCTCCAAGAGCCAGTTCATAACCTGGCTGAGGGTGATCGCGCACAACACCGCCTTGGATCTCAAGGAGAGAGAAGACAGGTTCTACCCAAAAAACCAGGTGGTTTACCTTGACGACACAACCAAACCCACGTCGGTGCTGGACACCATCCAGGACAGCATAGACACACCTCTGGATTCCATAATAAAGGAAGAAAACGACACCCTGAATGCCGGATATGTCGACAAACTGCCAGAGCTGTACCGTACGATAGCCCGGATGAGGCTGATTGACGGTATGCAGTACAAAGAGATAGCCCAGGAGCTGGAAATGCCCCTGAACACAGTCAGGACAAGGATAAGCCGGGCAAACAAGCTGATAATGCAAATGCGCCTGGACCAGGAAGACTAGACAGATATGGACTTTGAAGCATTCTCCGAAATAGTCCTGAGACTTTTCCCGGACTTGACGCCTTCCCAGATGGAGCAGTTCCGTCTGATGGAAGGGCTGTACAGGGACTGGAACTCCAAGATAAACGTCATCTCCCGCAAGGATATAGACAGTTTTTACTCCCATCACGTCCTGCATTCCCTGGCCATAGCCCTCTACCTCAGGCACGAGGGCCTGGACTTTTCTGGCTGCAGCGTACTGGACCTGGGCACTGGGGGTGGCTTCCCCGGAATCCCCCTGGCCGTGATGTATCCTGAGGCCAGGTTCACGCTATGCGACAGCATAGGCAAGAAGATAAAGGTGGCTTCCAGCGTGGCTCAGGAGCTGGGATTGGCTAATGTCGAGTGCGTTAACGCCCGCGCAGAGTCCCTGGGAAGGACCTTCGACCACGTGGTCTCAAGGGCAGTCACCAGCCTTGAGAACTTCTACCCCTGGGTCAAGGACAGTTTCAGGGGCAGCATTTTCTATTTGAAAGGCGGAGATGTTGACAACGAGACAGCTGCTCTGACCCGTAAATTCAGGATAGGGAAAGACGCTATCCGCACCTGGCGGGTGGATTCGGTTTTGGAGCAAGAATATTTCGCGGAAAAATTTGTAATTCAGATTGAAAAGAATTACCTTTGCCCTCCCAAATCCGAATAATTAAAAAATTGATATAATGAAAAGAACATTCCAACCTTCACGCCGCAAGCGTATCAACAAGCACGGATTCCGTGAGCGTATGTCCACAGCCAACGGCCGCAGGGTGCTTGCAGCCCGCCGTCGTCACGGACGCAAGAAACTGACTGTTTCTTCAGAGGACAGATACTAGAATGTTATTCTTCCCAGCGAGGGTCTGTAGTCCTGGCTGGAAGAATGGCAATGAGGTAGCCAATTGCGGCTACGCAGATGGAAGTGATAGCGATGTCGCTTCCTTTTATTATTACCGGGTAGGCGTCCACCACGTAGTTGCCCGGCATTTTTATCAATCCGGTCTTCTGCTGGATGAATGCGAACAGAAGGCCTACCACAAGGCCGGCGGCAAGTCCAAGAAGGGAAATGAACCAGCCTTCCTGGATGAAGATGCGGCGGATCTTCTTCTCCGGCATTCCCAGGCTGTACAGCGTCCCTATGTCACCCTTCTTCTCTATGATGAGCATTGACAGGCTTCCGAATATGTTGAAGGCTATGATTATTATCACGAATATCAGGATCAGGAAGATGGAGGCTTTCTCGTAGCGCATCATCTTGAACAGGGTGCTGTTCTGCTGGTACCTGTCCTGTATTATGAAATCTTCTCCCAGATGCTCTCCGAGTTCCTTGACGAACCTCCTGGTCTGGGCCTTTGAGGCGGAGGGATCGAGCCAGAGTTCCACGCCTGAGACTTCGTCCTTGTATCCCATAAGCTGTCTGAACTCCTCCAGGGGCAGGTACAGCATGTTGTTGGCGTCGCCTGAGTTCACGCTCACTATCCTTCCCGGACTCAGCTTTATGCTGTGCAGGGAAGCCATAGGGTTGGTCATCGAAATGTTCCTTTCCCTGTCGGGGAAGTAGATTTCCAGTTTGGACAGGAAGTTGACGTTGATTCCCATCCGGTATGCGAGCTCAGTTCCCACGGCGCATTGGGGGACGCCGTCCTTGTACAGAGACTCATCCTCCACACCCTTGGCCACGGCCAGGCCCTGGCGAGACTCGTAACTGAGGAACACGTTCTCCTTCAGTATGCAGCCGGATCCGCTTACGATATCCTGATCCTGCATCCAGGCGAAGCCTTCTGCGGAGGGGATAAATACCTTGCCCGACGCCGGAATCACCAGCAAGTCGGGGTCCTGCATGTTCAGGGATTCGGTTATCAGGTTGTTGAAGCCGTTGTAGACGGACAGGATTATGATGAGTGCCGCGGTTCCAATGGCCATACCTATCGCGCTGACCGCCGAGATGATGTTAATCACATTGTGCGATTTCTTGGCGAACAGGTATCTGCGTGCTATGAACTGCGACAGCCTCACGGGATTACATTTTTAGCAACTGGTCTATGTGCTCGGCGTAGTCCAGGGTGGTGTCCAGGTAGAAGGCCAGTTCCGGGACTATCCTGAACTGGCGGCCGACCTGGCGGCCGAGTTCGCCGCGGTACGCCCTGACATTGTCGTTCAGGATGCCCATCACGGCTGAGCTCTTGTCAGAAGGGAAGATGCTTACGTACACCTTGGCCACTGCCAGGTCCGGGCTTACCCTCACCTCGCTGACGGTTACCATTGCCCCCTGGAAGGCGGCCATACCCTTGCTGCGAAGGATTTCGGCCATGTCCTTCTGTATCTCGCGGGCTACCTTGAGCTGTCTTGTAGAAGGCGCTTTGTCCATTACTTGACGTTTATGATGAAATAGTTCTTCTTGCCTTTCTGCACCAGGATGTACTTGCCGTCCAGGATGTCGTCTTCTCCCACGGTGCGGTCAAGGTCTGTGAATTTGTCCTTGTTGATGCTGACGCCGCCTCCCTGGACCATCTTGCGGGCCTCTCCCTTGGAGGGGAAGATGCCAGTGCGTACTGCCAGCAGGTCCAGAATCTGCATGGGAAGGTCTGCGCGGGCAATGTCGAAGGTGGGAACCCCGGCGAACACTGCCAGGAAGGTCTTCTCGTCCAGGGCGCGCAGGGCCTCGGATGTGGAGTTGCCGAAGAGCATCTGCGATGCTGCAAGGGCGTTGTCGTACTCCTTCTGCCCGTGTACCATTATTGTCACCTCCTTTGCCAGGAGCTTCTGGAGGCTGCGCCTTCCGGGATCCTGCAGGTGCTCTTCTATTGCGGCCTCGATGGTGGCGCGGTCCAGCATAGTGAATATCTTGATGTACTTCTGGGCGTCGTCGTCCGATACGTTCAGCCAGAACTGGTAGAACTCGTACGGGGAGGTCTTTTCTGCGTCAAGCCAGATGTTGCCTTTCTCGGTCTTTCCGAACTTGCCGCCGTCGGCCTTGGTGATGAGGGGGCAGGTGAGGGCATACGCCTCGCCGCCGCAGGTGCGGCGGATGAGCTCAGTTCCCGTGGTGATGTTGCCCCACTGGTCTGCGCCGCCCAGCTGCAGTTTCACGCCCAAGTTCTGGTACAGGTACAGGAAGTCATAGCCCTGGAGAAGCTGGTATGTGAACTCTGTGAAGGACATTCCCTCGGAGGAGTCGCGGCTGAGGCGCTTCTTTACGGAGTCCTTGCTCATCATATAGTTGACTGTGATGAGCTTGCCTATGTCGCGGGTGAAGTTGATGAAAGTGTAGTCTTTCATCCAGTCATAGTTGTTCACCAGCACTGCCTTGTTGGGGGCGTCAGAGTCGAAGTCCAGGAATCGTCCCAGCTGAGCCTTGATGCACTCTACGTTGTGGGCGAGGGTTTCCTCGTCCAGCAGGTTCCTTTCCTGACTCTTCATGGAAGGGTCTCCAATCATTCCAGTAGCACCTCCCACAAGGGCTACGGGCTTGTGTCCGCATGCCTGGAAGTGCTTGAGTATCATTATGCTGACAAGGTGGCCTATGTGAAGGGAATCCCCGGTGGGGTCTATTCCCACGTATGCAGCGGCAGGGCCTTTCATCAGTTCTTCCTCAGTGCCCGGCATTATGTCGTGGATCATCCCTCTCCACATAAGTTCCTGTACAAAATTCTTCATATCTGAATAGCGTTAAACTTGTTAGTCTGCAAATTTAGTATAATAATTGTATATTTGTGGATAGAAATGAAGGGAAGATTCTTAATTATCCTGCTGGCAGCCATGCTTGCAGTTTCCTGCGAGGGCTGGTTCAATCCTGACAAAAAGAAGAGTTTTGACAGGGTTATGATTCTGTATTCCGCCGGATGCAACTCGCTCAACAGCAGTATGCTGGAGAATATAGAGCAGCTCAAGTCCGGTTACATTCCGGGCAAGAAAGACAGCAGGGCGCTGGTGGTAATCAGCCACGCTGCAGCCGGATACCTGAAATATGAGCCCAATACAAATCCCTATATAATAAGGCTGTATAAAGACAAGAAAAAGGGAGTCGTAGCAGACACCATAAAGACCGTTGAGGCTGGCAAGTTCCTTACACAGCCCTCCGTTATGAAGGAAGTCCTGGGATATGTTAAAGACAACTTCAAGTCTGAGCATTACGGGATGGTATTTTCTTCACACGCTACGGGATGGCTCCCTGAGGGATTCTACAACAATCCAAAGTCCAAGTCTTCAGGCGGCTCCGATGCCACCTGGCTGGCTCCAAGGAGGGAGATCCCTCTGCCGGAGGGGGCCGTGCTCTATTACGAGCCCGAACAGGATGAGGGCGCCCCGCAGGTCAAATCCATAGGTGAGGAAGATACCAAGTACGAGGGTACCAAGATCTCTTACGAGTTAAGCCTTTCCGATTTCGCTTCCAGCATCCCCATGCACCTGGATTACCTTATTTTCGACGCCTGCCTTATGGGATGCGTAGAGGTGGCTTACGAGCTTCGCGGCGTCTGCGACAAAATAGCGTTCTCGCCTGCCGAGATTCTCGAGTACGGCTTCAGGTACGAGACCATAGCCTCCCAGCTTCTGGAGAGAGAATCCGACGTCTACAGCGCCTGCAGGGACTATTTCGACAAGTATGACAAGCAGACTGACCAGTACCTTCGTTCGGCCACCATCACCCTGGTGGACTGCACCAAGATGGACAGGCTGGCTTCTCTCTGCAAGGATCTTGTTTCGGCATACCGCATAGACCTTGCGGGGGTCAACCCTTCCGAGGTCCAGCAGTATTACCGTTCCTACCACCACTGGTTCTATGACCTTGAAGACATATTTGTAAAGGCAGGCATTTCCGATACTGAGAAGAACAATTTGAAGAACGCAGTTGATGCCTGCATCCTTTACAAAGCGGCCACTCCCACATTCCTTCTTTACAAAACCGGGGGAGGCAGCGGTTTCAAAATAGAGACTTATTCTGGTTTCAGCATGTACCTTCCGTGCAACGGAAGCGACTATCTTGACAATTATTACAAGTCATTGGCCTGGAATAAGGCCACAGGCCTTGTGCAATAAAATATTTTTCCTAAATTTGCGCCCGCATTAACAAAAGCCCCGAGGCTTTTTGGTGCAATGGGTCCCCGGCTTGACTGGGGATGAGTAACACTTTTTAAAACTTTTTGAAATGCAGCATTTTTCACTTAAGGGCCAGGTTCGCCAGGCCTCAAACAAAGCCGCCATCAAGGCTTTCCGCCGTCAGGGACTCGTTCCTTGCAATCTTTACGGAAACGGAGTAGACAACGTACTTTTCACAGTTGACGCCAAGGAGCTCAAGGGTCTTACCAATACCCCTGCTTCATTCATCGTAGACCTTGCACTGGACAACGGACAGGCATTCATGGCAGTTCTTCACGAGCTTCAGTTCCATCCGATTTCAGACGACTGCCTTCATGTAGATTTCCTGGCAGTTTCCGCTGACAAGCCGGTTGCAATTGACGTTCCCGTGGCAATTACCGGACACTCCATCGGTGTACGCCAGGGTGGTAAGTTCATCCAGAGGAGCCGCACGCTTCGCGTCAGCGGTCTTATGGACGCTATTCCTGACGAGCTTCCGATAGATATCACCAACCTTGGCCTTGACAAGGCTATCCGCGCAGCTGACCTCCAGTTCGACGGCATCAACATCGTTTCCAACAAGGGAACCGTCGTATGCATGGTCAAGAGCACACGTAACTCTGCCGCTGCCGCAGCAGCTGAGGCAACCGAGTAATCATGTTGTTCGGGCGCCGGAATAAGTCCGATGGGGACTCCGTGAACTTTTTGGTCGCGGGTCTCGGAAACATCGGGCCGGAGTATGCCCTCACAAGGCACAACATGGGCTTTATGATACTGGATTCCTGGGCACAGGAGTCCGGTATCGTTTTTTCTCCGGGCAGGTACGGTTCAACCGCCCAGATGTCCTACAAAGGGCGCAAGATATATCTTCTCAAGCCCTCCACCTATATGAACCTGAGCGGAAATGCGGTGCGTTACTGGCAGCGAAAGTACAAGATACCCCTTTCCAACCTGATAGTGATCTGCGACGACATCAATCTTCCATTCGGTACTATGCGCCTGCGCAAAGGCGGAAGTGCCGGAGGTCACAACGGACTCGAGCACATAGAGCTCTGTCTCGGAACCAAGGAATACGCCAGGATACGTCTGGGCATAGGTAAGGACTTCGAACAGGGGGGACAGATTGACTATGTCCTCGGCAGGCTTTCCGACCAGGAACTTGCTCAGATACCGGAAATGGCGGCCAGAGTGTTGCAGGGAATAAGGGAATTCTGCACCGTGGGAGCCGACTTTGCGATGAACACGCTGAATATTAGGCCCGGAAAAGCAAATATTTAAGGTTTTTGCAAAAATCTTGTTGTTTTTTTTGTAACGATTTCATATATTGCAAGTTGGAAAAGAAATCTATCGAAAACCATTAAATAATTTGTTTTATGAAAAAACTTGTAGCTAAAATCAAAGAAGAGATCGCAGCTTTTGAGGTAAACGCTGAGGCTCAGGTAGTTAAGGGAAACAAAGCTGCTGGCGCTCGCGCCCGTAAGGCTGCTCTTGCCCTCATGAAAGACCTTAAGGAATTCCGCAAGGTTTCTGTTGAGGAAGCTAAGAAGTAATTTTTTTTTACAAGTATGCAACGTTTCTAGAACCGACTGCATCAATAGAGTAGGTTTAGGTTTTAGTACACGTCTAAAGGTCGGCAGCCGTGATGGCGCCGGCCTTTTGCTTTTTGTACGATTATTGCTATTTTTGGTATAGCAAATAAGTGCGTGTAAGATGAGATTTAAACCTGTCCTGACAGCAGTCCTGCTGATGTGCCTCTGTGCTGCAGCAAGCGCCGTCCCCGCAAAGAGGGGAGTGCTGCGCCTTGCCCAGCCGGACGATTCCGTCCTCAAGGTCAGAATCGTAGGTGACGAATACTCCCATTTGGTATATACACAGGACGGCTCCGCCATAAAGATTGGCCGGGACGGCTTTTACCGTTATGCCAGGCTGGATGCTTCAGGCAAAGTGGAATCTACGGACTTCATTGCCGGGAAGCCTGCGCCGCAGGACATCATCTCGTCGAGTCGCTCCGTCCCGGTAAGCATAGTCTCAAAGGCGGCAAAGCGGAATCGTCAGCGCCTTATGATGAAGTCTCGCACGCGCGCAGATGAGCGGGAAGAAGACGCCAGCAAGATGGTTCTGGTGATGCCGGTCCAGTTCCAGGACCTCGAGTTCAAGTTCCAGACCTCCGATATGGAGGCTCTCCTCACAAATGCAAAGCGGTATTACGACGACCAGGTAGGCGAGAAGATGGACATCATTTTCCAGCTGACGCCTGTGGTTACCGTCTCCAAGGGATACGCATATTACGGGGAGGATGACGCTGACGGCATTGACAGAAGGCCGCAGGAGGCTGTCCAGGAAGCCGTGAACCTTTTGGACGACCAGGTGGATTTCTCACAGATAGAGTCACTGTTCATGCTTTATGCGGGAGGAAATCCCAGCGACGGCAGCGCCGACGACGACCATATCTGGCCTCATAGGATGTCTGCTCTCAGCATCAGCACCCAGGAGAAGACGTTCAGCAGCTACGCCGCCTCTTCCGAGCTCATATCAAGCGAGAATACCGGCAGGGCCATCTTTACCGGAATAGGCCCCGTATGCCACGAATTCGGCCACGAGCTGGGCCTCCAGGATATGTACGACTCTGACTATGAGGCCAGCGGCGGCTATTCCGAGGGCCTCTGGTACAGCACTTCTCTTATGGACGGCGGATGCTATAACGACAACACCAATACTCCTCCCTGTCTCAACGCCATAGAGCTGGACCAGCTGGGAATAATAGAGCCTGAAGTTTTGGCAGTAGGAGACTATGTGCTGAGGCCCCTTTCCGAGAAGAAGCGCTTCCTGCGTATGGACACTGACAATCCAGGGGAGTATTTCCTTTTCGAGTGCAGGGCGGCAAGCGGATGGGACCAGTATATGGGTAGCTATGGCGGGTTTGTGGGCAGCGGCCTGCTGATTTATCACGTGGACAGGTCCGTGAATGCCGCCGGATATTCTCAGCAACAGGACAGGATCCTGTCCGCTGCCCAGAGATGGGTCTTCAACGAGGTGAACAATAATCCGGCATACCAGTGCGCAGACCTTCTGGAGGCATATCCTGCGGCTAACAACATATCAGAGATTTTCTTCCCCAACAGCAACCTGAACGAGTTCTCCGCGACCTCTCTCCAACCATTCAAGTTTAGGGACGGCCAGCCTTCGCCAATGTCCCTGATGAACATTAAGAAGAGCGGCACTTCCATCACTTTCACCGTAGCCGGTCCTATCGTGATGGATGTGCAGGATGTTCACCAGGACGCCTTCATACTTAACTGGCATACAGACCTGGATGCATTCAAGGACGTGACAGCCAAGCTCGAGCTGCAGACTCCGGACGAGACATTCACCTATATGGTGCCTCCTTATGAGAGCGGCAAGTATTCGTATACTTTCGAAGGCCTCAAGCCCAGGACAAAATACACCTTCACCCTTTCTTACGACGTAGACGCTGACGTGGACACCTCCGTTTCATCCTCATTCACCACCAAGGCTTACAACGGATATCCGTATATTTATCTGAACGACACTTACAGGACCATTACGGGCTATTTCACGGCTTCGTCCAAGATTCCGCTCAGGGTATATAACGTACCGGGAGTGTTGTCAGTTAGCTGGACCCTGGACGGAAAACCCATAAGCTGCGGCCCTGACGGGTACTATCATTTCCTCAAGGGCGGCCTGCTGAAAGCGGTGGTGAACTATGAAGACGGTTCCAGGGAAATCATAACCAAACAGGTTAATTACAAATGAGAAAAGTACTGAACATATTGCTCTGCGTCGCTGTCGCATTATCTGTTGTCTGCTGCCACGGCAGGAACGGGTATGACAGGGACTTTCTGGAGTCTGATACCATTTCCCTTACTGTGAACAGGGAAAAGGTGTTCGAGTACGACCCTTTTACCTGTCAGCTGGGCTACAACGACTCCAAGCGGGAGTTCAGGGTCAGCACTGACAATATGTCGGACTATTTCATAGTTACCCTCTCCAAGATTCCCACTTCCAAGGACGACCAGGTTACTGGAAGCATAACCTGGACGGGACCGGACTACACCAGAGACCTTAAGAATCTGAGTTTCAATACTGTAAAGGTAGAGCAAGGAAAGATATGGCTCTGGAACCAGGCTAACAAGCTTGCCGTGATAATCCCCGTTATGGACTAGCTATCCGGCATCGGGCCAGTTTGGGTCCTTTTTCTGCGTCCAGTATACCTGCTTTCAAAAGATTCTCCACTGTCCATTGTTCCTTGGGGCTGTTTTCCCTGAACAGGATTATTGCGTGCGCCGAGTGCCTGTCCAGGTACGGGTGCTCCTGTAGTTCTTCTTCGGACAAGGTCCATAGGGGATATGGCGCGCTGTCGCCCACTTCTATGAGGTCAATCAGGCCGTCAAGTCTCTCCTGCCCGAAATTCCAGATATCCAGCAGCTGCTCAGGGAATGAATACCCCTGCAGTTCCTCCCTGTATTCCACCATCTTGGCGGCATAGTACGGGCCGATACCGGGCAGCTGGTCGAATGCGGTGGAGTCGGCGGCGTTTATGTCCAGCGACGGAATCCGGATGAAAGGTTCCAGACGCCGATATACTGAATCTGCCACAACGAAGGATTTGGCAAAGTCTGACGGGCGGTGGAAGCGTCCTCCCGCCTGGCGGTAGTTGAGGATGCTCTGTGCCTGCTTGAGGCTGAATCCCAGCCGCTGGAGGTCTTCCAGGGTGGCCGTATTGGGGTCGAAGGGGAAGGATTCATAGCTGCGCCGGGCGTATTTCTCCACGACCTCCTCCCTGACGGCGGAGGTCCTGGAAGAGGCCTTAGTAGGCTCATCCGTCATGGCCGGCTCTGACCGGCCATCTGGGATTCCCGGTCCCTGCCGGGAATGACGAGAATCCTCCTGCCGGGAATGGCGTGAGGACTCCTGCGCCACGATGGCCCCGACCGACGCCTGATGTATGAACAGCGCGGCCTGGTAGCCGATAATCAAAAATGCAAGTGAGAGTGCTCCCGTCTTGAATGCGGCTGAGAATTTACCGCTGGATCCTTTCTGTTTCATTGTCTCTCTCCTCTGTCTCTCGTCCTCTGTTTTTTCTGTTGCCGAGACCGGCAACTACAATTACTATCTCGCCTTTGGGCTCGTGTGCGCGGAACCACCCGGCAACTTCTTCAAGGGTGCCCCTGACGTGTTCTTCGTGTATCTTGGAAATCTCCCGTGCGACAGAGCATTCCCTTCCGGCTCCGAAGTACTGGATAAACTGCTCCAGCGTCTTTACCAGCCTGAATGGCGACTCATAGAACACCATCGTGCGGGTTTCCTCGGCCAGTTGCTTCAGCAGGGTCTGGCGGCCCTTTTTCTGGGGAAGGAAGCCCTCGAAGCAGAAGCGGTCGCAGGGCAGTCCCGAAGAAACCAGCGCCGGAATGCAGGCCGTGGCTCCCGGGAGGGTCTCCACGGTGATGCTCTCTGCGGCGCAGGTGCGCGCCAGCAGGAATCCGGGATCGGAGATCCCCGGAGTGCCTGCGTCGCTTATCAGCGCCACGTTGGCTCCGGCAAGTATCTTCTCCTTGATGAGGCCGGCGGTCTGGTGCTCGTTGAACTTGTGGTGTGACTGAAGCGGAACGTGGATGTCGTAGTGCTTCAGCAGTACGGAGCTGGTACGTGTGTCCTCGGCCAGGATGAGGTCTGCTCCTTTCAGGACCTCGACAGCCCTGAAAGTCATGTCAGACAGGTTCCCCACAGGCGTGGGAACTATGTACAGCTTGCCCGGCATCTTATGATAACTTGCGCCTTACGGCCATCATGAAGCGGTAAACGGTATCTGATTCCAGGTTCCAGTCAGGGAAGTTCTGCTGGATAAAGTCTTCGGCCGCTGCCAGGTCCGCCATCCCGTTGAACCTGCGGATGGTGTCCTGGAACAGGACCGGATCTTTCTTGAAAAGGGAGTTGATGAACAGCAGCCTGTCGTTCAGTGATATTGCGCTGAGTATGTTGCCTACAGGGGCGCCGGGGATGTCAATTTCCCAAGCGCGCTTGCGGGTTACCACGTCTATGATGGCAGGGCCCTGCGGAGGCATATCCTCTTCCGGTTCGGGCTCTGGTACCGGCTCAGGAATAGCTTCGGGTGTCGGCTCCGGAATTGGTGCGGGTTCAGGTTCCGGCTCAGGCTCTGGTTCAGGCGTCGGTTCGGGTACCTGAACGGGTTCAGGTACAGGTGATGCCTCCGGCTCCGGCTGTGCCTCTTCGGGGAGGTCAATGTCCAGGTCTACGGGCTCGGACGGCACCTCTTCCAGGGCCGCGGGAGCCAGACTTTCAAGCTCCGCTATGCTTTGCTCAATCTTTTGGAGATATTCTTTTATTTCGGCCAAAATAATGTCGGCAGTCCTTTCCATAACCTGAAACTTTGATTATATTTGTGTAGTAACACAAAAGTAACTAAATGTTTTCAGAAATATTCAAAAAATCAGGCTCCATAGAAGTTATTTGCGGCTCAATGTTTTCAGGCAAGACAGAAGAGCTTATCAGGAGGTTGCGCCGCGCCCAGTTCGCCGGACAGAAGATAGCCATATTCAAGCCTAAGCTGGATGTCCGCTATTCAGAAGACAACGTGGTCTCCCACGACCTCAAGTCCGTTCCGTCCACCGCCATCAAGAATCCTACGGAAATTTTCCTTATGGATTCTGACGTAAGGGTGGTGGGAATAGACGAAGCCCAGTTCTTTGACGATTCTCTGATAAAAGTGGTTCAGACCCTGGCAAACAGGGGAGTGCGCGTCATAGTCGCCGGTCTTGATACAGATTACATGGGCAAGCCGTTCGGCCCCATGCCGGCCCTGATGGCAGTTGCAGAAGAAGTTCAGAAGGTTCACGCCATCTGCGTAAAATGCGGCAACCTTGCCAACCACTCCCACCGTCTCACAAAGGACCAGAACCTGGTGGTGCTGGGAGAGAAGGACGTCTATGAACCACTCTGCCGCGACTGCTATAACAAAGCAATCGCAGCAGAGAAAGCCTCAAAGAGGTAATTCCTATTTCTTGATCAGTTCGTAAGATCGGCTCCCAAGGCCGATCTTTTCTGAATGTTCCAGGCAGGACCTCCATTCTGTCTCGGGACCGGAATTTGTGAAGTGGTCGTGATGGTCCACGAATCCCTTAGAATGGATGTTGTCTGAGAGCTGGCTGTTGGGCATTGGGGCGCTGGCCTGGCAGGCGTCAACGCAGGCCTGGTCAAGAGCCAGGGGGTCGAATGAGGCGAACATTCCTATGTCAGGAAGTATGGGGGCGTCGTTCTCGGAGTGGCAGTCGCAGTTGGGGGAGACGTCCACAATGAGGGAGATGTGGAACTGGGGTCTTCCGTCCACGACGGCCTTGGCGTATTCCGCCATCCTGCGGTTGAGGAGCTGGGGCGCGTTCTCCTGGCTGAACTGGATTGCGTCGAAGTTGCAGGCGCCGAGACAGCGTCCGCAGCCTACGCAGTTGTCGTAGTTGACAGTCATCTTGCGGGCTTGGGAGTCGAACTCCAGGCCTCCATTGGCGCATTCCTTATAGCAGCGGCGGCATCCGCGGCAAAGTTCAGCATCTATCACCGGTTTGCCGCTGCTGTGCTGTTCCGTCTTGCCGGCGCGAGAGCCGCATCCCATTCCTATGTTCTTTATGGTGCCACCGAAGCCGGTGAGCTCGTGACCCTTGAAGTGGGTCAGGGATATGAAGACGTCGGCATCCATTATGGCGCGTCCTATCTTGGCATTCTTGACATATTCTCCGCCCTGGACGGGAACTTCAATGTCGTCGGTGCCTTTGAGGCCGTCGGCAATTATTATGGGGCAGCCTGTGCTCAGGGGACTGAAGCCGTTCTCCCAGGCGCAGTACAGGTGCTCCAGAGCATTCTTCCTAAAGCCGGGATACATAGTGTTGCAGTCGGTCAGGAAGGGCTTTCCGCCGAACTCCTTGACCACGTCCACTACGGCCTTGGCAAAGTTGGGACGGAGGAAACTGACGTTGCCCAGTTCCCCGAAGTGCATCTTGATGGCGACGAACCTGCCGTCCATCTCAATATTGCCGATTCCGGCAGCTTTTATGAGTTTTTTGAGCTTTGTGGGAATGCCGTCACCGTACGCGGGGGTGCGGAAATCCGAGAAATAAACTTTAGACTTTTCCATAAAAACAAATATAAGAAAAATGCTATATTTGTATAAATATAATGTGCATATAAATGGAAGGGAAAGAAAACTCCGTCAAGCTGTATTACAACACCGAAAAAGAGAAACTTGCAATGCCGGAATACGGCCGCAACGTCCTTGGAATGGTAGAGCAGCTGAGGGAAATTGAAGACAGGGAAAAGCGTACGCAGCAGGCAAGGGCCGTCATCAAGGTGATGGAGATGCTCAATCCGCAGGTGCGCCAGCAAGAAGACTACGAACATAAACTATGGGATCATCTTTACCTCATCGCAGGCCTTGACCTGGATGTGGACTCGCCTTATCCGGCACCGAAGCCGGAGGTCCTCACGGCAAAGCCGGTGCCCATCCCTCTCAAGGGAAAGCCCATAAAGGCCACCCATTACGGAAGGAACATAGAGAGCATCATAGACCTTATAGCAGGTGAAGAGGACGGCGAATTCAAGACCGCCATGATCCGTTCCCTGGCCATCTATATGCGTCAGCAGTATCTTATCTGGAACAAGGACAGCGTGGCTGACGAGACCATCTTCAGCGACATAGAGAAGATGTCCGACTACCGCATACGCGTGCCTAAGGATCTGGCGCTGTCAAAGATCGCTTCCGACGCTTCCTTCTCACGCCCTGGAATGGGCATCAACGTAGGCCAGGTGGCTCAGAAGAAGAACAGGAACAAGAATTCCCGGAGGAACAATAACAACAAGAAGAACAACGGCAGATGAAATTGAAATGGGATGAAGACCAGAAGGCCCGCGCCATCAGGATCATTGGCATTTTGACGGCGGCTTTCGGGGTATTTGCGCTGCTTTCCACGGTGTCCTACCTGTTTACCTGGAAGGCCGATATGAGCCTCCTCTCCCATCCTGAAATGATGGATACGGGAGTGAAGGTGCACAACGCGGCGGGCAAGCTTGGATACAAGTTCGCCGACTTCCTGGTAGGGAAGTGCTTCGGCCTCGGCAGTTTCGCCTTCCTCGTCCTACTGTTTGCAATCGCAGCCAGGCTTCTCCTTCACAAATGGAACCAGTCTCTGCTCAAGACCGCGCTCATCGTCCTCAGCGGAGCATTCACCACATCCTTGGTGTTCTCCTGCCTGGCAGGGCTCATAGGGACTGACAAGGCCTTCGGAACCGGCCTTGGAGGCCAGATGGGCTCATTCCTGGTAAACTGGTCCAACAACCTTCTAGGAAAGATTCTTACGGCAGTGATAGTCCTGCTTCTTTTCGTGGGCTGGCTGTTCCTGATAAACAAGAGTTTCGCCTCGCTTATGAAGCGTTTCTTCAAGAGCGATTCGTTTGAAGGTTCCGAGGAAGAGCCTGCCGTGGTACAGGAGCCTGAACCGCAGCCCAGACCGGAGCCAAAGCCTGTTCCTGTCGCGGCACCCGTGGCCGCCCCGGTTCGCCAGGCTGCAAAGCCTGAACCTGAGCCCGAAAAGCCCGCGGAGGGCGCCGAAGAAGGCGAGGGCGGCATCAAGGTGGTAACAGATACCACTGTGACCGACCAGGTGACCCAGCAGTTGGAGCGCATCAACATAAGGGACGAACTTCCCAACTTCAAGTTCCCTTCTCTGGACCTTCTGGAGTCACACAACTTCGGCAAGCATTCCATCCCCAAGGATGAGCTTGACCGCAACAATAACAAGATTCGCGCGGTCCTCGCCAATTATAAAATCCAGATTGACGACGTGGTGGCCCAGGTTGGCCCTACGGTCACGCTTTATAAAGTGTACCCTTCCAAGGGAGTGCGCATAGCTGAGATCAAACGCCTTCAGGACGACATAGCTATGTCCTTGAACGCCAGGGGAGTGCGCGTCACCACCCTGTCCGATTCCGTGGGAATAGAGGTCGCCAACGACAAGGCCGAGATAGTGCCTTTGAAGGCCCTGCTCAACGACGACTCCTACCGCGAATCCAAGGCCGAGCTCCCCGTTGCCATAGGATACACCATCACCCAGAAAGTCAAGGTGTTCGACCTGGCAGAGGCTCCGCACCTCCTGGTTGCGGGAGCAACCCGCCAGGGTAAGTCCGTGGGCTTGAACGTGATTGTGGCGTCCCTGATATACGCCAAGCATCCGTCCGAGCTCAAGTTCGTGTTCATAGACCCCAAGATGGTGGAATTCTCGGCCTACGGCCAGCTGCTGAAGCACTACCTCGCCGTCCTTCCCGCCAACAGTGACGAGGAAGAGGAGGCTAACGCCATAGTAAAGCGTCCCAAGGATTCCGAGAAGGTTCTCAAGTCCCTCTGCGTCGAGATGGACGCCCGCTACGAGCTTATGAGCAAGGCCTATGTGAACAACGTCAAGCTATACAACGAGAAATACAAGGACCGCCACCTGCTGCCCACCAAGGGTCACAGGTATATGCCTTACATAGTGGTCGTCATTGACGAGTACGCCGACCTCACTATGACGGTAGGCGGCTCGCAGGAGGCCAAGAACTCCGCCAGGAACATCCAGACGGCCATCGTCCGCCTGGCCCAGAAGGGCCGTGCCGCGGGCATCCACGTAATCCTGGCGACGCAGCGTCCTTCAGTGGACGTTATCTCTGGTGTCATCAAGGCCAACTTCCCTACCAGGATAGCCTTCAGGGTTACATCGAGGGTGGACTCCGGAACCATCCTGGATACCCCGGGAGCGGAGAAGCTCATAGGAAACGGAGACATGCTCTATTACTCAGGAGCCGACATAGAGCGCGTACAGTGCGGATATGTATCGGGCAAGGAGGTACTGGCCATAACCACGTTCATAGGCGGCCAGCAGGGCTACAAGAAGTCTTACAACACTCCGTATTACCTGCCTGACGTATCGGAGAGCGCCGAGGGATCCGGAATGGTGGATATGCACGACATAGACGAAAGGTTCGAAGAAGCCGCCAGGATGGTGGTGCTGAGCCAGAAGGGCTCAACCTCCGACCTGCAGCGCAAGCTGGGTATGGGATACTCCCGCGCAGGCAAGGTCATGGACCAGCTGGAGGCCTCCGGAATAGTGGGTCCTCAGGAGGGCAGCAAGCCGCGACAAGTTTTGGTACAGGATTTGGAATCATTAGAGAAGATTCTTAAAGCCTATCTGAAATGAAACGCATAGTAATGATCTTCACAGCGCTGCTGATGGCGGGAGCCGGACTGCAGGCACAGGAAATACTTACCCGCTTTTCTACTGACAGAATAAGCTGCAAGTATTCATATACCATTGACATTCCCGTAACCCTCAATTACGAGGGCGACGCCCTTGTTCAGGGAGACTGCTACCACTTGAAAGGAAACGGAATAGAGATATTCTGCGACGGCGTAAGCCGCTGGACAGTGGATGCAGAGGCCAGGGAAGTCTACATCGAGAACGCAGAGGAGGTAGAGAATATCCTCAAGGAGTTCCTGACCTACTCAAAGGACATCAAGGCTACCGGCAACACCGTTACCGGTACACTTATAGATCCGGAAGATGACACCAACATCAAGTTCGCACTGAAGGAGATAACTTATCTGCCTTTGAACGACGACCTGACGCCATTCAAGCTGGATGTCGAAAGCCTGGATGAGACTTACCTGGTTACGGATCTCAGATTCTAGATAAAAAGAAAGGGACTCACTCAGAGTCCCTTATGCATCTGATTGTCGTTGCGACAAATTCTTTATACAGCGGTTGTGCCTGCACATCCGCATTTTTTGAATTGTTGTAGAAGTAGCGGGCGTAGGCTTTGTCGGCGTCGGCTTCTGTGCTGGTCCAGTGGGCTGCGGACGAGAGGGAACTCTCGAAATAATAGGTCTTTTCGCTGATGTTTGCGAAGCCCACGGGCAGCAGGTTGATGTAGGAAGCCGTAGGGTCCGGTTTGCTTATGGTGTAGTATGTCCACAGGCGCTGGTCGTTCAGACGGGCGTTGCTCATAAGCTTGGGGGCTATTCCGGGGAAGGTCTGCAGGGGCGCCAGGGGAGTGTCGGTGAGTGTCTGGCACATATCGGTCCAGTCCTGGTCTGAAGGCAGGCGCCAGCCGTCGGGACAGGCCTTGTTGGCTTCCTCCCAGGTGTAGTACATTCCGAATACGTCAGTCATTGCGTCGTATCCTGAATCTTCAATGCTCATATAGGCCTTGCCGAAGCCGCAGTAGGCCAGGTTCCTTTCCATCCAGTCCTTTCCGGCTATCTGGGTGTAGGGGTATTTGCGGGAGTCGCGTGGGTCTGTGAAGACGCCTCCGTCCTGGTCGTAATCTAAGTTGGAGAGAGAAGTGGCGGGGTCAATGATGACTATTTCGTATTCTGATGACTGGGAATAGTAGCCGGCGGCCGAAGCGTATATTGACAGCCTGATTGTACAGAGGGAGTCTGGAATGGTGTATACCCATTGGTCGGTGGTATCTCTCTTGGTCATGAAGGGCTGGGCCAGGAAGGAGTACTTTATTACCGGGGTATCGGGGTCGGAAGAGTCTTTGCGGACTCCTGAAGGAGTCATCTTTATTACTTGTCCGGGTGTAACGTATGAAGGGATGTATTCTTCGATTTCAATATTGCCCAGGAAGGTGAAGGAAGTAGTCTCTTCTTCCTTTTTCTTGCAGGATACAAGGGAGAGGGCGCAGAATGCCAGTACGGCTATTATTGTCCTATTGAAATTCATATCGTTATATTAGATTACAAATATGCATATTATAAATCGAAAAACCGCTAAATTTGTGCAAATACTTTACCATTCCAGAATGAAATACGGCTATCTGCTGCTGTTGACGGCACTTTTTATGTTGTCCTGTTCCAGGGACAGGTACATAGCCCTGAGCGGTTATGCTCAGGGGGGTACGTATACCGTCAAGATGAACCTGAAGGGAGTGTCGGAGAGTCCCAGTTCGATACAGATGGCGGTGGATTCCATACTGACGGAGGTGGACAACACCCTGTCAGGATACAACAAATCCTCCATACTCAGCAGGTACAACGACGGCCAGGATGTGCGGCTCAACCAGATGTTCATAGACATACTCCGGCTTTCTGAAGACCTCAAGGAAGAAACCGGAGGGGCCTTCGACGTTGGGGCGGCGCCGCTTTTCGATATCTGGGGGTTCGGTTTTACAAGGGATTCCCTGCCTGATCCCATCCAGATTCAGGAGGCTATGTTCCAGAATGGCAAGAAACTGAATTTCAATGCTATAGCCCAAGGATACACTTGTGACGCGGTAGCTTCATACCTGCGTGGAATAGGGGTGCAGGATATGCTTGTGGACATAGGCGAAATATATTGTCAGGGCCTGAATCCAATGCGCAGGAACTGGACCATAGGGATAGACAGCCCGGTGGACGGCAACGAGAATCCCGGAGAACTGCTTCAGGGTGTGTACCAGTGCTCGACCGAGCCGCAGGGAATAGTCACCTCCGGAAACTACCGCAAGTTCTACCTGAAGGACGGAAGGAAGTATGCCCATACCATAGACCCCCGTACTGGTTATCCTGTTGAGCACAATCTGCTCAGTGCAACGGTAAAGGCTCCTACGGCAGCCGCGGCCGACGCGTACGCCACCTACTGTATGGTGATAGGGCTGGAGGAGTCCAAGGCTTTCATTCAGGGCAGGCCTGACCTGGAGGCGTTTCTGGTGTACGACGACGGGGGAGAGATGCAGACCTGGGCGTCTGACGGATTCCAGGTTACATCCCGCTGATAATTTCCATAGAACGGATCAGAGCGTGTATGACCGCTTCGCTGGCGCTGACCAGGAAGGCGGGGCATATGCCCGCGCAGTGGAGTATCACCACCAGAACTGCAAGACTTATCATTACGGATGTCAGGGGAAGGGCTATGAGGTTGGCCAGCAGGAAGTATTGTGGAAAAGTCCCGAAATGTATGTATGCGACCGGAGCGGTGAAGATCTGGCAGCTGAGGCTCATTGCCGTTATTTCCCATATCCTCTTGGGCAGGTTGAGGCGTGATCCCGTTTTTGAGACAGGTTGAGGGAACCATCCCTGCAGGATGGGGTTGAGGAGTATTATGCCTGCCATGGCCGTATACGACAGCTGGAACGCGGCGGTGGTTATAACGCGCGGGCGCAGGGCCAACTGCAGCGTGAGCGCTGCGTGAAGCTTCTGTGCCGGCGAGCTCCGCCTCCGCTGGCTCACGGCAGCCAGCTCGCTGATGACTATGAAGATGCACGCCCTTTGGGCGGAAGCAGTGGCCCCGGTGGCGATAGTGTAAAACAGGGCGAAGCCGCAGCATAGCGCGCAGCGGCTGTACCTGGCAGCGGGGCTGTTGCCCAGGACCAGCGTCCCGCGCCTGGCCAGGGCGCATACCAGCCCCATATGCAGGCCGGAAAGCGCCAGGATGTGGGAG
>JAEEGL016975392.1_pt1 | contig 33918 bp, 24 predicted proteins | sample 9134231 | NCBI WGS metagenome assembly JAEEGL01 (sample SAMN16246548, study PRJNA631951) | gut metagenome | biome: gut microbiome; feature: rumen; material: fiber-attached | host: Bos | place: Iran: Karaj | collected 2018-10 | reverse complement strand
CTGATGAAGAAGTGCTTAAGGAGATAATGGATGCCCTCCTCCATCCTGCAAATGCCTTGTTTTTAGGAAGGAGGGGGTGTCCTGTAACAGCGGAACTTGTGTAGGGCATTGTTGCGGATGGACTTCCCGAAGCCTTAGCGTATGATCCAAAGGAAAGTCACCAAACCCTTGTTATTGATTCTGACGAGGGTCTGGGTGGTGCAGTGAGAGATGTTCCGGTTTCTTTTTCGCCGAATAACCGACAGTATAGATACCGTTTTATAGAAATATGCTGATTATTTGGAAAGGAGCCATTCTATGTTTATAAGTAAGATTTACCTGGATAACAGAAAACAGGCCACTGCAAAGGCGTTGTATAACCGTGGGATTATGCATGGCGCTTTAGAAGGGTGTTTCAAAGGTGAAAGGCAACATCCTCTTTGGAGGGTTGAAAAAAAAGGAAACAGATTTTTTATACTTGTTATCAGTAAAGATGCGCCTGATTTTTCGTCTCTTGTTGATCAATTAGGAGATGAAAGGGTTTTGCCTCAAACAAAACTATATGATAATTATTTGGAAAACGGAATCAGACAAGGAGACCTGATGCATTTCCGTTTGACAGCAAACCCCACCATCAAAAAGGATGGGAAGCGTATTCCTCTTAATATGAAACGCACGGAAAATCACGATTATTGTGCTGCTGACTGGTTGAGGGACAGATTAAGCTTTCACGGTGCCGAACTGATATCAGGTGAGATATCTGCTTTTGAAAAACACAGGATAATAAGAAATCAAAAAAAGATTACTTTGGTTTCGGCAGATTTTGATGGGGAACTCAAAGTAGTAGATCGTGACAAATTTGTCGATGCGTTAAAAAACGGAATCGGGCACGGGAAAGCATATGGCTGCGGAATGATCACTGTTATGAGAATAATTGCCGGATAATGCTATGATGACGGGGATGGAGCCGGCCAAACGAATTGAATTGCCGCGAATAGATAATCGAATATCCTTTTTGTATACCGATTACTGTAGAGTGGAGAAGGATGATGGCGCGATAAGAGTAGAAACTGAAGATGGTTGGATGAATATTCCTGCTGCTCAGATTGTCGTACTGTTGTTGGGACCAGGTACAACCGTAACCCATAGAATGGTAGCGAGGATGGCATCAATCACCAGAAACCCGGTATTCCCGACGCATGTGGGGGTGAGCCCTCCATATCCGAAATAATAACAATCGCCTTAGGGTATTCCCCACGTATGTGGGGGTGAGCCTCCTCGTTCAGAGATCCATCCTTGTTCCTGCCAGTATTCCCCACGCATGTGGGGGTGAGCCCGCCCCACCCGTTGCAATGGTTCCCGCGATACCGTATTCCCCACGCATGTGGGGGTGAGCCCGTGGGTGAAAATACCATATCCCAGATCACGGCGTATTCCCCACGCATGTGGGGGTGAGCCCCAGATCAAGAAGTACACTCCTCTTGACTATATGTATTCCCCACGCATGTGGGGGTGAGCCTGGATACCGCTACTATGTATATACAGATGGTCAGTATTCCCCACGCATGTGGGGGTGAGCCCTGTTCGATAGACTCGCCGGACTGCTCCGCACCGTATTCCCCACGCATGTGGGGGTGAGCCCTGCGTGGTAGCCATCTGTTGCTAGACGGACTGTGCTTCGGGATCCTTGCCAATATGGAGTTTATCATGATCAGCACTTACGAGGCAGAAGGAAAAAATCCGGAGTTGATCCTGTATAAGAAGAGGTAGGGGAAGCCCCGGTTACGCTGGTGAACAAAGCAGGATTTATCAAACTTGAATAGCCGTGTATAATATGATGAACAGACATATATTCACTACATTAGAGGAAGGGAAATTAAAATGAATGACGAAAAGAATTTAGGCATCAAAGTTAATCCTACATCCAACACGGCAGTTACAACACTTATTATGCTTGCAAATGCTCACTATGAAAAAGCTCTGGAAATTCTCGAACAGATGGGAGTTGCAAAAGAAGAGATATTTCACGGAGTGGATCCTGCGGATATGGTAAACAGGCCGTCAGATATCGTCAGGGAGCTCCGTTATGTTGCGCTCAACAGAACGATCGAGGAAAGCGGGCTGAATGTCCTGATGGATATTCCCTGTGGCTATACTCCCAGGGTATTTGATTGTGTAGAAAAGGGAATGCATTATATCGGCTGTGATCTTCCGGCCGTGATCAATGATTTTTCGCCGATCATTGCTTCTATGACAGATGAAGAACAGAAGAAAAAGATAGATTTTGAGGTAGTTGATGTAACAAATTATGAAAGCATGAAGGCCGCAGCTGACAAAGCAGAGGGACCTGTCTGCATTGCCATGGAGGGGCTTACCGTTTATTTAACTCCGGGAGAAATGGAACAGCTCATGGTAAATATCCGACGTATTCTCGCCGAGAAAGGCGGCTGCTGGCTTAGTTCGGATGCGGAGACCTTCGATTATTATATGGCGGTATTTAAGGCTGTTGCCGGAGACCGGGCAATGGAGTATTTGATGGCAGCCAGAAAAGGTTTCGGCGGACAGTCGGATACGGACCTTCACAAGAATAATTCAAGCGTTGTAAATAATTCCGGCGAAAAAAGAATGTCTGTGGATTATGAAAAGATCGAAGCAAGGTACAAAGCAAAAGGACTTCTGGTGGAAAAGATCCCTTACTACCGGGATGACATCGAGCTTAAGCTTTTCGACGCCATGACCGGGGAAGAAATCGAAAAGCTAAAGGATAACATGAAGCATGTGAATGTTTGGAAGATCACTGCGGATCCTGATTTTAAGGAGGATACAGATCAAGCGGATCCATCAGAGATGTCCAAAATTCGTGATCTTCCGTTTGAGGTAAAAAGTTCTGTCAGCGACGGATTGTTTGAGGTAAGCATTCAGGGACGTATGGATACGATCACGGCACCGGAACTTTTGAAGCAGTTTCAGGAGGCCGGAGACAATATCACAAGTATTCATGTTGATGTCAGTAAAATGGCTTATGTATCGTCAGCAGGACTTCGTGTGTTTCTTATGATGTATAAGTCATTGGATGAAAAAGAGAAATTTAAGATGACAGGGATAAATGCTGTGGTTCGTGAAATTATGGAGACAACAGGTTTTGATACCTTCTTTATCGGATCAGAGAGCTAAGCTCCCCATTACTGTGATGATGAGGATATTATCGGTATTTCTGATCCAAATGAAAGTACAACAGGACAGTGCCTGCGGGCGCTGTCCTGATTGGTTTCGAGATCTATATTATTCTCTGCAGATCAGGCAATGATGCAGCTTGGCCGTTGGTGCTTCCCGCCGCCAGGGCATTCCCGGACAGAGGGCCTTCTGATTTTGAAGGCTCCTTTTTCTGTAATAAAAACGATCCCGACAGGCTGTGTCGGACCTGTGAGAAAAAAGGATGCTTGACTGTAAGCGCGATATTAAAGATAATTTATCGCATAGACGTTGGCTTTGCAGATAGTGTTAAGAAACAGTCAAATGTCCGGTGGACATCAGTCCCGGACGGACCGAAGTGGAACGGAGACGTGAGGGATCTTAAAATGAAGAGGGGAAAATGAAGAGATTATTCAAACTTTACAACAGGGGATTATCAGTTTCTCTTGCGGTTTTCATGGGCGCGGGAAGTGTGTTTGGCGGCACCGCGTATGCTGCGGAACCGGAACAGAGTGCTTTCGTGGACTCAACTGAGGATCAGATCGTTTCGGATGATCTGCAGGCACAGTCTGCAACAGAGGACCAAGCGGTTCCGGAAGCACAGCCGGTAACAGAGGACCAAGCGGTTCCGGAACTCCGGCCCTCTTCAGAAGACCTTGCTCCTACGGCGGAAGTCAGGAGCGAAAAGGTCGGTATGATCTTCAAAAACGGCATGGCCCAGAGGATACCGGAGCTCAAGGGACTCGGCGTGCCGGAAGAAGGTGATTTTACGAATTATACCAATAAAGACTATGATCCGAAGAAGGAGGGTGCGCAGGAAAGCCCGGTGCTCCGGTTCGCCGTTTATGTGGAAACTGATCTGGACACGGATATGGACGGCAAAAACGACCTGGTCCAGGCTTTTGTCCAGGTACCCCGGGCGGCTGCAAGAGGAGACTACAAAGCGCCCGTGGTCTATGAGGCTTCTCCTTACACGGCCGGGGTATCTGAAACACTCGACAAGAATTTCGGGGGACCTGACACAGGGAAAAACCTATTCAAAAAGGTGGAAAACAAAACCTTTTCAGAAAATATGCTGTACCAGCCCGGAAGCAGCCGCGTTCCGGCTTCGGCCCCGGTCGGCACTGAGAGCTTTGCCGATTCGGACAAGTGTCATTCCTCGGAATGGTTCTATGATTACAAAGACTTTGTGATAGATAATCCTGATTATTTAGATGATCCTGAAAGTTTTCTGAGGGTCATACAAGATCATAATTATATGCTTGAACGTGGGTTTGCCGTGGTGATTTCAGGGGGGATCGGCACAAACGGATCCGATGGGCTTGAAACCTGTGGAAGCAAGGCTGAAGCAGAAGCCTTCAAGGATATCATTGAATGGATAAACGGAAAGCGCACGGCCTACACCGACAGAGTGAGCAATATCCCCATAAGCGCAACCGACTGGGCCAGTGGAAAAGTGGCCATGCGCGGCTGTTCATACGACGGGACCATGGCCTATGAGGTCGCCACTACCGGAGTAGAAGGGCTTATGACCATCGTTCCCGAGTGTGGGATCGCGAGCTGGTACAATTATTCCAATAGTCAGGGACTCAGCTTTCAGGGGCCGGGATCCAATAATAATCAGCCCTATGATTATACCGGTTATCTGAGCTCAGAATGCGCCAGCCGGTTCTATGGCCTGGACAATACGGAAGATTTAGGAAGGATCAAGGACCTTTTTCAGAATCTTCTGTATGACATGTGGAAGAACCAGGGAGAACTGAAGGGGCACTACGGCGATTACTGGGCCTGCAGGGACTTCTATACGGGTACGGTTCAGAACAGGACTTTAAGCGCTTCTGCCCTGATCATTGCAGGGATGCAGGATTATAATGTGTGTTCCCGCCAAGCGGATTTTATGAGGAGGGCATTTGAAGCATCAGGAAGGGATGTCCGCGTAATGCTGTCCATGGACGGCCATGGTTCCCCGGAAGGCCAGCCTATAAATACAAATGTGGGTGAACGCTGTTATGATGAGATCCTGAACCGGTGGTACAGTTATTATCTGTGTCCGGATGAGTGCGGCCAGGATGAGAATGACAACATCCTCAAGGAACTGCCCTATCTCACTGCCCAGAACGATCTGGACGGCAAGTTTTACGGTTATGACAGATGGGGCTATGAAGGAGATGAATGGACGGATGATCATAAACTTCTGCTCGAACCTCTTTATGGGGGAGAGGAGAAGGTTGATAAGATGCCCCTCGATGAGAAAAAAGAGGAAGAGGAAAATGTCCCGCCCGCATCATTCGGAGAAGGAGTGCTGAATCCCCTTTGGAATCCGGATTATTCCTTGGATGATTTCTATGAGGAACTTCAGTCCGCCGGTATCAGCTCCGATGAAGCAGACAAGTCTTTCAATGCCATCTGGGCCGGTGAAGTGTATGACGATACTGTGATAAACGGCATGGGGGTAGTCAGGTTAAGGGTTAAGTGCGAGGATGTAAGCGGTGACTGGAAGGCGCTCGGTGTATATCTCTATGATCTTTCCGATGACGAATTTGATTCTTATGAGATCGACCCCGATAACGATAATATGATAGTACAGACTACTGTTGAGGAAGATTATTTCGGGGATCCTGAGGATCATCTCTCCCTGATGGAGTTTAAGAGGACTCCTGTCACAAAGCATCTGATCTCCAGCGGAGCGGTCAACCTGGATGATCCCGAAGCCGGATATGAGCCGGCCACCAGCACAGTCAGGCCGGAGCCTGTTCAGAAAGATGTCTACTATGACTACACAGTATATCTTGATCCGAAGGTCTATACCGTCCCTGCCGGACACAGGATAGCGATCTACGTGCTGCCGGTGACACAGAAAGGTGTGAAGTCCGATACTTCATTTACCATTGATAATGATCAGAGCTTTGCCCTCATACCTGTCGAGAAACTGCCCGGAGCATTGACGGAAGGAGTCAGGGTGTGGACTGAGGTCACAGAGGCCAATGATACCCTGGTTTCCAAAGAAACCATCAGCGTAAACGGCGCAGGTGAGAAAAAAGAGGTCTCTGTTACCACAAAGGATGTGTCCGACGGAAAGATAACAGTCAAAAACTCCATCTGGATACACGGGCTATCAGAAGGCTTCATCTGGGAAGGAAGAGCCCTGACCCTCGATAATCAGCTGGAAGTATATGACGGCACGAAAAAACTCACATTGAAAAAGGATTATAAATTAAGCTATTCAAATAATAAAAAGGTGTCGGCCAACGGCAAAAATGCCTCGGTGACTGTAAAGTTCCTGGGCGATTATAAGGGGAATGCTCCGCAGAAAAAAGAGTTCCGGATAGATAAGGCGTCCCTTGATCCTAAATATGAAGATATCACGGTGAACGATATGTACGTGGCATACACCGGGAAGGAACAGAAGCCGGTTCCTGAGATATTCTACAGAACCAGCGGGATCCTGGTTCCCAAAAGCCAGATGGCTGTCAGTTACGCGCCTGAAGGGACGGAGAATTATTCCCGGTCTGTTAAGGATGCAGGAAAATATACCGTGAAGATCGAACCGAAAAATGAAAACTCCTGTATCACAGGGGTGGCTGGCTGCAGCCTCACGGTCCTTTCCGCAGAACAGAGTACAGGACTTCTCTCGAAAGCAAAGGTCACCTTCAGGGATAACAAAAAGAGCTTCGTATACACGAACAGCGAGATCTGCCCTGAAGTGACCGTGACCGTAAAGGGCGCGGACGGAAGCACAAAGGAACTGTCCAGGGATGATTATGATGTGAAATATGAGGACAATAAAAATCCCGGAACAGCAAGAGCTGTCATCACTTCAAAATCCGAGTCTTACTATGGCAGTAATGTGGCCACATTCAGGATAACCAAAGGGAGGAAGCTCATAAATGATACCGACGATAAGGGAAATTATCTGAAGGATGTCCCCTTCCGTTATTACGTGAGTAACGCTTACTTCAGCCTTTCCGGCGGGAAACCCGGTGTTACTGTCTATGACGGTGAAACTCTCCTTAGGGAAGGCACTGACTATTCTCTCAGCTATTCGAAGAATAAAAAAGTCACGGGAGAGAACGACCCCTTTGCCGTTCTGACCATAAAGGGAAAAGGCTTATACAGCGGCGCGGTAAAGAAAGGCTTTGTGGTAAGGGAGAAGAATATCAGATTTATGACCGTGACCGCCGATGACATTTTCGGTGATTCCCCTGATAATCCTTATATCGTGGTGACTGATGAAAACGGGAAAAAACTTAAGGAAGGCCGGGATTATACGGTTGCAGAGAAACCTGATGCAGAAAATGAGGCCGAGGGGAAATATAAGATCAAAGTGAATGGAAAGGGGAATTATTTCGGCAGTGTTTCCGCTTATTACAGGCTTATCAAAGATTCATCGAAGAATATCGCCCGTTTTGGGAGCAAGAAGATCGAGGCCCAGCCCTGGTACGGATACGAAGTGAAACTTTCATATGACGATCTCAAGGAAACACTGTATGAACGGAACGGAAATGAAAATGTGTATCTCCAGGTCTATACTGATTTCGAGGTGTCATATTATATCAATAACAGAAAGACCGGCACTGCAAAGGTGGTTCTGAAGGGTTCAGGGGAATATGGAGGGACCAGGACTCTGACCTTTAAGATCACTGACGGAAATAAACGAGAGTTCCTGGGATGGTTTTGATACGAAATAAGTTCGCGGTTCAAAGGGAAAAATATGTCTGTCAGTGGGTAAGAAAAAGCCCTGTGTTCCGGATGCGAAACCTCGCGATCTGAAACACAGGGCGATCAAATACCTGTCAAATGGGCTGTGCCTTACTTCCCTTTCGAAACCTTGATGTTCACGGACTTCTTTATGCCGCCGGGATAGGCTAATGCAGCCTTCACAGTGCCGCTCGCGCCATCCAGTTTCGTTATGCAGATGTGGGTCTTATTATCTTCGGCAGGATGTACATCCACATTCTTCTTTGCGCATTCAGTGTCGACCTTATCGGGCCTTATGATCCTCGTATATTTCGAGCCGTCCTTATAGGTGCTCAGGACGTTCACTTCAGCGATCACCTGGCTTTGGCCTTTTTCCAAAGCCTCCTTCGGGATGACCACCTTGCTGGTTTTCACGGTGGGATTGGTCTTCTTCGCGGATACGTTCTTTAACGGGATCCTCACGGGCTTGTCAACGCCCTCCACGTAGGCGTCTACATTCATATCCCCGACCTTGAAGCCTTTTGTATTCGCGATCTTTTCCGCAGCCTGTTCGCTCACATCGATCAAAACGTTGCCTCCTTCGATCTCCGCATTGAAATCGCCTTCAATGAAGCCTGAAGGAGTCACAACGTTTGCGGACAGAAGCTTTCCGCTGCACTCTTTAAGGGTCGGGATCACCAGCATGGGCGCTCCGGTGACAAAGTCATATTTCTGCTTCACTTTCCCGGTGGCAGCCACAGGTTTGCCGGATATCTTAACTTTAAAAGCAAGCTTCCCGTCTCCGTTTTTGCTCTTTAGGTTAAGGGTATAAGAGCCTTCAGAGAGTCCGCTCCTTCCGATAGATACAGCGAGGATCCCGTCACCTATGCTCCCCAGCAGATGGGATCTGCTCTTATCGTCCTGGACGATCTCCACTGTTTCACCGGTCGCAGCCTCACCATTAAATGAAAGCGGGAATTCAAGCACCTGGTCGGGCGCATTTTTGTTCAGCACTACCTGCCTGAGAGCGCCTGTGTCTGCGAAGATCACATCTTTATTGGATTCCGAAACGGCATACTTAAGCTGGATCTGCTCGTTCCAGACATCCTTGCCTTGATCGTCCTTCTTCGTGACCACAAGCTTCCCTGATGACTTCCCTCTGGCTTCAAGTGTCACTTCGCCGTCATTCCCGGGAGTCACAGTCACTCCGTCTGCGCTGTAGCTTAAACTTAATCCTGACAGGTCGCAGGGAGCGAAATTCCCTGTCTCCGTCTGCATGAGAACAGTAGTCTTGAGAGGCGTCGTCTTGCTCTGCCCCGACCTGATCGTGCCCTTGGAACTGGTCAGCTTTAGCACGGGCTTGTTGTAGGTGACGGGGAGCGTGTAGGACAGTGCTCCGTTTTCACCCAGGTCAAAGTCAAAGGTATTATTCGCAGCAGCCTTCTTCCTGTCTGCATTGCCCAGGAGACTGACTGTGATCTTGTCCCCGGAAAGAGTTGCATCAAAGTACTTTGAAGACTTAGCATTACTGTTCTTCACAGGATTAGGCGCATTCACGCCACTCACCTCGTACTCATGGCCGTCTTTGTCATCAAAAAGGTTCCAGGACTCCGCGGCGTATCCCGCGTCCTCCACAGTATGTTCCACGATATCAAAGGTCTGGGTAAGGGTGCCCATGTAGTCCCCTTCGCCAGTGACTGTGATGATTGCTGTGCCCTTATCAGTATTATCACTGTAGGAAACCGTAAAGTCGCCGGGGTCTCCCTGAGTGAAGGTCTTATCTTCTTCAGAATAAGTGAACGCTCCTGACCGGGTGAGCTTTCTTTCCTCGCCATTTACTGTCGCATACACAGTGACCCCGGGCTCGACCTCAATACTCGTATATTCCTGATCTTCCACTGACGCAATGGCACCGCACTCGGACAGGTCATATGCCACTCTGAAGATCGCGGCGGGTGTGCCCAGCGTCCATGCGCCATTCACAGCAGTCGCCTTCACCATATAAGTTCCAACGTCTATGATCTCCTCAGGATTTACAAGTGTTTCCTGCCTTTTGCCATCATTGTCATAGGTTATCCTGAAATAGGACAGCGTATAATCGGTACCTGAAACCAGATCAGTATCCTCCTTCTTAAGGGAAGCCTCCGGCAGTTCTGCCGCTTCCCCTGTCCAGGGGATCTCCGTCCTGTCGAGCTTGATATCGACGATCTTGTTCTCAGCATCAGCGGCGGAATAAAGAGGATAGAGGGATGTGACCATTTTGTATTTCACGTCATCTTCTATCTCGCTGCCGATAGTGAAGACCATGGTGCTTTCCATCTGTTTTCCTTCATCAGTCGTCAGGAGGACGGTAAGGGTATGTTCGCCGTCTTCCAGACCGTAGAGCATATTTGTGCTCAAAGCCACATATACTTCGTCATATCCATTGAGATCGACAGGTTCTATCTCCTGCCCCTGCTCATCACCCTGTACCTGCATCAGCGTCTCGCCGTCACTCCCGTAAGAGTTTAGGGATTTATCATCTCTACCGTTATAGACAGTATTTCCATCCTTGTCCAGAACATTCAGATTCTTAGAGTTACCCTGTTCATAAAGGAGAGTACTGTAATCAAGGAGGGCGCCATCCAACGACTTGAAAGCCCCTCCAAGCCCCAGCCCCTGAAGGGCGTACTTTCCTATAAGGGCAGCCTTGTTATCATCATTCGGAAACTTTTTATTCAGATATTTAAGTGCATCTGGATCTTCTTGTGTCTTTTTTACGAGCTCCCTCAGGTCATTGTCCAGATTGTTAAACATGAACAAAAGCTTTCTGGGGAAATAATAATTAAAACTCCCGAAAGTCCGTGCTCCGCATGATTCGCACGTATCTTCAAAATGGATCGTGTAAGACCCCTGAAACACGGAAGACTGGACTATGAACAGTTTCCTTTTATTTTTGTGATCTTCATATATGTTGTTGCCGCATTCACTGCTGCATGGGATCACATGCTGGGTGTGGATAGCGTCATACGGTATAGCGCCCGAGGAGAAAAAGGAACAATCTTCTTTTGTATCCATAAAGATCTCGTTGCATTCAGTACATTTCTGGGCATGTTTATTCCACCCGACTGATACCCACGGCCTCCTGTATGGATGTCTGCAAACCGTGGTTTGTGCATAATCGCATTTCTCACAGAATACCTTTACCTTTCCGTTACCCGGGGTCTCATATTTTCTGTTGTGATATTCCCAGCCTTTTACCCATGAGCACCGGCTGCAATACACAGTGTGCATTCCATTGCCTTTATCCTTATTCAGGAATTTCTCGTGCTTGCACCAGGCTTCTTCATGATAGCCGCACTCGCATTCACGTTCGTATTTCCCTTCAAATGTTCCATCGCCGTTTGCAACGGGAGTCTCCACGAAGGCGTGATCACATGTTTCCAAAACGGCACCGCAATGTTCGCAGCAGACACTGTGGGTCTTCCCGTCCTCGTTATCCTTCAGGAACCTGCCATACTTTTTATGAGTACAGGATTCTTCCTGGCTTTTGACCTCAGTCTTCTTTCCTTCCTCCGGAACCGTGAGCTTGAGCTGATCTTCTCCGTAGCCTTTACTTCCTTCCACTGCGACTCCTACCCAGATTTCTTCACCCACCGGCGGTTTCACGCCCCCCGACATAGTGAAATGAAGCGGATCCGCAGTCAAAGTGTAAGTATCCCCGTTTTTCTTCAGGCTCCAGCCTTTTGGCAGGTTTTTGGGATCCTGAGTGTCAATATCATACTCGTAACCGCCCTTTTTCTTTCCGATCATGGGATCGAGATAATTGATATTGCCGCCCTTAAACATAAACTCAATCTCGGCCTCAGCTTTGCTGATGTGATTGCTATAGACTACTCTTGTCACTGTAGCTTCATTCTTAAATTCGCCACCCACCGGGGAAATGTCCGCGTTCTCGTTTTCTGCTGCCGAATCGGCCATGTCGATGGCAGCAGACGCAATTGCATTTGCCTCTTCAGCCTCGACAGCAGCATCAACCTCGATCGTGTTTGCCTCTTCAGCCTTACCAGCCGCGACAGTCTTGTCAACAGTGTCAGCCTCGATCGCGCCTGACTCGAACGCCACGCCGGCAGTGTCAGCCGCAAAGGCATTCGCCGGCAGCATCGCAGTTATCATCATAAACGACAGCAGCACTGCCAGCATTCTCCCTCTTTTTCTCATAAGCACCTCCTTGTGAATCTCTGACTTCAATAATTACATATCTGCAGGATGCGTCCTCTTCAACACATTCCACATCTTGTATGCATTTTACTATGTCCCGTATTTTTTATAGTAGCCCTTGATGTTTATCAGGTCGTTTTCGGTGTCTATTCGGTATATTTCTCTTTTCATGAAAACCATCAGACCGGTCAGGATGATACCGAGAAGAAAAGCAAGAACACGCAGGAAGATATGCTCGCAAAGATGAATTTACTTGTCAGCAGAGATGTGATGCAGCATATTGAAATTGGTTCAGTGTTGAAAAATATTGAAAAATGTTTAATAATAAATTTGATGCTACTTTGTATAAAATTTTAGTTTTATCCCGGATCTGGCGTGGAACAGGACAGAGCAACAGGAGGTATGTAATGCTTAATATCATTGAAAGAAACGAAGAGGATCTGAGCACACTGAAACATGGGATAAGACCAATGCCGTATATCCGTATATGGGCTATGCGGTCTCTACAAGGGATGGGAAGCTGGTCCTGCTTAAGAACGATCTCCCGTTTGTGATACGCGAGACGAGCGAAGTGGTGGAGCCCTTTGAACGGGCAGGCAATTTTCATATGGTCACATTCTGTTACCTTGAAAATGTCCTGTGGGTCTATGCTGATCATGTCCCGCTTGACGGAATGGGGTTCAAGGCAGTGATGGAGACCTTCTTCTATCATTATTATAGTGAGATCGATTCGCGAAGCTATGAAGCGCCGGAGGGAGTCTACACTATAAATGACGGGGCCGTGGAGGGCCAGGAAACAGATGCCTACCGCATGGTGGATGCCATCGATCCGAGCACTATGATGAAAGACATGAAGAAGGAAAAGACTTTTACCCCCACCGAACAGACCCGGGATGAACTGTTCCTGACAAGGGAGGACTGCCGCGGGTATTGTATCAGCGTGCCCGGAGAGGAGTTCATGTCCTATGCGAAGCGCGTGGGTGGAAGCCCGATGTCAGTGCTCTCAGTGTTCCTGGCAAAGGCTATTGAGCGCGTTCATCCTGAGAATGCGCTCCCTGTCAGCTTCATGACCCCTGTCAGCGTCCGCAAAGTGATGGGAAACGACAATTCCCTGCTGCATCAGGTGGTTCAAGCCCCATACACATTTAAGAGTGAGGACCTTACAAAGGATGATGCTGAATTAAACGCCATGTACCGGGGATTCTTAAAGGGATTTGCTTCAGAGCAGAATATACGGATGATGTGCGGCATTTACCGCGGGATCTGTGAAGGATATGAAAAGGCATTCTCCTCGGGAGCACTGGACACTATCATCATCGAACAGCGTGCAAACTCGGGAGCATCCTTTTTTGTAAGCTATCTCGGAAAGCTCCGGACAGCGGAGTACGGAAGCCGTATTCGCATGACTGCTTTCCACGTCATGCAGGAAAAAGGGATCATGCTCCAGGTTGCGGAGGTGGGAGGCTGCTTCTGCATCGACTGGTATCAGGGCTTCCACGGTGATATGTACGCAAGGACAATGCGGGATCTGATGAAGGAAGCCGGCATGAACGGGGCAAGGATAGAGCGTGTGGAATGACAAAAAAGAAAGCCAGGGAATGACATTGGTTGTCATTCCGAGGAGCGAAGCGACGAGGAATCTTAGGAGGGAAACACTATGAAAAACACAGGGAAAGTAAAGTGGTTGGTTATCGGCGCTTTAATGGTGGGCATGCTTGTGCTTTGCAGAATGCCATTTACATGCGGCACTGTATCTGCGGCAGAGGGGACGGATCCGGTGACGCCTGCAGGGGATGCGCCGGTAGAGGCGACCTACAGCCTTTGGACTGACGGGCTGACTGCGGATCCCACGTATAATTATAATGATCACTCAGGGACTCAGGGGGATCCTTATCTGATTGAGTCAGAAACAGATCTGGCCATGCTTTCTTTAAATGTTTACAACGGAACCGAATATGGAGGGAAGTACTTCAAACTTGATAAAGACCTGGATCTGTCCGGGAAATACTGGCTTCCCATCGGTACAAACAACGGAAATGATGATCATCCCTTCAGAGGTTCATTTGACGGAAACGGACATAAGATAAATAACATGACAGTGAGCAATACTGCGGATCCCAGGGTGACAAAGTATGCGGGACTGTTCGGAAAGACTCAGGAAAAAGTGAATATCCATGCTCTGGGACTTCAGAATGCGAGGATAGAACTGGGTGATGAATTTGATGGGGCATATGTGGGGCTGCTGCTGGGATATGCGTACCAAACCGCAAACATTGATAAATGCTTTGCCCAGGGCTGTGTTTTCATATCTGAAAGTGGAAAAGCAAGCCGTGTCGGGGGCCTGGTGGGGTGCTCGTCCTATTGGGGGTCATCGATAAGGGATTCCTGTTTTATCGGAGAACTTGATATCATGGGTGCAGCAGCTGTCGGTGGCATCGTTGGAGGATCCTTTGATGAAGGGGCAGTATCCCTCGATAACTGTTATGCTGCTGCAACTATCAATGTCAAACCGGAGAATGGTCTCTCCACGCTTGGCTCCGGGAGTGGCTCAAATAATTATTATGACGCATCACTGCCCCAAAACAGGGATTATGACTCATACAATGGCACCGGGAAGAATAAAGCCGATATGAAGAAGCCTGAAATGGCTGCTCTCCTGAACGGGGATGAGGGAAGTGCCTGGGCACAGAGTGATGATGTCAATACAGGCTATCCATACCTGAAAGACGTGAAGCCCGATCATACGATCTGCACTGTGACCTTCGACAGTAACGGCTATGGTACTGCGCCGAGTACTCAGAAGGTTTTCAAGGGGAGCAGGCTTATTCAGCCAACGGATAATGATGGGAAAAAGTATATCGCCGGCTGGTACAGGGATCCTGAGTGCACGGAAGAAAACAAATGGGATTTTGATAATGACACTGTTGATAGCAGCATGACCCTTTACGCAGACTGGAAGGAAGCCACGCTCTGGACAGACGGAATGGTTGCAGATAAGGGATGCGGCTTCAGCGGTGGAGCAGGAACGGAAGATGAACCATATCTGATCGCCACACCCAGGGATCTGGCTGTTGTTGCACAGACAGTTTACGAGCAGGGAAATGTAGCTTATTCCGGGCAGTATCTTAGCCTTGCTGATGACATTGATCTCGGAGGCCTGTACTGGCTTCCCATCGGGACAAACAACGGAAATGATGATCATCCCTTCAGGGGTGCTTTTGACGGAAACGGACATAAGATCAATAACATGACAGTGAGCAATGCTGATACTGCGGATCCCAGGGTGACAAAGTATGCGGGACTGTTCGGAAAGATTCAGAATAAAGTGAATATCCATGATCTGGGACTTCAGAATGCGAGGATAGAACTGGATGATAAATTTAAAGGCTCATATGTCGGTATGCTGCTGGGATATGCGTACCAAACCGCAAACATCGATAAATGCTTTGCCCAGGGCTGTGTTTCCGTATCTGAAGGTGGAAAAGTAAAAAATGTCGGAGGACTTTTGGGGTGCTCGTCCTATTGGGGGTCATCGATAAAGGATTCCTGTTTTATCGGAGAACTTGATATCAGGGGTGCAGCAGCTGTCGGCGGCATCGTTGGAGGATCCTTTGATGATGGGGCAGTATCCCTCGATAACTGTTATGCTGCTGCATGGATCAATGTCAAACCGGAGAATGGTCTTTCTACGCTTGGCTCCGTGCATGGCGCGAACAATTATTATGACTCAACCCTGCCCCTGAACAGGGATTACACTCATGTGAATGGCATCGCAAAGACTACTGCTGAGATGAAGACTGCGGATATGGCTTCCATCTTGAACGGGGATGAGGGAAGTGCCTGGGCGCAGGATGATGATGTCAATGCAGGCTATCCATACTTGAAAACCATCAGCCCCAACTGTCTGACCTGTACGGTGACCTTTGATGTGAACGGCTATGGTACAGCGATGCCTGCCCAGGAGGTCTTCAAGGGCAGCAGGCTCATTCAGCCAAGGGATAATGATGGGCAAAAGTATATCGATGGCTGGTACAGGGACCAGGAATGCACGGAAGGAAATGAATGGAACTTTGAGACAGACAGGGTTGAAGAAAGCATGACCCTTTACGCGGACTGGAAGGAAGCCTCTCAATGGACGGACGGCCTGACTGCGGATTTCCGGTACGGCTTCAGCGGCGGTACGGGAACGGAGGAAGACCCCTGGCAGATAGCCACAGTTAAGGATCTGGCGATGCTTTCCCAGAACCTCTATGAAATGGTCGTGAAAAATGGCTATTACGAAAAACATTTTGAGCTTCAGAACGATCTGGATCTGAGGGGTGCGAACTGGCTTCCCATAGGAACTATGAAGAATGAGGATTGGGGGAAGTCCTTCCGCGGGGTCTTTGACGGGAATGGCCACATAATCAAAAACATGACTGTGGACAATACTAAAGACCCGGAGAGGATAAAACACATGGCTGGTCTGTTCTCATGGGCGTACAGCGGTGCCGTGGTAAAGAACCTCGGCATTCAGAACGGAAGAGTCCGTATCGGTGAGGGATATCATGATTCAGACGGCTACGCGGCTCTGCTCCTGGGCTATGCGGATGGAAGCACCGTGGTGGACAGCTGCTTTGCCCAGGGGACGGTCACCGTTGCAAAAGACTGCAGCGTCAAATATGCGGGGGGACTGATCGCTTCCTCCTATTCCAACCCTCAGATAGGCAATTGCTATTTCCTTGGAAAGCTTGACATCAGGGGAAGCGCTACATATGCCGGAGGCGGCATAGGCTGCCGGAAAGACAATTCCCTCAAGGACTCCTATGTGGCGGCTGAGTTTACCGGTGATGGAACTATCAGTCATCCTTATGCCATAGTGGACGTGGCTGAAAACTGTTATTACGACAGCACCTTGAACCCTGCATACACCGAAGGCCAGGGAACCGGGAAGAGCACGGAAGAAATGAAGACTTCCGCTATGGCGGATCTCCTGAACGGAGAAGGTGCTGCCTGGGCGTTTGATGAGAATGTGAATGACGCTTATCCGTACCTTGCGAAGGTGATCCCTGATTTCCAAAAGTATACCGCGAGTTTTGACGTAAAAGGCCAAGGCACTGCTCCTGCAGACCAGATCCTGATCGAAGGAAACTATCTGACCGAGCCTGAAAAACCGAAGGCAAAAGGCCTTATCTTCGACGGCTGGTACAGAGATGAGGGATTTACGGACGCCTGGGACTTTGATAAGGATGAGCTGACCTCCAACATCACCCTCATCTGCAAGTGGGCGGCAGAAGACCTGACCGGAACCGCTTCCATTACAGGCACGCCCAAATATGGCAATACCCTGACTGCCACACTTTCTGAGGACAGCAATAACACAGGCACCCTTTTATATCAGTGGAAGAGGGCAGGTGAAGAGATAGAGGGCGCAGATTCGTCGACCTATACCCTGGCTGCTGATGATATAGGAAAGACCCTTACGGTGGAGATCAGGAGCACAGTGCAGGCAGGCGCTCTGGAGAGCGAGGCTACTCCTGCCGTTCAGAAAGCGGATGGCCCCTCTGCCCCTTCCGGCCTTTCAGGTGAAGCCCCCACCGGAGCGTCAGGTGATGACGGCCGGATCAGGGGAACGACTGCGGCTATGGAATACAGCTCAAACTCTGATTTTTCAGTTGCGGCTGACATACATGACTGTTCGGATGAGGCTACCATTGTCCCTCATCCCGGCAAATGGTATGTGCGCATAAAGGAAACTGACACGACCGGGGCAGGACAGAGCGCAGAGGTGGTCGTTCCGGAGGCTGTGATAAAGGAGGGCCTGACAGCGAGCTTTATCCTGGACGACGGAAGCGCTTCCGGGGATCACGTCACCTGGAATGAGGCATCTAAACGCTACGAGATCACATATACCGGGGCAAAGCTCACCCCGGCGATATCTGTCACAAACTTAAATGAGCCCCTTATCCTTGAAACCGATTATTCGATCAAATATAAGAACAACCAGGATGTGTCCTCTGCTTCGCCGGCGGTCGCCACGATCTCCGGAAAGGGAAGCTACAGCGAAAAGAATACCCTGGAATTCTATGTGGTACAGAAGAGCCTTTCGGATGAAAACGGACAGCCTGCAGAGGATATATCTGTGGGAGTCCTGGTGATCGAAAAGGGAGGGAAGGCGAATCCCGTGGTGCTTTATAAGGGTGTAAAGCTTTCCACAAAGGATTTCACCGTGACCCAGAACGGCGATGAGTCCGTGGATATCACAGGGCAGAACAATTTCACGGGCACTATAAAGGGGCTTGAGCTTACCGTGGTGGAAAGCAAGGATGAAGTAAAGCGGGCGTCCATCAAGGCTGATCTGGCAAAGGGTGTCAGCCGCATTTACACCGGGGAGCCCCGGACGCTTACTGTGGCCGGAGACGGGAAGCAGGGAGAGTTGACGGTCACATCTTCTGACGGGACGGTGCTGGATGAGGGCACTGATTTTGCGGTCAGCTACGGGCCGAACATCGGCGCAGGCACTGTAAAGGTCTCGGTGACAGGCATCGGAAGATATACCGGAAGCGTCTCAAAGACTTTCAAGATCAACCCTGCAAAGGATGCAAAGATAACAGCAGAACTCGTTCAGGAGGAGGGAAGCCCGGCAGGCCAGTACATTTTCAAAAAGACCGGAGTGACCCCCAGGCTGAAGGTGACCGCCCAGATCACTGACAGCACGTCAGGAGCGACTGAAACCGTTACGAACCAGCTGACAGAGGGCGTGGATTATAAGGTCAGCTACAAGAAAAACAAAGCTGTGAGCGATGGGAACTCGAAAGCGAGCTATTCCCTGAAGTTCCTTGGGAATTACAAGGGAGCAAAACTTGAGGGGGCTGACACCACCTTTGCCATTGTCCCGGCGAGTCTTAAGAATGCTGAAGTCATAACGGGAGAAGTGCTCTATAATCCTAAGAGCGTGAAATTCGGCAAGTATCTTCAGAAGCCTTCGGTAGTCCTGGATGGCATCCTGCTTACGAACAAGGAATATACAGTCACCTATCTGGATGAAGAGGGAAAAGAGATCGATCCCGGTGCAGCGCTTAACCTCGGCGCGGAAGATCCTTCAGTGAAGATCCGGGTGAAGATAAGCGCGAACCCGAAATGCAAAAACTATGAGGACACCGGAGAACAGGCTCCTGTTGGTGAATACAGCGTGCTCTTCGATCCAAATGCAGGACAGGCGGGCGCCAGGACAGACATAACCAAAGCAAAGATAACCCTGACCGACTCCGCCGGAAAGAAGGTTGCAAAGGTTCGTTACACCGGGAGCGAGATCACCTTCGATCCTTCAGATGAGACCGGGGATCATAAGAATCAGGCCATCCTCACAGTGACCATAGGGAATCCGAAAAAGGGCGGCGTGGAGCTTAAGGGCGCCCAGGTATATGAGCACTTTGACGTGTCGTATGCGAACAATTTGAACAAAGGAAAGGGCGTTATCATACTCACTCCCAAAGAAGGGGAAACTGCCTACGCTGGGATGTGCACCGGGAACTTCACCATTGGGCCCGCGAGCATGAAAGAGGATATGAAATAGGTTTCCTGCCTTTCTTTTCCGGAAGGATAGAGGGCTTTTCTCTTGAAGAAAACATTTCATATGACGCCTGGTATCAGGGGAGATGGAGCGGAAAGATCCATTGGGATGCCTGGATTGGAAGAGGATGAACTCAGAGCACTGCTGAGGGTATGAGAGGAAGATGAGCCATTTCAGATATTTGAAGGAAGCAGCCGCTTATACAAATAGCATCAATCATCGCAAATGCAGAAGACAGCATACAGCGGAACGGATCTGATATTGTTTTCAAGGCCGAAATTCTTCTCGGAGATCCGAATGGAATAAGCCGGTTTAAACAATCGGGTATACTCATTCAGGCTGGCTGCGGTGACGTGCTCTCCGCTTTTCACTTCTACCGGGATGATCTTGCCTTTCAGCGGGATCACAAAGTCAACCTCCTTGGTGCCCTTGTCATTTCTCCAGAAATACGGATTGAACCCGGCCCGGACAAGCTGTGTATTTACATAGTTTTCTGTCATGCCGCCTTTGAAATCGGCAAGTTCTTCCTCCATGAAGAAGATGTCATCTGCCCGGATTCTTTTCTGCGCCGCAAGGAGCCCCATATCAGAAAGGTAGATCTTGAAATCGTCTATGTCCTTGTAATTATCCAACGGTTTTGTAATCTGTTCCGCTCGGTAAATGCGGGACAGAAGACCTGCGGAAACCAGCCATTCAATGGCGTTTTCGTACTCTGCAGCTCTTGCACCTTTTTTGATGATCTTGTACTGGAAGCGCGTGTTCTTTTTTGAAAGCTGTACAGCGATCGTCCCATAGGTCAGCCGGGTCTTTTTTATCTCGTTCGCACTTTCCTGGCATTTGCTCATGTCATCCAGATAGTCCATCTGGATAGTTTCCAGCACATGCCGTACCTGGGTATAGTCCTGCGTATCGATGAAGCGGGCTACCACCTCCGGCATACCGCCTACAGCAAGGTACTGTCTATAGAGCTTAAGGGCGGTCTCATGAAGCGCCTGAGGCATCGGTTTATCTCCGTCAAAGCAGCTATGGATCCGCTCTGCAAGATCTTTTTCACCCAGGGCCAGAAGAAATTCCTCCATATCCATGGGATGCATTGTATAGCGGTCGACTTTACCTACGGGGAAAGCGTATTTCTCACGATTGACGGCAACACCCAGAAGGCTTCCCGCTGCGATCACATGATACTCCGGCGCTTCCTCACAGAAGTACTTCAGAGAGGAGACAGCACGTTCACAGAGTTGGATCTCATCGAAAACGATCAGTGTGTTGCCGCGGGTTATGGTCTGTCCGCTGATATGGGCCAGGATGGGAAGAAGGTATGAGGGGCTGATGTTTTCGTCAAACGTCGCAGCAAGCGATTCACTGGTCTGGAAATTGAAATAGGCGACATTATCATAGTGCTGCCGTCCGAATTCAAGAATGGCGTAGGTTTTTCCTACCTGACGGGCACCCTGGACGATCAGGGGCTTCCTGTATTTGCTGTCCTTCCATTGCTTCAGATATTCAGAGACCTTTCGGTACATATACATGGTGATTCCTTCTTGGACGGAAATCTGTGCGGATTCATCTTACCACAAGCCGGAAAATAATGCAAGAAATTAAGGGAATACGGCATGAAATTCCAAGGGTTTGTGGCGAATATCCGCACAAGACAGCCGGAAAGACTCGGGCATGTACTTTGAGGTGGAGATAAGCGGCGGCGTGGTCAGGACTGCCTTATCTCTTCGTGAAGTGTGGAAGATTGATCCAAAACAACTTTATGAAGTTATGAATGAACTTGTCCCGACATAATCCTTGGTATAAAATGACGGTACAGAACTACGCTCAAAACGATGGAACACGGAAGTGACAGAGCGAGACCGCCTCTATCTCACTAAACTTGGAATGAATCCGCAATAAATGGTTTGAGTGTCGGTTGAAGGGGACAACCCCGGATTAAACGGAAAAAGGAGCGGCAGATGAAGCTGTATTATGTTATACCGATCATATTCGTTTTAGGCGGCACAGAAACTTTTCGACATGGGATATACCAGAATATACGAATTAGGCGGGATAATAGACTGGACGGGTGAAGTGGTGAAGGAGAGCGCGGAAAACAATATGGATCCGATGGTTATTCCGGAACTGTAGAGAGGATCTTGGATGTCATCCATGCGTGTGCACATCGAGCCTTAAGATGAAGACCCGGGATGTGATTGAGAAGTTCCTGACGGCCACAGGACACGAGTATCGCATAGTGCATCTGGTGGGGGAAGATTAACAGCGCTTGTTGCCGGGACATTCGATGAACAGAAGAATGATTTATACAAATAATTATGAATCCCCGATGGGGAACATCATGCTTGCCGGGGATGAACAGGGATTAACGGGACTTTGGTTTACGGAAGGCAGCAGGTATTTCGGTTTTGGGCTGAAAAAAGAAGCCCATCGATGTGAAACTGACTTTTTTGACCGGACGAAAGAATGGCTGGACATTTATTTTTCTGGCCGTGATCCCGGCTTTTTCCCTCGGATCCATTTGGTGGGATCCGATTTTCGCAATCGTGTCGGAGAGATCATGTGCGAGATCCCTTACGGGAAGACGGTTACATACGGTTGGATCGCCGACAAACTGGCAAGGGAGCGCGGACTTGAAAGAATGTCCCCACAGGCTGTTGGCGGTGCGGTCGGACATAATCCGATCGGCATCATTGTACCGTGCCATCGAGTGGTCGGATCGAACGGAAGTCTGACCGGATATGGGGGAGGGATCCGACGAAAGAAAGCCCTTCTGGAACTGGAAGGAAATGATATGAACCGGTTTAAGATCCCGACAAAAGGCAGTCCGGCAGCATCCGGAAAACTATTTTGCACTCATAAATAGGGAGTTTTTTTGAAAATGAGGATGATCGAAGAGATAAGAAATCGGGAAGACCTGGTTGCGCTGGTGAACGAAACCGGTTTTCTGCCGTTCTTTTCCGGAAGGATAGAGAGCTTTTCTCTTGAAGAAAACGTTTCATATGACGCCTGGTATCAGGGGAGATGGAGCGGAAAGATCCATTGGGATGCCTGGGACTGGAAAGGACAGGTACTTCGGAATAAGGAACTGGTTTATGGGAAGTTCTTTGAAAAGAAGGCGGGATTTATCAGTCTTAAGCTGTGGCCGGACTTCTGTAACTATCGCCGGGACGGATATGATTTTGACGCCCGGTTTGATGATGGTCTTGCATCATACAAGGATAAAGGCGTTGTGGACTATATCACCGGTGCCGGGGCCGTGTTGACAAGGGATATCAAGGCTGATCTGAATTATAAGAAGGGCGGTAACAAGGGCTTCGAGACGGTTATAACCAGACTCCAGATGCAGACCTATGTTGTTCCCGTGAATTATGAATACAGCAAGCGTAAGAACGGTGATGAGTATGGCTGGGGCAACTGTCGATATGATATTGCCGAAAATCATTGGGGCGAGAAGCTGTGCAGATCTGCATATAAAAGAAGCCCTGAGGAGTCACTTGACAGGATAATAAAGCATATAAGAAAAGTGTTGCCGGGATTGGAAGAGGATGAACTCAGAACACTGCTCAGGGTATGAGAGGAAGATGAGCCATTGTTTTCATGCTCCTTTCCTCCTTGTAAGTTGTTTGGCGTAACAACACAAGGATATGGGTTTGAGAGTATGTCTGCAATGGATCTTCAGTTATCCGACTCGGGGGCTACCATCCCGGCGCCTCCCTTTCCCGGGATGCTGAAGCGGATCCTGCAATTACCTGCATTTCTGTTCTGCAACAACCTACAAAAGTGGTCTGCAACTTTCTGTATATTTATTATGCAACAAACAGGCGAAGCGAGAGGAGAAAAACTGATGAGACTGGTTATCAGAAAGGCAATTTCAATGATCCTCACAGCAGCGATCATGCTGACCGGAGCAGGGACGGTGACGATCCTCGCTGCCGGAAGGTGATCCGGGCTATAATTTGTGTATAGATTTAAGGACGAGACAAGCGCTTATGAACATGGAAACAGAGAATAAAGAATTAGTGCCCGTGGTGATGGCCGGGCTTCGCACCAGGGAGGATGAAGAAGAATTTGAACGCGCCATGAAGGAACTCGAGAGCCTGTGCGGGGCCTGCGATCTTTTGGTCACGGGAACGGTCACCCAGTCCCTTCCCCATCCCGATAACGCCACCTGGCTGGGATCCGGCAAAGCAGAGGAACTGATGTATCTTGTCAGAGGGACGAAGGCCGAGCATGTGGTCTGCCTGGGGAACTTATCTCCTGCGCAGATGAGGAACCTTCAGAAGGTGATCGAAGTACCCGTATGGGATCGGACCAATCTGATCCTGGAGATCTTTTCAAGAAGAGCCAGGACCAGGGAGGCAAGACTGCAGGTGGAGTCCGCATATCTTAAGTATATGCTTCCCCGCCTCAGCGGAATGTGGAAGCACCTTGGCCGCCAGAGCGGCGGCGGAGGCAGCAGGGCCAACAAGGGTATAGGCGAGAAACAGATAGAACTCGACCGCAGGCAGATATCCCAACGGATCAACGAGCTCGGGCGGGAACTTAAGCAGATAGAAAAAACCAGGGATGTCCAGCGAGGCGGCAGAAGAAGGGACGGATTTCCCCATGTGGCGCTTGTCGGTTATACGAACGCAGGCAAATCCTCGCTGATGAACCGGCTTCTTTATTTGAGCGCTCCCGTATCGGGAAACCGGGAGGACAAGAAGGTCTTTGAGAAGGACATGCTGTTCGCGACGCTTGATACGTCCGTGCGAAAGATCGATATTCCGGGCAGGAAGCCCTTTTTGCTGTCGGATACCGTGGGATTTATTGAAAATATCCCCCATGACCTGATCAGGGCCTTCAGGTCCACACTGTCTGAGGTCAGGTATGCGGATGTCATTCTTGTCGTAATGGACTCTTCGGATCCCCATCACGACATGCACAGGAAGGTGACCGAGGATACACTGCGCGATCTGGATATAACCGACATACCGAGGCTCTACGTATATAATAAGGCTGACCTTCGTGGCAGGGATCTGACCGTTGAGAATCATCCGGGCGGGGACAGCTATTACATTTCCGCTCATACAGGGTACGGGATCGATGATCTGCTGGACGCATTGTTCGGTCTGTTCCGATCCGGAAGCCGCGTGGTTGAGGCGTGTATCCCCTATACTGACTCTGATATGCTCAGCCGTATCCACAGGGAGGGTGAAGTCCTTGAGGAACGGTTTGAAGAGGATGGAACATACATAAGAGCTGTATGTCCTGCGCCTCTCGCCGATCGTCTTATGGGAAAACACAAGGAAGCATGACATGGAAATAAGTTAAACAAAAATACCGAATAGACACAGAAATCAACCGAATAGACATCAACTCTTTTAGCCTGGCTATATGCTATAGTATAATGTGAAATTATGAAAAGTATGGTCGACATAGAAGTTGTCATTAACGAAAAGTATATAGATCCCAAGGTTACAATACAGACGAGGGCCAATACCCGTCAGGTGGAAAACATAATCTATGCCATAGAGAATGTTTCCGAGAACGATTTCCCTCAGATCGTGGTTAATGACAGCGATAAAATGGTGTTCATATCCCAGCGTGATATAGTCAGGGTTTATGCGGAGAACAGGCGTGTTTATCTGCAGACGGACGATGGGGTATATTTGGTTAAGCGGACGCTTTCCGGGCTTGAGGGAGACCTTAATCCCGGTCGTTTTGTAAGGACGTCCCAATCTGAGATCATCAATCTGTTCAAGGTGAAGAGCTTTGACGTGAGCCTTTCGGGAACCATAGGAGTTGAGTTCGACTGCGGCGACAAGTCATGGGTCGCGAGGAGCAAGATCAAGCAGGTCCGCACGATGCTTAAGGAAAACAGGATAAATATAGACAGATCGATGGCGTGAGCATAAATGGAACTAAGAAGAAACTTTTTGATAAAACTTATGCTCGGCGCCATTTTGGGGATGTTTATTCCGGTCGCGATCATGTTCGGTACGGACGGAGCGGAATTTATTGATTCTCATGGACTTATCCTGCTTAAACAGATCATCGGGTCCATGATCTACGGCGCGATCGCCATGGGCGGGAGCGTTGTATATGAGATCGAGAGCTGGAGCATCGTAAGAGCCACCTCGACTCATTATATCCTGACCATGTCGTCCTTCCTTATCGCAAATTATCTGCTTGAATGGTTTGGCACCGGAATATGGCTTGCTGTCGCATTTATCTGTATGACCGTGGGATATCTGATCATATGGCTGGTGCAGTCAGCCCTGTATTCACGGAGAGTAAAGGAAATGAATGAGGAACTGGAGAAGCTTCGGAGTGTGATGAAGAAGTGATCCGCGCTCACTCTATCGTTTTCGCTATCTGATCTATTATCTCAGCCGCCTCGTCATACAGGAAATCCCCGATATATCCGGACGCTTTTTTGAGAAGGTCTTTCTGGGTAAGCCTGAAGGGATAGTTGGCAAGCCTTGCGGCGAGAGTAGCTGATGCCTCATCGTCAAAATCTTCCAGGGCCGCAAGCAGGTCCGCAGCGATCTTGCGGGCTTCATCTGCAGAGATCTCATCGGCTGCATGGACCTCGCACGCCGTTCCTATTGGTTCCAAAACACTGATGATCGATCCATAGCAGGACAGTGCATCGGGAGTCCCTGCTTTTATGGCTTCGATATCTCCGCTTCCCGCAGCTTTCTCCAGGGCTTCGAACTTTGAACTTAAATCGGAGGCTCCGATCATGCGGGCATTACTCTTAAGTGAGTGGACGCATATCTTATAATTCTCAATATCACCTGCTGCCAGAGCATTCTCCACTTTTTCGCGGTTGTTCCCATAGGCCCTGTAGAATCGTTGAAGGGCGGAGATATATTTCTCCCTGTTGCCCGTGTAGCCGATCCCGGCTTCCGTGTCTATACCGTATTCCGCAAGTTTTGTGATGTCATGCTCCATATTCTTTCCTCATAATCTGCGAATGAGCCATGATCCCGAATGCCCGCGCCCTTAGTCTGAGCCTCTTTATCCGAAGGCGCTGTTCCTTTTGACAGCCCTATCCCAGAATATCTATTATCTTGGCCACCAGCTCCGATTTTTTTGAAGGCTTGACTATATATCCCTGAGGCTTATAGTCAACCAGGGTCTTTACCACGATGTCTTTCTCGTTGACGCCGGTAAGGAAGACCACCGGAAGGTTTTCAAGCTCGGGGATCATCCGCATTTTCTCAAGTACCTGCGGGCCGTTTGCGACAGGCATCAGGTAATCAAGCAGGACAAGATCCACCCTGTGACCGGAGAGATATTTAAGAGCGGTATCCCCCGAAGGGACCAGAGTGACCTCATAGAATTCCTTCAGCTGGTCCTTGATATTAAAGAGCAGCTCCGGATCATCGTCAACAACCAGGATATGTTTTCTGGGAGGGAGGTCGTTGGCGTGTGGGTTGATGAATTCGGTGATCAGGGTCGAACCGTTGTTTTTACCTTCCTCAACTTCCTTTTCGATCTCGTTTATTTTTTCGTAGAGGGCAAAAAGGGATACCGGTCGTGACATGAAGAACAACCGCTCCAGCCCGGTGTTGTTGATGAATACTTTCTCATCAGCATCATTTGCAATGACTATTATCGTGATACCGCCAATCCGTGTACATTCCTTGAGCACATCGAATACGGATACGGTTTCGTTTGTTTCATCTCCCAGACAAATGATAATAAGATGCGGCATTTCAGCCGGGACGCTGTTGAAAAGGGTATCCTTCCTGGGCGCGCATTTGATGACGCTGTATCCTCTGTCGGAGACGAGATGATCGCAGATATCATTTGCTATTTTCTTGTTTCTGCCTGTAACCATTACTCTTAACTGCATAAAAACCTCCGCGACTTTCGCTGCCCTTATTTTATATTATCCCGTTTCATTAACCACGATTTTTGTATGATCGGTCGATTTTGGTGTCTGATCGGTATATTATTCCTTTTCGTGAATAAATGCATGTCAAATTTGCCAAATAGACACTGAAAATGACCGAATAGACGAAAGCGGTATAAAAAGGGCATCAGAGTTGCTAAATTATGAATGTATGCAAAAGACATGATCTGTGAGATGGGAGGATGGACATGAAGAAAAAAACAGCCTGCCTGTTTTTGGTCTGCCTTACGGCAGTCATGTTAACATCCTGCGGCGGCAATAAGGCGGCAGGGCCCGGAGTTGACAAAACCGGGGAAGAAGCCTCTGCAGAAGCAGGAGATACAGACACATCCGGGGAAGGCACGGAGGATCCGGGCAGAATATCCGAGGAGACAGATACGGACTCGGATGGTTTCCGCATAGGCATTGTTACCGGTTCCTACTCCCAGTCGGAGGATGACCGGCGAGGGGCTGAAGCGTTCCTGAAAAAGTACGGGGCTGAAAATGTAACTCTTGCCATTTATCCGGATAACTTTACCGAGGAACTGGAGACCACTGTCCAGATAATGGTGGGTCTTGCCGAGGATCCCCAAATAAAGGCGATAATCGTAAATCAGGCGGTTGACGGGACAACGGAAGCCTTTCGCCGGATCCATGAGGTGCGTCCCGATATCCTCTGCCTTGCCGGCGAAGCGTATGAGGACTTCTCGGATATCGGAAGCACAGCGGATCTTGTCGTTAATTACGATTTTATCAGCCGTGGTTATCTTATCGTACACACGGCTCATGAACTTGGCTGCGACACATTTGTGCACATCTCCTTTCCCAGGCATCTCGGCTATGAATCCGTATCCAGACAGGTAGCCATAATGAGGGCGGCCTGCGACGAGTTCGGCATGAACTTCGTAATGGAGGAAGCTCCCGACCCAACTACCGAAGTGGGGGTCCCGGGTGCCCAGGAATACATTACGGAGCATGTACCCGGATGGGTTGAGAAGTACGGGAAAAGATCAGCCTATTTCTGTACAAATGATGCGCATACCGAACCCCTCATAAGGAGCCTTATGGAACACGGGGGATACTTTATCGAGGCCGATCTGCCTTCGCCTCTCATGGGCTATCCCGGGGCGCTGGATCTTGAACTGACCGGAGTCGGAGGCGACTTTGAAGAGATAACGAAGGAAGTGGAAACCGCGGTAGTAAAGGCCGGCGGAGCAGGCAGGTTCGGAACCTGGTCCTATTCCTACGGATTCGCTGTTTCGGCGGGGCTTGCGGAACATGCGAGAAATGTCATCCTTGGGAACAGCGATCTTCACAGCATCAGTGATCTTGCCAAGGCATACGGAGCCTTCTCTCCCGGAACGGAATGGAGCGGATCACAGTATTATGATGCGGTCACGCATGAAAAGTCAGATAATATTTTCCTTATCTATCAGGACACATATATCTTCGGTGATCCCGGACGATATATGGGAACTACGGGCATTGAGGTTCCAAAGGAGTATTTCGATCTTAAGTGATAACTATCTTTTGATATTTAGGAAAGCAGGATGCATATGACTCAGACCGGTTCAAAGTCGGAAAAAGACGCAGGGAATAAGCCGGGCATACGGATAAGGAACGGTATGATCATACCGCTCTTCCTTGTGTTTATATTCATGACGGTCATGGTGATATACGTGACTTCACTTATGTACAGGGTTGCCGTATCCAATTCCAACGCGGTAATGGAGGACAGGATACTCACCGTATCCGCAATGATCAATAATCATTTGAACACCGCCGAAAACGTACTCCATGTGGCCGGTGACTCCGTACACCATATGCTGATAAGCGGTACGACCTCGGCCAGGATACACGAGTTCCTTGTGGATGAAACGAGAAATGTTACCGAGCAGTTTGATGAGAACTATACGGGACTATACGGCTATATCATGGGTAAGTACATAGACGGGCTTAACTGGGAACCGCCGGAAGGATATGATCCCAAGAGCCGTGACTGGTTTATCGTCGCCAGGGAGGCGGGCGGGGATGTTGTTTTTTCAGATCCTTATATTGATGCCCAGACAGGAAATATGATCATCTCCGTGTGCAGGATGCTGCCCGACAGGCAGAGCGTCATTGCCCTTGACGTCCAGCTCAAGGGAATACAGGAAATGATGAAGGAACTTACCATATCCGGAAAGGGATACGGGTTTGTCGTTGATGAGAGCGGTCTTATCGTAGCACACAGGGATGAGGATAAAAAGGGAACAAATATAGGCGATATCCCGGGCGGTGAAGACCTGCTGAAGGCCATCCTGGATAACGGTTCGGGCAGTTTTTCCTATAAATGGCTGAATGAGGACAACACGATCTACGTAAACAGTATAGCCAACGATTGGTATGTCGTGATGGTGGTGAGCGACCGCGAGCTCTACGAGGAGGTATGGAGCCAGCGCATAGTCATTATCATCATATGCGTGCTTATCTTTTCAATGATCGCCATCATCTATTACGCCGGATTCAGAAACGAACAGAAATACACAAGCCGGATGGAAGAAATGAGGCTTGAAGAACAAAAGGCCGTATATGACAGAAGGGTGCTGGAGCTTGAGAAGGATGCGGCCAATGCATCCAACAAGGCCAAGAGTGACTTCCTGGCAAATATGTCCCATGAAATAAGGACGCCCATGAACGCTATCATAGGTATGGATGAGATGATATTGAGGAGTTCACCCGGCGATCCCATCAGGAAGTATGCCCTTGACATACAGAGCGCAGGCAAGACGCTTTTGTCCATAATAAATGACATCCTTGATCTCAGTAAGATCGAGTCCGGCAGGATGGAGCTTGTTCCGGTGGAGTTCGGGTTTGCATCCGTGATGAATGATGTCGTGAACATGACCATGAAGAAGGCGCAGGACAAGGGGCTTGAGTATAAGCTGAACGTTTCCGAAGATATCCCTTCAGTATTGCTGGGCGATGAGATACGTATCAGACAGGTGATGCTCAACCTTATAAATAATGCTGTCAAATATACACACGAGGGCAGCGTGTCCGTGGATGTGACATATGATGATGAAGCGCAGATGCTGCAGGTCATAGTCACCGATACCGGCATCGGTATTAAGAACGAGGATCTTGCCAGGCTATTCGTTTCATTCCAGAGGCTCGAGGAGGATAAGAACAGAAACATAGAAGGAACGGGACTGGGACTTAACATCACCATGCGTTTGGTCAAGATGATGGACGGTACTGTCTCGGTCAACAGCAAATACGGCGAAGGAACTACATTTACGGCGCAAATGAAGCTTCCTGTCGTAGACAGGACCCCGGTGGGGGATTTTGTAAAGAACCTTGCAGTGATGCAGGAGAATACCGAGGAATACACTCCGGGTCTGTTTGCGCCTTCCGCCCGTATCCTTATTGTCGATGATAACGAAATGAACCTGGAGGTCATCACCGGTCTTCTGGAAGAAACGAAGATGGACATGACCAGAGCCCTTTCGGGCAAGGAGTGTATCGAGATACTTAAGGACAGATCATTTGACCTTATTTTCCTGGACCAGATGATGCCCGGCATGTCCGGAGTGCAGACCCTTGAATTGATAAAGAGGGATCATCTTGCGGATGATACTCCCATAATCGCGCTCACCGCGGACGCCATTGTGGGAGCCAGGGAAACATATATTAATGAGGGCTTTACGGACTATTTAAGCAAGCCGGTCATGTATGCGGCTCTCGAAGCGATCCTCCTTAAGTACCTGGATCCATATAAGGTGTCAAGAACCCGGGAAGCATCTGCAGAAAATGAGGCATATCCTGTTGCCGGAAGGGATGAAGCCGGGGAACGTCCGCTCGTTCTTGTAATAGGTGAGACCAGGGAAAAGCTTGAAGCGATGAAAGAAATACTGGGTACCGGATACAAGGGCGTGTTCGTCAGGGATGAGGATAAGGCGCAGAAGTACCTCGAGAAACACGAAGTCCTGCTGGTGATCAGGGTGGAGTGAGTATCCCGTATATACGATTGCTGAAAAAAACAGCATAAATATGTTATGTCTCAAGGTTAGCATAAACTAACCGATAATTTGGAGTATAATAAGCCTGTTTTGTACTATAATGGTCTTACAAATGAATGATAAATATTAAACACATGATGAGGTATGGCAAATGCAGATAAACGGAAAAAGAGGGATCCTGCTGCTGGCCATGGCGGCGGCGTTTGTTTTTCAGGCATGTTCTTTTGCCTCTCCTGCAGGAGGCTCTGATGGGGCGGCATCTTTATCCGAACCGGATGTAACTGTACAGAACAGCGCTTCAAAAGGGGCAGATGCGTTTTCAACGGATGATTCGGTGCGCAGCGCAGTGAATTTCGAACATGAACTTGATCCATACGAACCGCTGAAGGATCACTATGATTTTTACTTCACATACAAAACCGTTCATCCCTGGTGGGATGCTGTGGCTTTGGGGATGGAAGAGGCGCAAAGACAATATCTGGACAGAGGTATCACCATCACATATGAGTACATGGCGCCGGGGCAGGCTTCCGCGGAGGACCAGACTAAAAGACTTCTTGAGGCGGAGAAAAAGAACTACGATGTGATCGGCGTGGATGTGGCGGACGAGAAGATCATATCACCGATCCTCGATCAGATGGTGGATTCCGGAATAAAGGTCATGACCTTTTCAAGCTCAGATGCGGCCAGGGGCTGTAAAAGGATCGCTTATGTCGGGAATACACATAATTATCGTGATGGCGCCGATCTGACGGAAGCGCTTTGTGAAAAACTGGGATACAAAGGGAAGATCGCGATCCTTGTGGGCAGCGTCGGCGCTCCGTGCCATGAAGACCGTGCAAGAGGAGCCAGAGATACCATCGAAAAATACGGAGACATGGAAATTGTCGCAACTGAGTACGATATGGATTCCGTGGATCTCGCTTATGATCTTACACGCAGTATATTGGAAGAACATCCGGACCTCGACGGGATCGTCTGCTGCAACATGAGTAATCCTGTCGGCGCCGCCCGGGCGATCACGGAAGCAAAGAGCGATGCCGTCATTGTGGGTATGGATCATGACGCAGAGGCCCTGCATTATCTGAAAGACGGGGTGATCTATTGCCTTGGAGTGCAGGACTGCTATTCGATCGGCTTTGATACGATCCAGACCGCAGTAAAGATCGCCGACGGCAATCTTGCGGGGAAGCTGTTTCCGGAGCAAACAGATGAGAGCACTACCGTTATCTACCAGAAAGACGCAGCTTCCATGCTCGAGTTGTTATATGGTGAGGCACTATGAAACATTACATGAATAAAAGGTTTGTTTTTACAGCTGTCATAGGGAGCCTGCTGATCGTGATCATGTTGACGATCAGTACTCTGTGGAATACCAGAGAAACAGGTAAGGCAACGGATGAAGCGGTTGCGGCGGTCAGTTCGTTCTACCTTGAAACTATGGCGGACAGCCATGCGGAGACCATCACAAACCTGATCAGTAAAAGCTTCGATGAAATGAGGATCGCCGTAGCTTTCGTTGAAGATGAAGAGGTCCACTCACAGGAAGAACTGCGCGATGCGATCGGTAAAGCGAAAGCATTGCTGAGAATGAACCGGCTCGCTCTTGTTGATGAAGACAATATCGTATATACGCAATACACCACATATACCGGCGGGAGCAGACACCCGTTTCTCGAGGGCGATCAGCTTCAGGACAGGGTCATCAGTATCGTGTCTATCTACGGATCTTCGAAACAGCTGTGCCTGGCCATACCGACACCCGATCTTTCCATTATGGGCAAGCATTACAAAGCCTGTTTCGTCCAATACGAAATAGACGAGATAGTCGATCTGCTGGCGCTTGATAATCAGGACAGGACGCATTTTGCCCTGTATGCACAAAACGGAAGTAATTTATCCGGCACGGATCTGGGCCCGGTGATCGCGCAGCACAATTTTTTCGACGCAATAAGGGACATCGTCCCGGAAGATGTTTTGAATGAGAATATCGAAAACTATGAAAACGGCAGGGAAGGAACCCTGTCTTTCGGATCCGGTGACGCACATGAGACTTTGTGCTATGTGCCCATTGAAGATACTGATTGGGAAATGGCCGTTCTCATCCGCGAGAGCGTGATACAGGATCAGATCCGGGATATCAGTGAAAGACATCTCGCCGCGAGCAGAGGACAGATCATTTACACATTTGCCGCCGTATTGCTGCTCGCCGTTGTTCTTCTGGTACAGATCGGAAAACTTTCCAGAGAGAAACTCGAAGAGGAAAAAGAAACCAGCAGAAGCTTTCAGACCATGGCAAATACGGATTCGATGACAGGCGTCGGGAATAAGCACGCTTATTCCGAACAGGAGACTGTCATAAACAGCCGGATCGAGGCCGGAGAGATCGAAAAACTGGCTGTTGTGGTGGGAGACATCAACGGACTGAAAGT
>JAEEGL017383085.1_pt1 | contig 33925 bp, 29 predicted proteins | sample 9134231 | NCBI WGS metagenome assembly JAEEGL01 (sample SAMN16246548, study PRJNA631951) | gut metagenome | biome: gut microbiome; feature: rumen; material: fiber-attached | host: Bos | place: Iran: Karaj | collected 2018-10 | reverse complement strand
CTTGGTGTCCTGGTCTTTCCACCATTTCTCCCAGTCGTCGCCCTTAAGCTGCTTGGTGAAGGAGATGTAGCCTATGGGAGCGTCGAACCAGACGTAGAGCACCTTGCCGTCGGCACCCTCGATGGGCACCTTGACGCCCCAGTCGAGGTCGCGCGTGACGGCGCGGGGCTGCAGGCCTGCGTCGATCCACGACTTGCACTGGCCGTAGACGTTGGTTTTCCAGTCGCCCTTGTGGCTTTCGAGTATCCACTGGCGGAGCCAGGGCTCGTCCTGGTCGAGCGGGAGGAACCAGTGCTTGGTCTCTTTCAGCACGGGCTTAGAGCCGCTGAGGGCGCTCTTGGGGTTAATGAGGTCGGTGGCGTTGAGCGAGGTGCCGCAGGCTTCGCACTGGTCGCCGTAGGCGCGCTCGTTGCCGCAGTGGGGGCAGGTGCCGGTGATGTAGCGGTCGGCCAGGAAGCATCCAGCCTCCTCGTCGTAGTACTGCATCGACACTTTCTCCACGAACTTGCCCTCCTCATAGAGCTTCTTGAAGTAGGCGGCAGCGGTCTCGTGATGCTCCTTGCTGCTGGTGCGGCTGTAGATATCGAACGAGATGCCCAGCTCGGCGAAGGAGTCCTTGATAATCTTATGGTAGCGGTCGACGATGTCCTGCGGCGTGCAGCCCTCCTTACGGGCCTTGATGGTGATGGGCACGCCGTGCTCGTCGCTTCCGCCGATGAACATCACCTCTTCGCCTTGGGCGCGCAAGTAGCGCACGTAGACGTCGGCGGGCACGTAGACGCCAGCCAGGTGGCCGATATGCACAGGGCCGTTGGCGTAGGGCAGCGCCGAGGTGACGGTGTAGCGCTTGTATTTGTGGTCTTTCTCTGTGTAGGTCATATTATTCCATGTATGTGTAATTGGTCACGCGGTCATCGCTGTTGGTGACCGTGAGCGGGAAGCCCGCAGTGTTATATGTGTAAGTGAGACTGCTGCCCGACGAGGGGAGAGGATAGCTGAATGGGAACTCTCCACCCTGTCCCATCAGGGAGATGCTCAGCACGGCATTCATCATGCCATACGTGTTGGAGAAGGTAACATTGCTGGCCGACAGCATCTCGGCACCGAATGTTCCCATGAATCCCTTCTTGGGGTTATGCTGGTCGTCGTAAGTGTAATCGATAGTGTCGGCCAACGAGAGTGATACCGGCATCGGCATGTCGCCAATCAATGCCAGAGCCATATCGGAAGTTATGATACCGCCCATGAAAGACTGCAGGAAGGAATCCAGATAGGGCGTAATGTCGATCACACTGTTAATCTCATTCAGTGTGACACTGCCGGTTACCGAAATATTGGCGGCCATACGCGAAACATTGTCGCCGGTCCACTCAAAGTCGACCGATGCACCGGCCGAGGTAAAGGCAAGCTTTGAGTCGGAGACCTGCTTGGCTACCGAGCGAACAGCCATGGCGACAATGTCGGCACCCTTGCCAAAGTCGAAACCGCCCAGCAGACCACCCAGCAAATCATTGATAAGGGCTGTGTCAATATCCATTTCCATGTGGCTGATTTGATGCTTTGAGTTGTGGTCCACACTGGCCGTCAGCAACTGGTTGCCGTCGCGGACAAGAGAGATGGCCGAGATATAATCGCCGTCATATTCGACAGACAGCGTACCGCTAATCGAGCCCAGCAACGGGAGGCCTTCGGAGCCGGTATTGGTCACAGTGACAGTGTTTACACGACCGTCGGAGGTGTAGCCGAAGCGTGTTTTCTCGATGTAGCCGCCACAGAAATCGTCGTCATTGACGCTTGTGAGCAGGCCTGTGGCATTGTCCCATAACCAAATCTCAGGGGCTGTGTTGTCGCTGAACACGAGGGAGGAGATTTTGTATTTAGGTCTGTACTCGCCTTCACGCTGGGGCTCCTCGGTACGAGGGTTAGGGTTGTTTGGTCTGTTGGTCTGCGGCTCGTCCTTCTTGCAGGAGACCATGGCCACCATGACCACTGCACACAGTGCGACAATAATTTTTTTCATAGCTGTATGGGTATTAATTTGTTGCCTTTTATTCCCCCTCGGCGGCCTTCTCGTCGTCCAAGGTGACCAAGCCGGCGGCGAGCAGCACATTGTACCACGAGAAGAGCTTCTTCACGTCGGAAGCATGTACGCGCTCACGGTCGTAGTCGGGCAGGGCTTTCTCGAGCAGGGCGAACATCTCCTTGCTCTCGGCCTTCTTTGGGTCGAAGGCGGTGGCCTTGCCGTCAAGCACCTTGAATATTGCCTGCATCACCTCGTCGAGCGGACGCTCGTCGCTCTCGGTGAATATGCGTATCTCGCCAAGCGACGAGATACGGTCGTTTTTGAACACAGGATACTTCTGCCCTGTCACGAGGTTCTTCACAACGGCACCGCCCTTGGTCTGCGAAACCAACTCACTCAGATCCGGCTTGCCGGAAATAACCAGAATGTTTGTCAAATCCATTTTTAGTTGTCGTTTTTACAGTTAATTGAGAAAACATAACGGCATATTTTTATTTATATTGTGCCTAATTAATGAAAAAAATAAGGGGACAATATACATGATGACACTATCGGGTGGTTTCTCCGTAAAAAGGCTGGGAGACAAGCTTTGTAAGCCTAGGCATAATAAAGCCTCTGCACCATGCACCACCAGAGAACGACCAGAGATGCTGAGAAGCAGTCCTCATCCTCAATAGTTTACCGTCTGTTCTTCGGCATTTCTTCAGTATTTCTTCAGTGGTTGACTGAAGAAATACTGAAGAAATACTGGTAAGTTATTGAAAACCAGGCGGCGTTTTCGCAGAGCATGGTCAGTCTCTGGTCGCACCAAAACCCAAACAGTATCACCACAAGATAGCACATATCCTCAATCACTTACCTATAATTTTTCGTAGGATGATAGAAGATATAAGCGACATCGCTGCAGCAAAGGGTGGCACCGAACTAATTTATTTTCACCTTGTATTGTTTTTTTTCGTACTTTTGCATCGTCAATTACTCCCACCGAGGTTATGAAAGAGATACACGATTTCACCATCATTGACCGCCGCGAACACGGCCCACAGTATTTCTCACTGGTGCTGCAACATTCTGGTTCCATGCAACGTATAGAGCCTGGACAGTTTGTCGAAGTGCTTGTTGAGGGCTGCAGCAAGGTGATGCTTCGCCGCCCCATATCGGTCCACGACGCCGACCTGGCCGCAGGCACCCTGACGTTGCTCATCCAGATTGTCGGCAACGGCACACGCCAGCTCAGCTCACTCAAGACAGGCGACCGACTGAACGTTGTCTACCCTCTCGGTCACGGTTTCAATGTCGACTCCTCAGGGCAGAAGCCTCTTCTGGTTGGTGGCGGAGCAGGTATTGCGCCGCTCCTTCATCTAAGCAAAGTACTTGCAAGCAAGTGGGTTAAGCCCACCATCCTGCTCGGCGGACGCACTGCAGCGCTCATCCCGGTGATAGAGGAGTTCCGTCCCTACGGCGAGGTGCTGGTTGCCACCGACGACGACTCGATGGGACACCACGGCGTGGTGACGACACATCCTGCCTTCGGCCAAGACTACAGCATGATATACACTTGTGGGCCAACACCGATGATGAAAGCCGTGGCACGCTCGGCAGCGGAACGCGGACTTAGATGCGAGGTGAGCCTCGAGAACATGATGGCTTGCGGTGTGGGAGCCTGCCTCTGCTGTGTGACAGACACTGACCAAGGTCATCGCTGCGTGTGCAAGGACGGTCCTGTATTCGATATTTCCAACTTGAAAAAATGGTACCAATGCTAAACGTCAAAATACACAATCTCAGCCTCAAGAACCCGGTGATGACCGCCAGCGGCACCTTCGGCTACGGTGAGGAGTTCGCCGATTTCATCGACCTCAACCGCCTGGGTGGCTTCGTCGTCAAAGGCACCACAGGCAGTCACCGTGAAGGCAACCCTTACCCCCGCATGGTGGAAACCCCGTCGGGAATGCTCAACTCGGTGGGTCTGCAGAACGGCGGCGTGGAGAAGTTCTGCAAAGAAGTATATCATAGAATCAAACACTTAGACACCAATATCATTGTCAACGTCAGCGGTTCGAGCATCGAAGAATACTGCGATGTGGCATCGCAGATAGATGAGCTGGAGAAGATACCCGCCATCGAGCTGAACATCTCGTGCCCCAACGTCAAGTGTGGCGGCATGGGTTTCGGCACAGATCCCAAGATGGCAGCCCAAGTGGTTGAGGCAGTACGCAATGTATACCATAAGACATTGATAGTAAAGCTTTCGCCGAATGTTACCAGCATTGCCGAAATAGCCAAGGCCGTCGAGGGTGCCGGTGCCGACAGCGTGAGTCTCATCAACACCCTGCTGGGTATGGCCATCGACATCGAGCGCCGCCGTCCCTACATGGCGAACATCACAGGCGGTCTCAGCGGTCCTGCGGTGAAGCCCGTGGCAGTACGCATGGTGTGGCAGGTTGCACATGCCGTGAAGGTCCCTGTTGTCGGTCTGGGCGGAATATGCACCGCCGAGGATGCCATCGAGTTCTTAATGGCCGGCGCCACAGCAATAGAAGTGGGCACCGCCAACTTCATCGACCCCGCAGTGACCATGAAGATTATCGACGGAATGGAAGAGTTCTGCAACAGCCATGGTGTCAAGGACATCAACGAGATAATCGGCATTGTATGATACTCATCGCCGACAGCGGGAGCACCAAGACCACATGGGCACTTACAGGCACTGAAAACAAAGTCGTTACCGAAGGCCTCAACCCCCACTTCATCGGCGACGATGCATTCCTCGCTGCCTGTGCCGTTGTTCGTCAGCAACTCTCAATCCCCAATTCTCAATTCCCAATCTACTTCTATGGTGCAGGTTGCGGAAGTGAGATGCAACGCGAAAGGGTTGCCTCTTTGTTGTGTAAAGCATTTGGAACAAGCCACGTGCATGTAGAGTCTGACATGCTGGGAGCCTGTCGAGCCGCTTGCGGCCACAAGGCCGGCCTCGTCGGAATCCTCGGCACTGGCAGCAACGCATGCTACTACGACGGCGAGAAGATAAAAAAACAGTCTGTCAGCACGGGATATATCCTCGGCGACCACGGGTCGGCCAACCATGTGGGTCGTCGGCTATTGCAGGACTACCTGACGGGGCACCTAACGGTGGAGCTGACCACCAAATTTCATGACGTTTTCCCACAGACGAAAGATGAGTTTTTAGATGCCGTCTATCACCAGCCCCATGCCAACCGTTTTCTGGCGTCGCTGGCAAAGTTTGTGTTGGATCATATTGATGATGTCTATTGTTCCTCTCTGGTGGAATGGTGCTTAATTGATTGGTCCAACTACCAGTTAGAGGACCTTTGGGAGCAAACGCTCTGCAACGACCTGTATCTTGTCGGCGGTTTTGCGGCGCACATCAAACGGTCTATACTCGACAGCCTTGCCCAAAACCACGACCTCGTGATTAGGAACATCATCGCCGACCCCATTGACGGGTTGCTCGCCTACCACTGCTGACACATCCCATCCCCCCCCAAAAACAACCTTTCCCCCCTCTCTTGCCCAGGACTGCCACCTGTGCAATTTTTTTTTGTCATTGCATCCCCATTTTTGTGCTTCCCCAACTATTTGATTGGCAGCCTTTATTCTGTCCTATCTTCTTCTATACTCCTTCTTTTACTCTTCAATATTTTTTTATGTCTAAACAATAAAAAAAACAATGTTACGTTACAGGGGAAGACAACAAAACATACCAAATCATGGGCAAACTATACCAAGGAATCGAAGGTCCGTTCAGCGGAAAAGTAGGCGACGTGGTGGGCTACCGATGGAAAAACCGCTCGTGCATACGAGCCTACCGTCGGGAGATAAACTATCCCGACACAGAAAGCCAGCAGCAGCAGCGCAGCTGGTTTGTGGGCATGGTGAGGTTCGCGTCGCAAGCCACGCAGGCCTTGCGGCTCGGATTCGGGATGCTTGCCAACCACGCCAACATGACCGAGGGCAACTACTTCATCCTTAAAAACAAGCAACACTTCCACCGCGAGGACGGCTTGGTTAGCATCGACTACGAGAAGCTGCAGATTGCCTCCGGATCGGCTGCCGACGTCTATTTCCACTCGCCACGTTTCGAGCAAGACGAGACAATAGTGATTGATTTCGAGAAGAACGCGCTGTCGCTCAGAGCTTCGGCCGACGATGATGTCTACATATATGTCTATGCCCCAAGTCTGGCAGAAGGCATACTCTCGGCTCCGGCAAAAAGGCGCGACAAGCAGCTAAAGATTAGACTTCCCGAGACCTGGGCAGGAAGGGAGGTGCACGTATATGGTTTTGTCGTAGACCATGAAGGGCGACCATCCAAATCGACATACATCGGAATAGGGCGTGTGAACCACTACGAAGACCGAGGCAGATACATACCGCTGGATAACAACTGGCAGGAGTTCGTGGAACTGGCTCACGAGAACAGTCCCATAGAAACTGAAAACATCGCCACCGCTGACCGAGAAAAGGCGTCAGACAGCGTGGGCAAACCACCAGAAGTGCCATAAAAGCACTTATAAAAAATAAAAATAGACTTAACGATATATATCTGTTTTCATGACAGATAGGATGTTATTATATCTTGTAAAACACTTTTTATTTTGTCAGTTCGGAAAAAAGTAGTACTTTTGCAAACTCAATTTTGGCGATAAAAACCGTCTAAGTTGTTGACTCAGTAGCTCAGTAGGTAGAGCACAACACTTTTAATGTTGGGGTCCTGGGTTCGAGCCCCAGCTGGGTCACCACTAAAAAAATGAGCGATAGAAAGACTCAGTAGCTCAGCAGGTAGAGCACAACACTTTTAATGTTGGGGTCCTGGGTTCGAGCCCCAGCTGGGTCACACAATCGAATGCAGAACCGGAACACATGCTTCCGGTTTTTTTGTATGATGAGGCACCGCATAGCACTGATTCTATGTTGTCTGACAATTATTATAGGCAACATGCCGGCTTTCGCGCAGCAAAGCAACGAACAGCTGGCTGCTTATTATTTTGACAATCATGAATACGCCCAAGCGGCACAGCTGTACGAAACACTTTACAACAAAACATCCAACAAATACTACTACCAACGGCTGCTCACAACATACATGGAACTGGAGCAATACCGCGACGCATTGCGTCTTGTGGAACGGCGCCGGAAGAGCAACCCACGCGATCTTTACCTGCAGGTGGACGAGGGTGTGATATACAGTAGACAGAAGCAAGACAAGAAAGCTGCCAAATGTTTCGACAAGGCTGTGGAGTCGGTGACTTCCAACCTGATGCCCGTGCCCGACCTCGCCATGGCATTCCTCAATGCCGGAAGACCGGACTATGCCGCTCGCACCTACCTGAAAGCCCGCGAGGCAACCCGCAACAGACAACTCTACTTCAACGAGATAGTCGGGGTATACCAGACTATGGGCAACTACGAAGCCATGACCGGTGAATACTTCGACCTGCTTGACAAACAGCCGGGGTTGATAGGATCCATACAGGTGTCGATGCAACGAGCCCTACAAGAAGCGCCTGACGAGAGACTTGCAAACGGTGTACGGCGAGCACTTGTGACACGAGTGCAGGAGCACCCCGAGAACAGGACGTATCTCGACATGATGATATGGTTCGCCCTGCAGCAGAAAGACTTCCGTTTTGCTCTTGAACAGGCCGAGGCTGTCGATGCTCGATTCCCTGAGATGGACGGTATGCAGATACTCCAGGTAGCACAGATCGCACAGAACAACGACGACCTCGATGTTGCTGCCGACGGCTATAAGAAACTGATAGCCAAAGGGCAGGACAGCAAATGCTATTTTGACGCACGCGTAGGAGAACTGGAGGTGGCTTTTGCTCGCATCAACCACAACTACTTCATAGACGCCAAGCAGCTTGCCGAACTGAAGCAGAAATACCTCAACGCCTTCGACGAACTGGGCAAAAACGAACGCACCATACCGCTCATGCGCCATTATGCCACCCTAATGGCCTACCAAGGCGGCGATGCACAGGCGGCTGTAGACATTCTGGACGACCTGCTGGAGCTGCCGCGACTGAGGCCGCAGGTGCGCGATGAGGTGAAACTCGAGATGGGAGACCTGCTACTCTTTGCCGGGCAAGTGTGGGACGCCTCGTTGCTGTACATGCAAGTCGAGAAGGCGAACAAAAACGACATGCTGGGCGCTATGGGGAAATTCAAGAATGCCAAGCTGTCGTACTACAACCACGACTTCGAATGGGCCAAGTCGCAACTCGACGTGTTACGTGCCTCGACAAGCAAGCTCATTGCCAACGACGCTATGGAATTGTCGCTGCTGATATCAGACAACATGGAAGACGACAGCACATACAGTATGCTGGAGCTGTTTGCCGACGCCGACTTGCTATTCTACAGAAACATGCTCGACTCGGCTTTGTCAGGGTTCGACGCCGTGAGCAGCCATACCATGTCGCACCCGCTGCTCGACGAAGTGCTGATGCGCAAAGCCCAGATAAAGATGAAGCAAGGTCGCTACCAAGAGGCCGACTCACTGCTGCAGCGATTGGTAAACTTCTACCCCTACGACATCACCGCCGACGACGCCCTGATGCTTATGGCGGAACTCAACGAGGAGCGACTCGACAACCGCGACAAAGCACTACAGTGCTACGAAAAGATACTCATTGACTATCCCACAAGCCTGTATGCCGACCGGGCACGCAAGAGATACAACAACCTGAAAGCAAGATGACTGAAGTAAGAGCCAAGAAGTTTTTGGGGCAGCATTTCCTCACCGACGAAAGCATAGCCCGCCGAATAGTCGACAGCCTCTCGCCGGAATCGCACAACGTGCTGGAAATAGGCCCAGGCATGGGTGTACTGACGAAATATCTGACAACCAAAGCAGATATTGACTTCCACGCTGTTGAGATAGACCGTGAGTCGGTAACCTATCTACATAACCACTACCCTACCCTCGACATCATCGAAGGTGACTTTCTGAAATTTGACCTAAGCACCTTGTTCCATGGCAGTTTCGCCATCATCGGCAACTTCCCGTACAATATCTCGTCGCAGATATTGTTCAAGGTATTCGATTGCCGAGACCAGGTTAACGAGGTTGTAGGCATGTTCCAGAAAGAGGTGGCTGAACGTGTTACAGCAGGTCCAGGCAGCAAGACATACGGAATACTATCAGTCTTGCTTTCAGCCTTCTATAATATGGATTATCTATTTACCGTGAACGAAAATGTTTTCAACCCACCCCCAAAAGTAAAATCGGCTGTAATCAGACTCGTTCGAAACGACGTAAAGAGCTTGGAATGTGACGAGAAGCTATTTGTTCAAGTAGTAAAGGCCGGCTTCAACCAACGCCGCAAAACGCTGCGTAACGCCCTGCGGCAAGTGGGCAAACCGATAGACTCCATACCGGAAGATATTCTGTCGAAACGAGCTGAACAGCTCACAACCGACCAATTCATAACAATCACAAAAACCTTGGAATCATGTCAATAGTGGCATTTATCGTGGTCGCCCTGGCCCTTGCGGTAAGCGACATGCTTTTGCTTAGGCGTTGTGCCGAGCCAGTCCCCATACGGCTTACCGCCGGTCTTGCCATTGCAACAGTCCTCGCCATTGTGCATACCGCATTCTACCTTCTCGGTATCGGCATTGGAGACCTGCTTCGAATCGAGAGCCCCACAGATGCAGACCTTTACAGTCGTCCCAACTCATATATCATGCTCGGGCTCTTCCTGATTGTCGCACTCAAACTGTTGTTCCCCTACCTAAAGCGAAAACCGCAGCTGCCGATATTCAACCTGACGGATACCAAAGCCGTGACGGCGATGATCGTGGCATCGGGTATCAACCTACTGATTGTCGGGATAGGCATAGGCTTCACCACACCACTGGCAGGCCATCTTCATATAGCGATATGGCCAATGCTGATTCTCACATTGCTGCTCAGCTATCTGGGGATAATGTTCGGCCGACAGAAAGTGGACATGCGACCGCGACGCTGGATGATTGCATCTTGTGTCATTCTGCTCGGCACAGCCATTGCAACGGTGGTCAATTCCTGACGCAAGAAAGATTATATATTCTCCTTGCGACGTAAAATCTTATTAAAAAGACGTCGCCAGAAGAGGGCGTCGAAGAAAGAAGAGTCAGTAGTGGCCTGCAAGGTGAGGAAGATACCTATGGGCAGCATCACCAACGACGACACCCACATTCCCTCAGGGCCCATGGCAGACTCACGAACGGCCTTTTCTGCTATCATTCCAACTACATAGTATAGCACAAAAAAGCCCACCGACGCCACCAGTGGCATGCCAAGTCCGCCCTTGCGAACGATGCTACCGAAGGGCGCTCCGATGAGGAAAAGCAACAGACAGGCAATGGAGAGCGTGAATTTGCGCTGTTTTTCAATCTCGTGGCGACTGATATACTCACGGTCAGAACGAATCATATCACCGTAGTTCTTGCTGTCTGACTCAACAGCCGTGGCAAGGTATTTTGCTCGGGCATATACCTTCTTACGCACCATAGGATCCTTCTCCTTCAAAAGCTTACGAACATCAACAGGGGCCGCGCAACTCTCTGTACGGACAGCATCGCGCACCCTCACCCATAGGCGCATATCGCCATCTATGTCGCGCCGGCTGTCGGAATAACGGATTGCAAGATTAGAGTCGAGGTGGGCGATGGATTCGTTGAGCTGACGCACATTCATCATCTGATAACTACCCTTGAAAAGGTCCTCATTACTACGGTTGTAGGCAAAAGAGGAGATGTCGAAAGATATGGTTTGCTGTCCGAAGCGGACCGTGGTCAGCGGACGTTTGTTGTAGTACTCGCCAATGGTTGGCTCGGCGTAGGAATAACCGTCTGTTAATGAGAAGAGGAGGTACCGGTTGTCGAGGGTTGTCTGCATGATGCCTGTCTTGGCAACAATCACGTTGGTCTCGGAGATGCCTTTGGAGTGGTCGTAGATGACGATATCCTGCAAGATGCGTCCATCCTGAGATTTGCTACCGACACGAATCACATAACCATCGATTTCCTTATAATATTCGCCTGGACGGATGTTTACGGCAGGTTTCTTTCGAGTTACATCATACAAAGTCATCCTGTAGCGTAGCATAGCCTCGGGCATAACGTTATTGGCAAAATAGAACGCCATGCCGGTAAGCGCCAGCACCACAAAAGCCATGGGAAGCATGGCGCGGCTGATTGAGATGCCGCCGGCTTTCATGGCCACCAGCTCATATTTCTCTCCGAAATTGCCCATCGTCATAATAGAGGCAAATAGAACCGCGATGGGCAGAGCCATCGGCACAAACGTAGCCGAGGCATAGAGAAGCAGTTCGGCGATAATCCCGAAGTCGAGACCCTTACCAACAAGATCGTCGATATACTTCCACACGAACTGCATCAGCAACACGAAAACCGCGATGGTGAACGTGAGCAGTAGCGGTCCAAGGAAGGAACGAAGTATCAGCCGGTCAAGTTTCTTCATCACATAAGACCTAAGAGACGCAGTATATCATTACCGTTTGCGACAATCATCAGAGCCAAAAGCAGGAACAAACCGATATTTTGCACCACCGTAAGGAACTTCTCGGAGGGCTTGCGGCCAGTCAGCATTTCCCAAAGGGTGAATATCACATGTCCACCATCGAGTCCTGGAATCGGAATTATGTTCATAAAGGCTAAAATCAACGCCAACAGGGCGGTAATATTCCAAAAAGCATGCCAATCCCAATATGGCGGGAAGATGCTTCCCATAGCGATAAAACCACCAAGGTTCTTGGCACCGCCGGGAGAAAAGAGAACCTTAAGGGATGTAATGTATGTGACAAGAGTCTTCCAACCATGACTGATGCCGGCAGGAATGGCTTGCCAGACAGTATAATCTATATGTCGGTAACCGGGGAATAGACGCGCGATGTCGGAAACAGGCTGCACACCTATCATGCCCTCATCGTTTGTCATTACAGGTAGTTGCATATAATTGCCATCACGATAGAGACCGATAATCAATGTCTCGCCAGGGTGGCTCTTGAAACAGGCTGTTATATCAGAAAACGCCGACATCATAGAGTCGTTCACACTGACAATGCTATCACCAGCCAACATGCCGGCTTTCTGTGCATTGGAGCCTGCCACAAACATATTGACCACAAACGGCATGCGTGGACCCAAAAGCTGCTTGGGCCCCTCATGGTTGATACGAGCCAAAAGATTGTCGCTTACATGAAGCGTAATCAGTGAATCGCCACGCTTAACCGTGAGTTCTCGAGGATTACTTAGGAAGAGGGCCTTGCTGACCTCTGTGATATCATAGTAATCGCGCCCATCAATAGCATAGATTATATCACCGTTTTGAAGTCCCTCGTCGAGCAGCACCTGGTGGTAATCATAACCCATCGTTGCACTGCGCAACGGCAATTCGTCGGTACCCCAATGTGCGAAAATGATGCCATAAATGACCAAGGCGGATATGAAATTGACCAAAATGCCGCCACAGATAATCAATAGACGTTGCCAGGCTGGTTTGGTACGGTATTCCCAAGGTTGAGGCTCACTTTCAAGGTCGTCGGCGCCTTTGGTCTCATCAACCATGCCTGCAATGTCACAATAACCACCGAGTGGTATCCAGCCAAGACCCCACAAAGTATTGTCCTGATCTTCTGGAGGAAGATTCTTTTCATCCCATGAATCGGGTGTCTTGGCGTTGAGGAAACGGAAGTGCCATTTGCCACCAAACTTTTTGGCTTTCAGAAGCGAGAACTTCCAATTAAAAAATATATAGTATCTACGCACGCGTGTGCGAAACAGTTTTGCAAAGGCAAGATGACCCAGCTCATGAGTCGCTACAAGTAGCGTCAGACTCAATAGCAGAGCCATAATTTTTACTAAAGTAGGATTCATATAGTTCTAATCATTTTATCTGTTTCTATAAGATCATCGAGGGTGGGATTGGCAACAAAGACAGCAGATTGCATTGCATGTTCCACATAGTCGGCAATATCCAGGAATCCAATTTTACCATCAATGAACTGTTGCACCGCCACCTCATTGGCAGCATTCATGACACACGGTATGTTGCCGCCGCGTTCTATGGCCTGATATGCCAATTCAAGGCAACGGAAAGTATCAAAGTCAGGTTTCTCAAATGTAAGGCTTGGATAGTTTACAAAATCAAGTCGGGGCAGAAAACTCTCAATACGGTCAGGGTATGTGAAAGCAAACTGGATTGGAGTCTCCATGGTCGGCACTCCGAGTTGGGCTTTTATGCTGCCATCCCTAAACTGCACCATGGAATGAACCACCGACTGCGGATGAACAATCACTTCAATATTATTGGCATCGACACCGAAAAGCCACTTGGCCTCAATCACTTCGAGTCCTTTGTTCATCATCGTTGCCGAATCTATGGTGACTTTGCGGCCCATGCTCCAGTTAGGATGCTTGAGGGTTTGTTCTAACGTTACCGCAGCCAGATCCTCACGCTTTCTGCCACGGAACGGTCCTCCGCTGGCGGTAAGGAGTATCTTGTCGACAGGTGCACTTTCCCCAACCAGACACTGGAAAATTGCCGAATGCTCACTGTCTACGGGAAATATCGGTACATGGTGACGAATTGCAGCAGCAGTCATGATAGCTCCGGCAACCACCATGGTTTCCTTGTTTGCCAAAGCTACAGGTTTGCCATGTTCTATTGCCCTGAGTGTTGGTTTTAGCCCAGCGAAACCCACAATAGCAGCCAGAACCATATTTATGCTCTCCATCTCCATCAAATCGGCCATGGATTCCTCTCCAGCGAATACTTTAATATCAGTGGACGCAAGTGCTTCCTGGACCTGCTTGTATTTCCCGGTATCGGCAATGACTACCGCATTGGGGTTAAATTCCAAAGCCTGTTCCACAAGCAGTCCTGCATTGGAACCGGCACACAGCACTTCAACAGAAAAAAGGTCGCGGTGACGTCGTATCACGTTGAGCGCCTGCGTGCCGATGGAACCGGTTGAACCTAATATGGCAATGTTTTTCATTTTGCTAAAAGGCTATGTATTCTTCAGGGTTGACTGGCGAACCGTTTATCCATACCTCAAGATGTAAGTATGGCCCCAATTCATGTTTGCCGCCATTGCCTACATAAGCTATGGGCTCGCCTGCACGCACTACATCGCCTTGATGCTTGAGCAAAGCACTATTGTTTCGGTATACGGTTATGACTCCTCCGGGATGTTGGAGGGCTATTACATTACCCGTTTCGACCGTAAACCCGGCGAATATCACCGTGCCGCTGTAAGCCGCATTGACCGGAGTATTGCTGGCAGCAGTGATATCAACACCATAATGTTGTGTGGCAGGACTGTACGGTGTAACAATGTTACCCTTCAGTGGAGCAAAGAACAGATGAGTAAACACAGGCTGTTGTGACTCAGACACTGTAGTCTGGGCAGTATTCTGCTTCACCTGATAGCGATTGTCTTCACGTTCGACGTCAAGTCTCAAAAGACTATCCTCCCTACTGTGACGGTAGGCCTTGGCTATCTGGTCCAATGTCGCAGTGCTGTCGCCAGTCACCTCATCAACATCGGTTCCCAATTGTTCGCCTCTAAGCACTGCCTGCATGGTGGCTATCATCCACTCCTGTTCATTAAGCATAATCTCCAAAGAGTCTATCTTCTTGGCATTGACATAAGTCTGCTCAATCATGTCAGTATCGGTATATCCTGGGATATATTCACGCAACGGGGTAAATGCTATCAATACAGTAGTAAGGATGATAAGCACTATAATGGTGACGCCTATAGTGACAAAAAGGTTAATACCAGACAACTGGAAAGAGAACTTCTCTTTGAAGGTGTCGGTATCCATCACCACGAACCGGTGCTTGTGTTTGATAACATCGCCCACCGGGGTGCCTTTCATCGTAAGCCACCAGTTTTTCAAGCCCATAGTGCTACTCTATAAACGAGGAGTGATGAATGATGAATAGGCTTTCCGGCGTTCATCATTCATCACTCTCCATTCAACGTGTCTACTCCTATTAGAAGAATTTGTTACGGTTGTCATTAATGGTGGCACCGTCGCGAAGCGTCTGGCTAACCATGCGCGATTTGTTGCGGTAGGCTTGCATCATACGAGCCTTTACTGCCTCCTCGGAGACGGTACGCGGAGCCTTGCTGTCAACCTGCACCAGATATACACCGCTGGCACCCTTGATGGGGCCAACCAGACCGTTCTGGGCAGCAGCAATGGCAGACTGCACCTTGGGTTCCATACCGTAACGGCCAAAGTAATAATCAGTGAAAGCAACACTGTCGATGGTGTCAATGGCAACGTTCAGTTTGACGGCAATGGAGGTGATATCCTTGGCGGCTTTGACAGCCTCTTCAGCACGAGCCATCAACAGCTCGCCTTTCTTCTCAATACGGACAGGTTGTTCAAGCATCGGGTGCACCTGCTCAAGAGTGGCATAACCCTTCTTGTAGATATCCTTCAGAGAAACTACAACATACATACCGTCGCAGCTGTATACCTGATCGGCGACATCACCAATCTTGGTGTCGTCATTGAATACCCACTGGACGATGCTGCGAGCGTTGTTTATACCAGCGATATTGCTGGACATCAACATAACGCGGGCGTTGCGGACCTGCAGGTTCTGCTGTTGGGCAGCGGCGGTGAACTCGGCGGCAGTACGGTTCTGACCAGCAAATTTGCGGGCAGCCTCATGTGCGGCTTTATCGGTGGCGTTGGAAGGAACAATCTCACGAGTCACAAGAGCAACGCGATACTTTTTGGCGGCAGGGGTCTTGTCAGTAACCTTCACGATGAAGTAGCCAACACCCTGCGGATGCTCATATATGAAGCATCCTCCGACCGGCGTGTTGATGATATCCTCGTTCAGGAAACCATAACCTCCGTCAAGTTGCCAATTCATGTCACCTTTGGTTTCGTCTTTCTGCGGGTCATCGCTGTACTGCTCCACAGCCTGCTCAAAGCTCATCTTGTTGGTCTTAAGCATTGCCAGCACACTGTCGGCAAGGCTCTTGGCCTGGTCGTTGCTGCGGGTGATTCCACCACCGGCATTCTGATTGAGGATATACACGACGCTGGCACGGAGGCTGTCGGGACGCACAGCGGTGCCCATAACCTTGGCCATCATCCACTCTCCGTCGACCATAGCAGGAGCGATATAGGTGCCAGCGTTGGCAGCGGCAATCTGCTCATCAAACGGTGCCTTAAAGGTTGTGGCACGGACATACGAAGAATCGTAGGGACGATCCGATTCTGCATTCACAAAGAAAGCCATCTCATCGTCTGGGGTAGTCTGGAATTCATCCCATACTTTCTGAACCTGTTCCTGGATGTCAGTGAGATCCTGGGGAGTAGGAACAACAGGGAAGGTGATGAAATCAATGTCGCGGAACTCATCGCGCACACGGAAATCAGCCTTGTGGGTGTTATAGTAATTCGTGTAATCAGCCTCGGAAAGAGTAATCTCGTCGTCGCTGACACTCTGGAACGGCAGAGCCACAACACGCACATTGGCGCTATTGTTACCGTATTCGGCAACCTGTTTCGCGATAGCGGTAGGCATATAGAAACCTGCCTCGATAAGTGTCGAGTACTTCTGCTGCTCACGGTCACGCTTGACATATTTCTCAAGCTCCACCCACTGCATACGGCGCATCGTATCGAGCTGGTCGAAATTCTCAATCCAGTAATTGACCTGACGAATGTCAAACTGACCGGTCTTAGGATCGGTGAACGACTGACGGATGTACGGGTGAATGAAGGTTCCCGTGTACATGTCGTTGACTTCAGCGGTGGTCACCTGCAGACCGAGTTTCGAAGTCTGCTCCTCCATGAGGGTTTCGTCCACAAACTGTTGCCACACCTGATCACGGATCTGCATCTCCATCTCGGCGGGCACCTGCGTGGTCTGCTGCTGCATCTTATAGTTGTCCTCCATCTCGGTGACACGCTCGTTGAAACGAGCCCAATTCATTGTCACACCTGCAACCTTGCCAACTTGGTCTCTGTTGTCTTTCTTGAAGATATCGAACACCTTGTCACCGGCAATGAATGCCAAAATAGCGATGCCCACAAGGGCGACAGCTATCCACGAATGCTTTCTGATACTTCCAATGATTCCCATTTCTGTAAGTTTGTTAGTTTATTTTTTGTTTATATTTTTTACAATTTTAAGCGTGCAAAAATACAAAGAAAAACAATAGTGGAAAAATTTTTTTGCCATAACAGAAGCACAGAGATATAGAACAATTTAGTTATCAGCACTTAGCAATAACCAATTTTTTGTTGTGTTACCGACATGGACAACGATAACTGTGCGGTATTTAGGATACTAAATGCTAAAAATCGAACGAGAAAGGCATCAAATCCGCCACCTTGCCAAACACTCTTACACGCCCTCCCTCGAGGTAGCACAACACCTTTATCGGATGCCCCTGATTTTGCTCATATTCCATTAGTACTTGCCGGCAGGCGCCGCATGGCGATGCCTCGCAATATTCTCCTTCTGCATTTTGTCCAACAATGGCGAGCGCTCTATAATCGCGAGACTCAGGATACTGTGTCGATGCTGCGAAAATAGCCGTCCGTTCGGCACACAAACCAGAGGGATAGGCCATATTTTCCTGATTTGAACCATGGACGACAAGACCGTTGGACAATTGAAGCGCTGCACCGACTCGAAAATTTGAATACGGGGCATAGGAGCCTTTTGTGGCTTCCATGGCATTTATCATCAACGCCTTGTCGTCAGGTTGCAGGTCGTTTAACGAGACGAACTCGTCATAATATATAGTCAATTGCTGTCTCATATCTCTATCGTTTCTAAATATTTCCTGGCTTCCGGCCCAAGATTCATCATCACGTCTAAAACACTAAGATTGGGAACAAACGGCATCCTGTCGGAAAATACCTGATAGTAATGCTCCATCCTTTCTGTTGGGAGCAATCTCTTCGGGGTGAACAAATTGCGATAATCACCGTCCTCGCCTCTTTCTGGCCTATAGTCGGTCGTGAGCGACACGCGACACGTAACTTTCAACTTGGCCAATATCCACTCCAGCACGGCACTGTTCAAGTCTAAAAGTCTATCATAGCGACGCATGAGCAACTTTTCTATATCGTCTTTATAGTATAGAAAATACGGTGATGAGGCATAAGCAGCTGTAAGCGTGCGCAGATGAACGACATTCCACCTGTCTTTATAATCTACTTCAACCTCGTCTGTACGGCTGTGGTTGCTCCGTTTCACCGGTACCGTCAACGTCCTGACGCCTCCAGCCGTAACTATCTCCATTCGGTTGCGAAAGGTTTGCTTCGGGAATGTTTCTTTGGTCTCAATATACACATTGAAACATCCCGACAAAACGGCAACATACGCCACCGGCGGAAAATAAGCAGTACTGAACAGGGGGGTCATGCACCCATGACAATTGAGACAAGTTCACCCTCGTCCATGAAGAAGTCTATGTTGCCTTCGGGGAAACTCACACGCCGCTCTCCCCAATCTTCCTCGTCAACATCCTGTTCCACATAGCTGTTCTTCACCATTAAGTCAACAATTTGTCTTTCATCCATGTCAAACACCTCGTGTCCGAAGAGCATACATTCTTCATTACACACGTCGATACAGGCCAACTGCGGATTTTCGCCTTCAAAGAAAAGCGTCAGTCCCAAATCGTTATAACGCAACACCGTCGTTGGTTCATCAGCTGCGTTATCTATATTTTCCACTTCGTCGGCTGCACCCAACAGTGAGACTACCTCTTCCACTGGCATGCTGAATCTAAGGTCGCCGATTCCTTGCTTGATATTAATTTTTAGTTCCATGACACTATGTTTTTCGATGCAAAGATACAACTTTTTTTGAATAGACAGAATTATTTTTCACTTTTTGTATATCCGCATCACACATTCGGCACAGTCAAACTCGATACGAAAATGGTGCCCATTGTTGTAAAGAACGAGAGCGTCACATGGTTTTACACCTGCGTTTTCTACCACCTTTCCCTTACCTTTCAGACAACAGCCCAACTCGTATCGCAGGCAGTATTTAGTGGTCATCAACGCCTTTCCATCATAGTCGCCAGTCTCTTCTAATCCCCTTTCTACTACCTTTATTCCATGGCTTTTATAGAAAGTTTCCGCCTTCTTGTTAACCACGTTGGCCTTATAGTCGAAGGTCTGGCCACCATCGCCATGTTGGTCAGCACGAAGTGTATCCTTAGGACTGAAATATTTAATTCTTTTTTCCTTGAGCTGCTCTACGGCATCCCTCCTAAGTTGGTTGAGCAGCGACGCCGGGATGAAATAACGCCCTTGGCTGGCATCCGTAAACCTTTTCATCCTGAACGGACTGTCTCCTAATTTAGACAGTTGCTTGACTATCACGCTTGCAGCATTGTCAGGGTTATCTGCTGGTTGATGTGCTGCATAAATTTGTTGTGCAACGGCTATTCCATCTTCGTCAGTCAGTTCCAAACAGAAGCCTTCGGAGGTGTCGCAGAATGCAATTTCCACATCCAACTTTCGCTCGGCAGTTTGTCCTTGCATCTGTTTCTCGAACAGTTGGTCGTTATTACGCCACAAATTCGTACCAACCTTGATATCTGGCATGCGGTTTGGAGTAATTGTGCGACCACGCACCTCATTGACCATAAAGCCTTGCAGCCGTCCATCGCCATCGAAGAAGCAGAGCCCGTCGCCATTGACAAACGGCTCTTCGCCACTGACGGTCAACGTATGACCATCAACCGCAGTCACCTTCCCCACCTTCTTGCCAATTGACTTCTGTGTAGCAAACGAAGCCATTGGCTGACGATCACGAAGAAAGTAGTCGGTATACCCTCGGTTAAATGTACGCTCTGGGTCAGGAAGAAAATTATATGCACAACGGCCCGATGATGCCTTCTCATGCCCATCCATCATGTTGTCAAGCAATTGACGGTAGTAAGCCGTTATATTCTTTACATAGCTCAAATCCTTCAGCCGCCCTTCGATTTTGAATGACGAAATACCAGCATCAATCATACTGCCAAGCTGTTGTGCCGCACTGAAGTCTTTGAGCGACAAAAGATGCTTGTCCTTCATCAGCAACCGGCCGTCACCGGTATATAAATCGTAAGCCGATCGACACGGCTGCGAGCAACAGCCACGGTTGCCACTTCTACCAGTAAGATACTGACTCATATAGCATTGACCACTGTAGCTCACACATAGAGCTCCGTGAACGAACGCTTCAAGGTCTACACTGGTGGCTCCACGTATTGCCCGCATCTGCTCCAACGATGTTTCGCGAGCCAAAATCACACGTTTAAACCCGACTGATTCCATGAACTTTATACGTTCAATGGAAGCATTGTGGCACTGAGTACTTGCATGTAGCTCTATCGGTGGCAGGTCGCATTCAAGCAGTCCCATATCCTGGATTATCAACGCATCCACACCTGCGTTGTATAACTGGCGAATCATCTTCACCGCCGCATCCATTTCGTCATCGAAGAGAATGGTATTCACCGTCACAAACACCTTACAGCCATATAGATGGGCATATTTCACCAGTTCGTCGATATCCTCGATAGTGTTCGTCGCTGCGGCACGTGCACCAAAAGCCGGTGCACCGATATACAAAGCATCAGCACCATGGTTTATCGCCTCGCGTCCGAATTTAAGGTTTTTTGCAGGGGAGAGCAATTCCAGTTTCATGCAATAAAAAACGGAAGAAGTCGTTATATATTGTATGCTAACAACAAACAAGATGCTATTCGGCGGCCTGAAGGCGCTGGTCAAAGAGTTGCACGGCGAAGCCTGGAGCGATGCCCGCTACACCATTCTGCTGGACGAAAATACCTTCCAGCATTGCCTGCCAAAACTGATCGCCACTGTCGAACCACTGCAGGAGGCGGAATTCATCGAAGTGCCAACTGGCGAGGAGTGCAAAAGCCTTGAGGTATCTGCCCAAATATGGCAGACACTCCTCGAGAGTGGTGCCAACCGCCAACATGTCATCGTCAACCTTGGTGGCGGAAGCGTATGCGATCTGGGTGGATTTGTTGCCGCTGGCTTCAAACGCGGCATCCGCCACATCAACGTGCCCACCACCCTGCTGGCCATGGTCGACGCCGCCATCGGTGGCAAAACAGCCATCGATTTCGGTGGTGTGAAGAACAGCATCGGTCACTTTTACCCTGCCACGTTGACAGTCATAGATGATACGTTTTTAGACACGCTACCACAGCGGGAAATCCTCAACGGACAGATGGAAATGGTGAAAACCGCTGCCGTCACTGATCCGGAACTTTTCAGGAACCTCATAGCAAGCAGTTCGCAATTCGCAATTCCCAGCCCACAATTGAAACAGGTCGCCCGCATCAAAAACCGTGTAACAAAAGCCGACCCCTACGACCATAGCATCAGAAAGATACTTAATTTCGGCCACACATTCGGTCACGCCATTGAATTCCACCGTAACCTACCCCACGGCATCGCTATCGGCATAGGCATGAAAGCTGCCATGTACCTTTCTAAAAAGAAAACCGGCTTGTCTGAGGAAATCTACCAGACATACTCTAAATGGCTTAAACAACAATTGCAATTATGCGGGCATCAAATTCCATCTTTTAACCTGAAAGACATAGAAACCATCCTGCCTTCGATGCACCAAGACAAGAAAAACATCTCAGACATGGTACGGTGCGTCCTCTTGCAGGACCTTGGAGCCGCAATTATCGATGTGGATATCTCGGACAATGAAATCCGCGACACGCTGCTGCGGCTAAATGCAGACTGATGCAGGTACTATAATTTGCTCGGTGGTACGGCTACGCTGCTCAAGCAGCACCGGCCGTCCGGCGACAATGCTGTCAATCACCTCCTGAGTGTAGTAACGGATGGTGATAAGCTGTAAATCATTGTTATAGCGCACTCTGAACATGTGCTTTAACCGCTCAACCAAGGGTTTCACCAACTGCGGATTATTGTCGATACAGATGGAGAAGCTCAAAGCGGAATTTTGCATAAGGTTCACCTTGATTCCAAGGTCGTTGAGGATTCCGAAAATGACCTGAAGATTTTCCTCGGCGATAAAAGAATAATCGCGTGGCAGGATAGACAGTAGAATTTGATTGTTCTTGAAGATATAAAGAGGTGTCTCAGGACTGATAGTATGATAGTTGCCGACTGACGAACCTTCGCTTTCGGGAGTGACAAACGAGCGGATATATAGAGGAATATTCTTGTTCTGGATAGGCTTCACGGTCTTAGGGTGGATTACCGATGCTCCATAGTATGCGAGCTCAATGGCTTCGTTGTATGGTATTCGGCTGATTTTTACAGTGTCCCTGAAAAACTTTGGATCGGCATTGAGGAATCCAGGCACATCCTTCCATATTGTAACACTCTCAGCACCAAGGCAGTATGCCAATATGGCGGCGGAATAGTCCGACCCTTCACGACCAAGAGTTGTGGTGGAGTTTTGTGAATTGGCACCACCTATAAAACCTTGAGTCAAAACAACATTGTACTGATTATTGATTCCTGATTCTAAATCTTTTATTCTCTTTTGGGTGGCATCCCAGTCCACACGCCCTTCACGGTAATGGTTGTCAGTAACGATAACATGCCTTGCATCAACCCATTTCGTGCTGACTCCAAGATAATTGAGGTAGTCGGCAATTATTTTGGTCGACAACAATTCCCCATAGCTGACCACCTGGTCGTAGTTGTAATTGTAATGATCAATATTGGCCTGCAGTGTGGAGCAAATATTGTCCAGGCTGTGCAGCAATTCATCTATCGTCTGCTGAATTTGTTCGTTACCAGGCATTAACAGCGATGCTATGCCACGATGATAATCCTCCAACTGTATTCGCAGTTCCCGGCGCTTTTCGTCTGACTCTGCACATCCAGGCACAAGTTTCTCCAGCAGATTAGTGGTTTTGCCCATTGCCGAAACCACCACCACCAAAGACTCCTGCCCCAAATGGTTCTGCACAATTCGTGCCATGTTGCGCACGGCATCGGCACTGTTGACCGAGGCACCCCCAAACTTAAATACTTTCATCTTATTCAATCAGTTCGCTGATATATAAAAGCTTACGCTAACTCTCTTTCCATATCGCGTTTCGAGTCTTTTGCCTTGATGGTCTCGCGTTTATCATAGTGATGCTTGCCCTTGGCCAAAGCGATGGTCATCTTGGCATAGCCGCGCGAGTCAACGTATAGCATTTCGGGCACGATGGTAAAGCCACGTTCCTTAATCTTGCCCTGCAGCTTGCGCAATTCACGCCGTGTGAGAAGCAGCTTGCGGTCGCGTTTGGCCTGGTGCCCCCAATAGCTGCCGAACTTATACTCCGAAATATGCATATCGCGTACAAAAAGTTCGTTACCGACGAAAGTGCACCACGCATCGTTAAGATTTGCCTTGCCCTCGCGTATGCTCTTGATTTCCGAACCCATAAGAACCATACCCGCTTGGTACTCGTCCATAAGAAAATACTCGTATGCCGCTCGTTTATTCTTAATCTCGATGATATTCTTATCTTCCATGCTTTTGCTAACGAAGATTGGCATGTTTTATTGTGTACCGCAAAATAATAATCAGTCCCTAAATTCTGGTTACATGTGCAACACTGAGTAGAAAAAAGAGCACCAAAAATTTGGCACTCTCAGGCAAAGTGACTTTTTTGTTGCATTTTCTGCCGAAAACACAATGTGTGTGCGGTAGATAGGGTGTTATGCAGGCGTAGTGGCGAGGTGTCTGCGCCGCTTGTTGTCCGCTTGTTGTCCGCTTTTAAAGCGGACAACAAGCGGACAACAAGCGGACAACAGACAGACCCAGTACGGACTCCGTTGGGAGACAGGCACAACTGTGTTGCACTTGACAGTTGAGTCTACAGTCTTTCATCTGTTACGCCTCCGGACAATAATCCGACAAATACGTCGTTATACGATAACACAACATAAATGCCTCACATATAACAAACTCGATAGCGATGTAATTATAGATAATCATGCTTGACTTTGCAGCGATAGACTTTGAAACGGCAAATGGATGCCAGAGTAGCGTGTGCAGTGTTGGTGTAGTCGTGGTGCGTGGAGGCGAAGTGGTCGATACGTTCTACAGTCTCATCCAACCCGAACCAAACTACTATACTTGGTTCTGCCGACGTGTCCATGGGCTCGGGCCTGAAGATACCGACAACGCCGACATATTTCCAAAAGTGTGGGAGAAAATTGCACCCCGCATCAAGGGGTTGCCACTTGTAGCACATAATGCTATGTTCGACGAAGGATGCCTGCGCGCGGTGATGCAGACGTACCAGATGGACTGGCCCGACTACCGATTCTACGACACCTTACGTGCATCGCGCCGCAAGCTGCAAAACCTGCCCAACCACCAGCTGCACACCGTCAGTGAAGCCTGTGGCTACTGCCTGGAAAACCACCATCATGCACTGGCCGATGCCGAGGCATGTGCGGCAATAGCACTAAAATTGCTGTAACCATGCGCCCGATAATTATACACACACGACATTTTCCTCCTCGGGGATTTCATGCCATCACCATATTTCCATTCGTTTTTTTTACTGGCGAAAAGTTGACGGAACGCGACATGCGGCACGAGACGGTACACCTATGGCAGCAAGGTACACTTCTCATCGCTCCGTTTTATCTGCTTTACATCCTGTTTTGGATTGTCAACTTGATAAAATACCGCGACAATCTTCGTGCATACTATAATATACCCTTCGAACGGTCAGCCTACGCGTTGGAAAAGAACTCTGAGGTTCACCCCATGCAACAGGCTTTCGACTGGGTTCATCACATCAAATAAGCTTCTTTAATTCTATCCAGCACTTGATCGGTGTCGGCAAGGGTGCATGTGCTGACAAGAGCAAGACGATAAGGCTTGAAATTGTACAGTCCCTTGAAATAGGAACCGTAGTGCTTGCGCATCTCAAAGATGGCGGTACGCTCACCCTTGAAGTCAACAGCCATGTGAAGATGTCGGCGACAGACATCGACACGTTCCGATACGGACACCCCGCAGTCTTGTTCCCCGTGAAACAAACATTGGCACTGCCTGAAAATCCATGGGTTACCGATGGCACCGCGTCCAATTAATATGCCATCGACACCGTAACGCCTCTTGCTTTCAAGGGCTTGGGCGGCGGTGACAATATCTCCGTTGCCAAAGATGGGTATGTGCATCCGGGGATTGTTTTTCACCTCACCGATAGGTGCCCAGTCAGCAACACCGCTATACATCTGGGTTTTAGTGCGTCCGTGAATGCTAAGAGCAGAAATACCAGTATCCTGAAGAGCCTCTGCAAAGTCGGTTATCTGCATGGAATCAGCACTATAGGCCAATCTCGTCTTTACCGTTACCGGCAAAGTGGCTCGTTTTACTATATTAGCCGTGATTCCAAGCATCTTAGGGATATCTTGAAGAATGCCTGAACCGGCACCCTTGCCCGCTACCTTGCGTACTGGACAGCCCCAGTTGATGTCGATGAAATCGGGCCCATTTTGCTCCACAACCTCGAGGCACCGGAGCAGCTCATCCTCGTCGGCACCGAATATCTGGATGCCTATCGGATGCTGCCGCTCGGAGAAGCGCATCTTGCGAAGGCTCTTTTCGGCATCGCGGTTCAACGCCTCGGAGGCTATGAACTCGGTGATGAGCAGGTCGGCTCCGAACTCCTTGCACAGCTCCCGGAACGGCATGTCGGTGATGTCGTCCATCGGCGAAAGGCCGACGAGGAAGTCTTTGTCTGCAGGGAAGGGGAACGGCATATTTAACGGCGAATTATACAAATTATGCGAAAGCTACGCAGGTTGATTGTTGGCAAATTACTCGAATTTGGTGGATTGGGGGGTTCGTTAGCGGGCGAAGGTGAGGAGCAATACGGAGACGTCGGCAGGCGACACACCACTGATGCGGGAGGCCTGTCCGATGGTGACGGGACGATAGCGGTTAAGTTTCTCGCGACACTCGTAGCTGAGGGCCGGGAGCTGGAAATAGTCGTATCCCGCCGGCAGCGGTATGTCCTCAAATTTGAGAATACGTGACGCAACCTCCTGCTCTTTCTCAATATACCGTTGGTATTTTATTGAGGTCTCCACCTCCTGTTGCACCTCCTCGGGAAGCACCACAAGAGCGCCTTGGAGAGTTATGTCGAGGTCACCTAACTCTCTTAGACTAAGCTCGGGGCGCAGCAAAAGTGCATCGAGCTTCACCCTCTGGCTCAAAAGAGCCGAATTATGGTCCTCAAGCCACTTGTTTGCGTCAGTTGGCGCCACAGAAATCCTTTGGACTATGGAAGTTAGGTCGGCTATCTGACACAGCTTCTCCTCGAGTCGACGCATCCGACTGTCGTCGGCCAAACCAATGGCGTGCGCCATAGGGGTGAGGCGCTGGTCGGCATTGTCCTGACGGAGTAGGATGCGGTACTCGGCACGCGAAGTGAACATACGGTAGGGCTCGTCGACACCCTTGGTGACAAGGTCATCAATAAGTACACCGATATATGCCTGCGAGCGCGACAGGACGAACGGGGCTCGACCCTGCAGCTTGAGTGCAGCATTGGTGCCTGCCATTAGGCCCTGGCAGGCTGCCTCTTCGTAGCCTGTGGTGCCATTGATCTGACCGGCGAAATATAGATTCTCTACACTCTTGGTTTCAAGGGTATAGCCCAACTGAGTGGGTGGAAAATAGTCATATTCGATAGCATAGCCCGGTTTGAATATGCGCGCATGCTCGAACCCACTGATACTATGTAATGCTGCAAGCTGTACTTCGATGGGAAGTGAGGAAGAAAAGCCGTTAAGATACCACGACTGCGAATGCCATCCTTCAGGCTCAACGAAGAGCTGATGGTGGTCCTTGTCGGCAAAGCGGTCGATCTTGTCCTCAATAGATGGGCAGTAGCGTGGACCGCGCCCTTGGATGCGACCGGTGAACATGGGCGACTGGGCGAAGCCGGTTCGCAGTATGTCGTGTGTATTAAGGTTGGTATTTGCCAGATAGCATGACCTTTGGACAGAGAGCTGTTTAGTGTCGGAGAAGGAAAATTTGGCAGGATGCTCGTCGCCAGGCTGCTCTACAAGTTTACTAAAGTCGATGGTGCGACCGTCGACACGCACTGGGGTTCCTGTCTTTAGACGCTGCACCTCGAAACCGAGGTCGCGTAACTGGTCGGAGAGTCCGATGGCCGGAGCCTCCCCCACCCTACCGCCACGCCACGATTCGGTGCCGATATAGATGGTGCCGTTAAGGAATGTGCCATTTGTCAATACAACGGCACGCGCGGGTATGGTATGACCCATTCGGGTAACCACGCCGCTGACGGCATTTCCGTCAAGGCTAAGTGCCGTGACTTCGTCTTGCCAGAGGGCAAGGTTTGGGATACTTTCAAGCACCTGACGCCAGTTGAGAGAGAAGAGCATGCGGTCGCACTGTGCACGCGGGCTCCACATTGCTGGACCTTTCGACTGGTTGAGCATACGGAACTGGATGGCCGAACGGTCGGTGACAATACCACTCCAGCCGCCGAGGGCATCAATTTCTCGAACTATCTGACCCTTCGCTACACCACCCATGGCTGGATTGCACGACATCTGACAGACGGCGTCGAGCATCTGTGTGACCAACAGCACCCGGCAACCCAGACGAGCCGCCGCCGCTGCCGCCTCTGCTCCCGCATGGCCAGCACCCACAACCACTATATCGTAAGGCTCAAATTGCATAGTTTATGATATTTAACCCTCATGTTGCTCGTGAAACATGTCGTTCCACAACGACAATGCCTCCTCTTCCTGACGGCGCATCTCGGTCGCCTCGGAGTCGCTCTTGTCGCCCTGACCCAAGAGGTGCAGCACGCCATGGATTATGACACGATGCAGCTCCTGCTCGAAAGTGGCACCATACTTGACGGCATTCTCCCCCACCCTGTCTACACTAATCATAATATCGCCCGAGATAAGCCCACCGGCTACATAATCAAAAGTTATAATGTCTGTATAAGTATCGTGATTGAGATATTGACGGTTTACTCCGAGCAAGTACTCGTCGTCACAAAAAAGGTAATTAATGTTGCCAACCCGTTTTCCGCGGCGGGCGACAACCTCGGTGACCCAACGCTTGATCTTTTCAGCTTCTAATTGTTCTAAATTCACACATTGACAAGAAAAGCGGACAGACATACAATATAATATATTTTACTGATTACCAATAATATACTTGAAAAATATGCGGTATTATTCCTCAAAATGCACGCCGAATTTTTGGCAGAGAGGGACAGATATACTGCCCATTGAACGGAAAACGAGGAACGGAATCATGCCGCCACAGTAGCAAAGTGCTGTTGGAGGACGGACACACGTTCAAGGGCATCGGCCGGATCGATACCATTCACCACAAACTCGAGTCTAACACGACGACCTCCCTCGGAGAAGATCATTTGGTCGGCGAGCGACTTCATGACAAATATGCCCTCGCCTATCGACTGGCCATCGGAAGGAAGTTGTCCATATTGTTCATACTGGAAACCCTCACCTTGATCGGCCACCTCAACAAAAATACCTCCCCGGCATGTGCCAAAAGTCAATTTGACATTCTTGGATGCATCAGAACCATTGCCATGGACAATGGCATTCTCGACGGCTTGCATGGCAGCCACCGATACTGCAGAGTGGTAATTGCCCACGTTGCATTCACGACAGAAGTGGAACAACAACTCCTCAACCATGGGCATATTGGCAATATCGGACTGTATCTCAAAGGTTTCCTTCATGGCAACATACTATTAAACCATTTGCAAAGATACAAAAAAAGCGTAAAGGGTAGCAAGAAAATTAATAAATGTTAAAGAAGTCTACCTATAAAAATAATCATTGACCTTCTCGCGATAGTAGGGAGAAAGACTTGGCGGGACAGTACGCAGCTGGTCGATGGCAGGTTTCAACTGGCGATTGAACTTCTCCAGTTCCATCGGTGAAGGCTGGCTGTAGAGGTCGTTGGCCTCGTGACTCTCGCGGCGCTCCTCTTTCTCGCGCTGCATCTCGGCCTTCTCATGCTGTAGTAGACGCGTCATAATCTGCTGTTGGCGCTGGATAGTCTGCTGCGTGATGGTGCGGTTCACAAGGTCGGTCTCAGTCTGCTCCATCTGGCGCATCATCTGGTCGATTTCCTTTGCCAGCTTGCGATTACCAGCGTCGCCTTCTTTCAATTCCTGTCCATATTCCTGCATCATACGACGAATCATTTCCTGCTGTGCGGCCATGCGGGCAAACTCCTCGCTCATCTGCTGCCCCTGCCCTATCTTGTGGCGTCCGCCCTCTTTGTTACCCTGCTTGTCAAGCTGCTTTTTCAAAGCTTCCATCTGCCTATTGAGCTCCTCCTGCATCTGGCGCATCGACTTGGGCGACGGTTTGCCCTTTCCTGGATTGCTGCACTGACTGTTGCTCTTGCCGGGGTTTTTGCACTGTCCATTCTTCTTTTTCTGGCTGTTCTGACGCATCTGGTTCTGCATCTGGTCGAGGCTTTCGGCAAGCACCAAAGCAAGGTTGTTGAGCGATGTCATGCTGTACTGCATCGATCGTGCGGCATTGGTGTTCTTGTAGTTGCCATAGAAACTCTGGTTCATATCAAGCAGGCCAGACAGCGACTGGCTGATGTTACTGTTCACTTCACCGAGATTCTTGGTGATGGCCGAAGCCACTTGAAGCTGACGACGGGCCATAGAACGAAGCGAATCCTCAACGTTGCGGAAGTCGTCCTTGACACGGTTCTGACGTGTGATGATGGTCTGGTACTTCGGGTCCTGTACATAAATGGCGTTAAGGTCGGAGATAAGCTCCTCTTGATTAAACGAGAGGCGCACGAGGTTCTTCAGTAGTTGCCGCACCTGCTCGGCATCCTCGGCGAGGTCCTGTTGTTCGGCATCAACCTGTGCCTCGGCCAGTGCCTCGCTGAGTTTCTCCATATCATCAGCGGCCTGCTGCTGCTGCTTGCCGGCATCCTTGTTCTTGCCCTTCTGCAGGCTCTGCTGGGCATCTTTCTGATGCTGCTCCACCTGCTTCTCGAGTTCCTCTGGCACCTTGAAATCGGTGCTGGGGTCAAGGTCCTTGTAGTCCTGCTTTATCTGGTCGATATCTTGCTTCAGCTGCTGGAAACGGTCGTTCAGATCCTGCTGTTTCTGCTGCAGCTCCTCGCCGTCTTTCTTCTTAGCCTCCTCGCTTTGCTCGGCGAGTTTGCGCTGCTCCTCGGCCAGGCGGTCCATCTTTTGGATAGTCTGCTCCACTTTCTTCTCAATCTCGAGGCGCTTCATCAGCTCGATATTCTGGTCGAGCTGCCGTTCCAGTTCCTCGTTGTCGAGCTTTATCTTCTCCAGCTCCTGCTGCACCTTCTGCTTGTCCATCTCCTTCATCAGACGGTCTATCTCGGCCATCGTCTCCTTCATCTTCTCATCCATCACCTCGTTCATCAGGCGGTCCAGCTCGCGCTGCTTCTCCATCAACTGTTCGCTCTGCTCGCGATATTTCTGCTCCAGACGATTGTTCTCCTGAATCTGTTGCTGCATCTGCTGCATCATGGCCTTCACCTGTTTCTGCTTCTCGGCAATCTGCTCCAGGTCCTTCTTGTCCTGCCAGTTCAGCTCTTTCTTGTCGACCAGGCGCCGCATCATCTCGTTTATCTCCTCCTGCAGCTTCTGCAACTCGCTCATCTGTGCGTCGGCGCTTTGGCGCACCTCGGTGCTGGTCTGTGCCAGCATCTGGTCAAGCTCTTCGGCGGTGGGAATCTTAATCTCGAACACCTGCGAGCGGGCTGTCTTGGGGCCATGGATGGCGTCGTTGTCCGACACCTCGAACCAGTAGTTCAGCTCATCGCCTGGCATGAAGGTTAGTTCGGCAGTGTTGAACGAGAAGTAGAACTCCTGGTTAGCCTCGCCCGTGAGGGCAATTTCAGCCTCGCTGACGGCCTTTCTCGTCGTGTCGGCAGCATTGGTGGTCTTGTGCACGAAAACGAGCTTAGAGAAGCCGTAATCGTCTTTTATGCGCCCGCGGAACAGACGGCGGTCGGGATGCAACGAGTCGAAGACCTCCTCGACGGCAATCATAGGCAGTGCGTCGGCAATGGCCGACAAGGCAAACCGCAGCGTGTCGGAAGAATGATGAATGATGAATGATGAGTGATGAATATTGCTGACGCAGAACGCATACTCCATGTTCTGCATCACGCGGCGACTAACCTCAACGCGTCCGTTGCCATCCACAGCACCTTCCACTTTCCACATTCCGCTTGCCTCTTCGAAATGCAGCGTGTCGGCATCGCGGGTCTGGAACAACCAGCGCACCACCGTACCTTCGGGCACCGCAGCGTCGCCGATGTCCACCAGCGTCTCGTTCTTGCGACCGGTGTAGGGCGGGTAGGCCAGCACCATGCGGAACGACACCACCTGCGGGTTGGGCAGCATGCGCAGCACATGGCCTGCATCGACCACGCCGGCGGCCTCGAGCGAGAACTCCTGCGTACGGTTCACCTGCTTGAAAGTGTATTGGAAGAGGGTAGGGGAGACCTTGTTCATCTTGAAGCGGCGCCCCTCGACATTGATAAAAGCCTCGTTGGGCAGCGCTTCGCCGTCTACCTTCACATCGAGCTGGAAGTCGTGGCCCGGCCACACCGAGAGGTCCTGCTGCATAATCTCGAAGCGGAACGGCGCCGGACGCTCGTAGACGGTGTTGTAGTTCGCCAGACGCTTCGACGGCTCGGTCACCGTGCGGGGCGACACCAGAAGCAGCACAAGCAAAAGCAGCAGCGGCGGCAAAGCATATTTCAGGTAGCGGCGGTTGCCCTTGAGGTCGATGGCGTTGAGGAACGGCACGGGTCGCAGCTGCGCCGTCTTCTGCTCAACGGCGGCAAGCAGCAAATCGCTCTCCGCCATCCGCTCTCCGCTTTCCGTCTCCATAAGCTGCAGCAAGTTGAGCAGCTTGTCGCTCACCTCGGGGAAATGCTTTCCGATGATGCGTGCCGCCTCGTTGTGCGAGATACGCTTGCCGAGGCCATGCATTTTCAGCAGCGGACGAACCACAAACCACGACAGCACCACCGCCACCGCGACTATGCCTGCCCAGAAAATGATGCCCCTTGCCACCTGCGGCAGCCAGCCGAAATGCTCCAAAAGCACAGCTGCAAGGTATAGTGTGAGCACTATGCCTACGGCATACAACACGCCCTTAATCAGGAGGTTCTTGTAGTACTTCCTGATGAATGCGTCGAGCGCCTGTAGTATGTCCTGCTGCGGTCGCATGGCAAACTCTGTAACGCCACAAAGACAAAAATATTATGTCCGGCGCGATTATTTCAGCCGCGCCGGACACTAAGGCTCTCACCGCCCGCCCCGCCGTTCAGGGGCAGTATCGCGTTTTGTTTTGGCCTCGTTCTATATTTATGACGACGAAGGGCCGAAAAGTGTTCACCTTTTAAGTTTATTTAACACTGCACGGCGCTCTTGCCACCCCCTCCAGCCGTCATCGTCCTCTCCAATCCCTTTCCCCTACTGCATTTGGCCGCTATTTCTTTGGTATTTCTTTGGCAAAAACCAAAGAAATACCAAAGAAATGGCAGCGAAGGTCCGTCGAAAGGACGAAGGGGACAAGGCGCGAACAAGGACTGAATAGCCACATGGTGGCCTTGTTTTTTTACATGGTTTGGCGACAATTAACGCGTGGCGTTGGCCATGTCAAATAATCTTAGTATCTTTGCAAAAATTTTCGAGCCATTATGGAGCAACAGGTAATCATCATCACCGGCGCCTCGTCGGGCTTCGGCAAGGCCACCGCCGCGATGCTTTCGCAGCGGGGACACACCGTCTACGGCCTCTGCCGCCGCGGCATGCCCGACGAGAGCAATATCAAGTACTGTCAATGCGATGTGCGCGACCGCGAGAACATACGCGCCGTGGTGGAACAGATAGTCAACGAGCAGGGTAGGGTGGACGTGCTTGTCAACAACGCCGGCATGGGCATCGGCGGCGCCCTCGAGCTGGCCACCGAAGAGGAGATAGACCTTCAGATGGGCACCAACTTCATGGGCTGCGTCAACATGTGCCAGGCTGTGCTGCCCTATATGCGCAAGGCCCGCCGCGGCAAGATTATCAACCTCAGCTCCATAGGCGGCCTTATGGGCCTGCCGTACCAGGGTTTTTATTCCGCCTCCAAGTTCGCCATCGAGGGTTTCACCGAGGCCCTTGCCGCCGAGGTCACGGGCTTCGGCATCCGCGTCTGCATGGTCGAGCCCGGCGACTTCGCCACGGGCTTCACCGGCAGCCGCCGCAACAGCCAGGCCACCATGGACGACCCCGACTACGGCCCCATTTTCAAGCGTAGCCTCGCCATCATCGAGACTGAGGAGAATGGCGGCCTGAAACCCGACGTGCTGGCCCGCCGCATAGTGAAGCTCGTCGAGAAGAAGCGCCCACCGCTGCGCAACGTCGTGGCCAACCTCGAGCAGTGGCTCTCCACCGTTATCAAGCGCGTGCTGCCAGGCAACTGGATGGTCGGCATCCTGCGCGACTACTACAAGAGCTAAAACTTAATGCCCATTATCCATATCTTATAGTCAACCGCACTGCTGTCAGACGCGGGGTGGTATATTTCCGGGTATATCAGCTCGAAGGGGGAGGAGATTTGATAGCCCATTGCCTTGAGCTTGTAAAACAGCTTGTAGCGATTCCACCAGAAACTTAATTCAAGTTCCTCAAAGGGGTCCATCTGTCCGCTAAAGTTCCACAGCCGCGGGTCATTTGGGTCGTTGATGAGCAATCCCATCTTGGCCAGCAAAGAGTGTCTGTGCGAATAGATCAGCACCGG
>JAEEGL014905280.1_pt1 | contig 33925 bp, 27 predicted proteins | sample 9134231 | NCBI WGS metagenome assembly JAEEGL01 (sample SAMN16246548, study PRJNA631951) | gut metagenome | biome: gut microbiome; feature: rumen; material: fiber-attached | host: Bos | place: Iran: Karaj | collected 2018-10 | reverse complement strand
GTTATAATATATCCTTAATCCTTAAATCATATATTCACCCTAAGTTGGGCACAAAAAGCAAATACATAAAGTGTATTTTTCTATTGATGGATTTTTAGCCCCATCTTCAGATAGCTGTAGTGACTAGAATAGTGCACCACTGATTAAATTATATCAAATTATTGACAAAATGTCAAATGTTTTGTACTTATTAAAGTACTATTTTGCATGATTGTTAGAAATTGCCTTATCTGATATCTCATGTATTAAATCTAGTTGCTTATTTTCATATAAGAACGATTTCTCCCCTGCTTTTTTAGCAGCAAATATTATTTCTTTGTTTTTAGAATAAGACTTAGCATATGTGTTTGCTTCTTCAATACTTATCCCTGTTAGACTAATTAACTTAGCTGTGTCTTGGTCATTTAGCGCTAGTAATATTTGATATTCAAAACCACTCATTATTTTACCTCTTCCAATTTAACACTTACTAATTTTGATACACCACTTTCTTGCATTGTTATACCATATAGTAAATCTAAGTATTCCATAGTTTTCTTTTTATGTGTTATTACAAGAAGCTGAGTTTTACCTTTGTAACTAGATATGTATTTACCAAATTTATCTACGTTAGCCTCGTCTAGTGCACTTTCTACTTCGTCTAGTATTACAAATGGAACGTTTTTAAGATTCATTATAGCAAATAATAAACTTATTGCAGTTAGAGTCATTTCTCCACCTGATAGTAAACTTAGAGCTCCTGGTTTCTTTCCTGGTGGGTAAGCAATTATCTCTACACCAGTTTCTAATAGATTTGTAGGGTCAGTTAGTTCTAGATGAGCATCTCCTCCTCCAAATAAACTTTTGAATACTTTAGAGAACTCTTGGTTTACCTTTTTAAATGTAGTTGCAAATTTATCAATCATTACATCATCCATGTTATTTATAATAGATAATAAATTTTCTTCGCTCTTAACAAGATCCTCTTTCTGATTATTTAAGAATTCATAACGTTTACTAATTCTATCATATTCTTCTATACTTCCTAAGTTTACTTCACCTAGGTTCTTTATAGTCTTTCTGGATTCAATAACTATATTTCTAGCTTCTTCTACATCCATAGTAAGTTCATATTCATTTCTAGCTTTTTCATATGTCATTTGATATTCTTCACTTAACCTATTTAGTAGATTATCTAAATTAACTGATAGTTTTGCTTCTTTAACGCTTAGCTGATTTAGTTTTTCTTCTGTTTGCTTATTAGCTTGAGATGTTTTATTAATAATAGATTCTATTTCTTCAATTTCGTCTATTATTTTTCTTCTTTCTTCTTCTTTAGTTTTTATTAGAGTTTCTTTATTTTTCTTTTCATTTTCTTTTTCATAGAATTCTTCAAGAGTTTTAGATAACTCGTCTTCTAATTTGCTTTCAGTGGAAGAAAGTGATGTTAATTCTAGCTCTGCTTCTTTTAATCTACTAATTTCTTCATCATAAGAAGATTTACTTAATTCTTTTGTTTCTGATAGTTTTATTACTTCTATATTTAATTCTTGAACTTTATTGCTAATTATTTCATATCTATTTTTTAAGTCAGATAATTTACTTTCGCTATCTTCTATGTTAGCGTTTATTTTAGCAATGTCATTGTTCACTTTATCAAGTTCAACTTTTGTTGGCATGCTAGAAGAAGATGTTTTACTACCTCCTGTTAAAGATCCACCCACATGAATGATATCACCATCAAGTGTTACTACCCTATAAGTTGATCTAATCTTTTTGCTTATTAATAGAGCATCTTCTATATTAGTAGCTACAATAATGTTGCCTAGTTGGTTTTTAATAATTTCTTCATATTCTTTATCGTATTTAGTTAAGTCAGAAGCAACAGAAACAAATCCTTTTTGTTTTTTAGCTTCAGATAAAGTACTTTCATCGATAAATCTAGGTTTAATTAGATTCATTGGGAAGAATGTTGCTCTTCCTTTATTATTCCTTTTTAAGTATTCAATAGCTTCTTTAGCGTCACTATCAGTTTTTGTAACAATGTTGTTTATACTAGCGCCAAGTGCTGTAAAGATAGCTGATTCATATTCACTATCTACTTCTATTAGATTACCTATTATTCCAACAATTCCACTTAGTGATGGATTAGAAAGAACAGTTTTTACAGCAAATGGAACTTTTGCATTGCTTTCAATATTATATTCAAGTATATCTTTTCTATTAATTAAATCTAATTTAGTCTTGTTTAAAGAATTTATTTCATTTAATAAATTATTAATCTTTGTATTTATTGATGTATATTCTAAATTTAAATTTGAAAGATTACTTTTAGCTTCTTCAAATGAGTTATTATCTCTTTCATATTTTTCTTCTTTTTCTTTTACAAGATTTTCTATTTTTAGTTTATTTTCTTTTAAAGAAAGAACTTGCGCTTTTACTTCATCACTATTTTTATCGTATTTTTGTCTTTCTTTTAACATTTCTTTTTTACTGTTTAATTCATTTAATTCATTTGTAATATTTATTAATTCTTTTTGAGAAGAAGATATTTCGTCATCAAGAGCTGTTCTTCTTAATTTCTTTTCTTCTAATGATACTTTATCTTTAGTGTCTAATGCAGATGTTTCTGCTAATTTGTTTTCTAGTAGTTCTTTTTCATTTTTAGCTAGAGTATATTCTTCATTTAACTTTTCAATATCAGTAGCGAGTATACTCACTTCTAATTTTTCTAGTTTTTCTTTTGCTTCTTTATATACTCTTGCTTTTTTAGCTTGTTCTTCTAATGGACCAATTGATAAAGAAAGCTCATTAATAATCATGTTTACTCTTTCAATATTCTCATTAGTCTTGGCAAGTTTTCTTAAAGCTTCTTCTTTTCTCTTTTTATATTTAACTACTGATGCAGCTTCTTCTATTACTACTCTTTTTTCTTCTGGTTTACCGTTTACTATTTCGCTTATTTTTCCTTGAGGGATTATACTTAAGCTTTCTTTTGATGAAAAAGTATCCATGAATAAGTCAGTTATATCTTTAAGTCTGACTTTATTATTATTTATATAGTATTCATTTTCTCCTGTTGCATATACCATTCTTTTTATTTCTATTTCATCGTATTCAAGAGGAAGTGATTTATCAGAGTTATCAAGTACAATTGCTACTTTAGCACATCTTGCTTTTTCACGTGAAGCTGATCCATTAAAAATAACGTCTGTCATACCATTAGAACCACGTAGTGTTTTGACAGATTGTTCTCCCATTACCCATTTTAGAGCATCAACTATGTTACTCTTACCTGAGCCATTAGGGCCTACTATACCTGTAAAATTTTTATTAAGTTCTAAATTGACTTTATCAGCAAAGCTCTTAAATCCATTTATTCTTATTTCTTTAATGTACATTTATAACACATCCTATGCTTTTTTTGATATTGCTTCTTTAGCAGCCATTTGTTCTGCTTCTTTTTTGCTTTTTCCTCTTCCTGTTCCAAATACTATTCCATCTACTTTTACTTCAACTTCGAAGTGTTTCTTGTGAGCAGGTCCTCCTTCGCTTACAAGAACATATTCAATGCTTTTTTTATCAGTTTGTATTAATTCTTGAAGTGTACTTTTATAGTCATGTAAAAAGTCTGCTTCACTTTCAATATATGGAACAATTAGTTCTTTAAAGAAACTTTTTACAGTATCAAGTCCTTTTTCTAAATATATAGCACCTATAACTGCTTCAAATACATCTGCTACTACAGTTTTATTGGCAATTGTGATTGAGTTACCTACTTTTATATAATTTACTAAGTCTAATTCTTTAGCATATTCGTATAGTGCATTTTCACATACATAAAGGCTTCTTTTTTTAGACATTTCTCCTTCTGATAGCTTCTTGGCTTTATAAATATAATCGCTACATACAAGTTCTAGTACTGCATCACCAAGAAACTCTAATCTCTCATAGCTGATAGAGTTATGTTCATTAGCGTATGATGTATGAGTAAGAGCTATTTCTAGTAGTGGGCTACCAGATAGGTCTATTCCAAATTTTTCTAATGTTTTCATTTCAATCACCTTATTTACCTAGTAATTATATCATAATTACCTTATTTAAGTAAATGATATAAGAAAAACATCGAGTTAATTCGATGTTTTTATGAAAATTATTGACATTTAACTTTTCCACTTTTATATATGTGGCATGACCATGAACTGTCGTAACATCTACATCCTGTGGACGAATTAGTTTCATTTACACCTACGCAGTATGGCTTAGTATTATATTTACTTTTAACAGAGCAGAAATATCCTCCACTTAGATTACTACACGTAACGGGTGAAAAAACGGATTTCATAGTACTTTCAATCGCTGAATTTGTCTTAGACAGTGTTGTAAAATCTCCACACATTAATTTTCCTGAATAATATAGACACACTTCATTCTTGTAAGCTGTTGAACCTTTCATTAGAGTTCTTAAAAAAGTGCTTCCAGATTCATTTATATAAGATGAATAACTCGTATTAGTTGATGAAGGCTTTTCACCGTCCAATAATGTTTCTCTATGATATATGTAATAGTTAGCACTCACTGCAGTTACTTTGCATGTCTTAGCACCAGTTACATTAGATGCTGTTAAGGTTGATCCACTAAGGGTGCATCCTCCCGATACTGTAGCGCCACTAGTTGTATAGCCACTTGATGCTGAGATTGTAAATGTTCCGCTTGAGCCATATTCAATATCCTTATACGTTGGACTAGATGAGCAGTATGAGCAACTGATTGTTACTCTATATTTTAGCTTAGACATTGATACATTGCACGTCTTAGCTGCTGTTACATTTGATACTGTTACTGTGTTTTCACTTATGGAGCATCCTTCAGTGTTAGAAGTAATGGTTGATGAATCATATCCAGTATTTGCACTTATTGTGAACGATGCATCGCTTCCATGGCTTATTGATGAACTTGCAGGAGATGATGTACATCCTGTACATGAAACGCTTACAGTATATTGTTTAAGCGGAATATTGACGTTACATGTTTTATTTTCTGTTACATTATTTATTGTTAGAGTTCCGCTACTTATTGTGCATCCCCCGTCTGTAGTAGCTCTATTAATATCGTAGTTTTCATTAGCTGTTATAGTAAATGTTGTATTAGATCCGTGCTCAACTATTTTATATGCCTCTGAAGAAGACCCATTTGTTACATTAACTGTAACTGTGTATTTTGATTTTGATAATGTTGCTACACATGTTCTATCTTTTCCTACATTTACAGCTATTAGTTTATTTCCTTCTACTATACATCCACTTGATGTTGTTGTTAGTGTATTTATATCATATCCTGCTTTTGGAGTTATTATTGTTTCACCATTTTGACCTGGAAGTACTTCTGTGTAGCTTGTTGATGCTGTTCCATAGCTGGTTATAAATCTTATCTCATATGCAAGTGGTGATAGGTTAATAGTACATGTTTGACCGTCATACGCATCTTCAATAGTAAGAACATTGCCTCTTATTGAACATCCTGTTCCAGATACAGTGCCATGTCTTAACATATAACCTTCTTTAGGATTAATAGTTAATACTTTGTCACTATGTTTTTCCATAGTAAATAGGTATTCACTTTGAGTGCAGTTGTCACATACTACTCTTACGTCTACATTTTCATAAGGAAGTATTATATATGGATTGTCATAAGTACCAGTTGCATCTTTAGTTGTTAGTACGTCACTATTAAGGGATATTACTGGCCTTATTGCATGATCATACTTTACTGATCTGCTTATTATTTGCCCGTATGTTCCAATTTTTCCCGTTACTGAGAACATATATTCATTTGTACTATTTATGTAGTTAGGAGTCATTGTCCACCAGTAGTTCTTTCCTACTATAGATTCACCAACTGAGTTTTTAAAATACCACGCATCTTTGTTAGTGTATCCTTTTGTTCCACCAGCAAATTCTATTTCATCTGCTGTTATAAGTGCAATAGGATAAGTTAGCACATTATTACCATATGTTCCTTTTACACTATATCTATCAATTTTTTCTGTACAATCATATGTTGGGTCATCACCTGATGATAGTCTTTGATTAGGAGCAAAATATACTGTGTTTTTTACATTAGACTTATCTTTTTTCAAAGCATACGTTCCTTTATATGCTGAAGAGTCTCCACAGTATATAGCTTTTTTGTTAATGTAGTTATTATAGTTAATCAATTTTGCTTTATACCATTTGTCTATTTCCACTTTAACTTTAGATGAATTTTCATTATATCTTGATTCTTCTTGAGTTGAGTAACTATCTCCATACATATAACCAATTGCTGTTGGCTTTCCTAGATTGTTATAGTTTGTGACTATAATATATCCTTGACTAGTACTAGGGATAGTACCTGCATATAGAAGCCTTACGCCATTTCCTTCTGCCTGTGAGTTAGTTCTAATTATTCTCCAGTAGAATCCACCGAATTTTACCCAGTTATTTGTTACATTTCCTCTGTAGTAATATACTTTAGAACTATCTAAAGTTTTACTTGAGTAAAATAATTTTCCTGTGTTATTTGTTTTATCTGCTTTTCCAAAGTTTAATGTAGAGTCAATTACTTTATTGTCATCTAATATTTTTTCTGATAAAACAATGCTAGATTCTTTTGCAATAATAGTGCACTCTGTATTTTCTCTAACACTTTTAACTTCAAGTTCATAATTTTGATTTAAAGAGCATACTGTGCTACTGCTTGAAGTCACCTGAGCACCTCTTAGAGTATAACCGCTGTTTGCTGTTATAACAAATTTTGCTGATAGTCCTTCATATACTGTCTTTTGGCTTAGTGAGCTTGTACAACCAGAGCATAATACTTTTACATCATATTTTGGCACGTTTAAATCTTCTGGAAGCGTTATATTACAACTTACATCATCTTTAACAGTTACTTTCAAGTGATTTCCTTCTAGTAAGCATCCATTTTGATTATAATATGCGCCTGTTGTAGTATATCCAGTTTCAGGAGTTAATGTATATTCTAATACAGTTCCATATACTTTGTCTGTCTCAACTATATTATTTGGATATGCTCCATATACATTAACATTTACGTCATATTTATTTTTTGTAAGTGTAACTTTACATCTTCCGTTTTTTGTAACTGTTGCTTTTACTAAATTTCCTTCTAAATAGCAATTATCATAATCAGATAATACAGCACCTGTTAGAGAATAGCCATCTTTTGGTGTAATATAACTAGATACTTCTTTTCCATATTCAGTTACGTACAGTTTTTCAAATCCAGGTTGAGCTTCATCAGATGTAAAATAAAAATAGTAGTTTTCTTTATCTAGTTTTATATTACACACTGTATTATTTTCTATATTGGATGCTAGTACCTTTAATTCATTGTTTTCATCTATATATAATTTGCAGTGGTAGTCATCACTTATTTCCGGTTCTAGTTCAGTTTCATCCACGTCATCATCATTTAAAAACTTTAGAGCACTAACTGTTATTATTCTTGTGTTAAAAGCTATTCCGTTTTTCTTTTTTGAATCAAGTTCTTCTTCACTTGTAACTTCGGCAGATTCTATATCATATCCATCTTCTGGAGTTAATGTAAATGTTTCTGAACCTCCGACATGAACATATTTAGTAGTTGCATCTGGAGTTGCACCTTCAACTTCTAATGTTATTGTTTTTCTTTCTTCTTCATATGAATCTTTATCAAGTGAGCATGTTACATGTGTTTTTATTGTTCTTCCTTGATCATTATCTTGCGCTGCTCCAGTTTCCTTAAATAATAATTTATATTGTACTTCGTGTATTTCGCCTTTAGATATTATGTTTTTTTCAGGCTCTAGTGTTCCTTTTGATATAATGATTGTTTCTCCTGCTACACTAGGAATAGGGGTTTCTGATAATAAGTTAGCATCTTCCCCACTAATAGATTGAACGTATATATTTTCTGTATAACTTCCTTCGTATATTTCCAAAGTGCATGTATAGTCTACGGATACGTCAGAATCACTTATAAAATAAACTTTAGTCGATCCAGTGCCACTCCATCCAGGAAAGATGTTTTCTGTTGTTTCAGGAGATGAGACTACATATTCTACTTTACCTAGTCTTGCTGTCTGCACAGTACTGCTTGATGATTCACCACCATAGTTAAATACAAAGTATGCAAGTGTTACTGATGTTACAAGCATTACTAGTGATAAAAAGATAACTACTGATAAAATTAATGATTTTCTTTTCATATATCTCATTCCTATCCTACACTGATTATTATATACTCTTTCGATTTTTTTATCAAGTTTTAAGCAATAATAAATAGTACCTTTTTAGGTACTATTTATTAATTAATATTACATTTAATTCTGGATAAATAATATAAGATTTATCACTGTAATGATTTAAATTGTTTTTTAAATCATTATCTATATAGTTGTTCTCAATAAGTTTACTAACTGTTATTTGACCGTTTTTGCATTTTCCTTCTAAATAACATTTTTTTGCAATATTTTTTAGGTTTTCTTTTATATAATTTTCATTCACTTCATTAGTTTTAGCAGAATAGCTTATAGATAATCTACTTAGCACTATTAAGATGATGCCTATTACTGCAGTTATTAGTGATGCTTTCTTTCTATCCATAATATTTTTCCTTAAATTCATCTCTGAATTCTTCTAAAGTGTCTGTTTCAATATTTTTTCTTATATCTTCCATTAATTTAGTTAAGAATCTTATGTTATGTATTGAAAGCAGTCTTTGTCCTAGTACTTCTTCACTTATTATGCAGTGTCTAATATAAGCCCTTGTAAAGTTTTTACAAGCATAGCAGTCACAGTTTTCTTCTATTGGAGTAAAATCTTCTTTATATTTTTGATTTCTTATATTCATTTTGCCATTTCTTGTATAAGCATTTCCGTGTCTAGCTATTCTTGTAGGCGCTACGCAGTCAAATATATCTACTCCTCTTATAACGCCCTCGATAAGGTCTATAGGATCTCCTACTCCCATTAGATATCTTATTTTATCTTCTGGTAAGTATTTAGTAGCGTATTCTACTTCCTTATATTGAGTTTCTTTAGTTTCACCTACTGCTGCTCCTCCGATTGAGTATCCATCAAAGTCCATTTTAACAGTTTCTATAGCACTATATCTTCTTAAGTCTTCATATTCTCCGCCTTGTACTATTCCAAATAGTGCTTGCTCATTATTTGCATGAACTTTTTTACCACGAGCAGCCCATCTTAGTGTTCTTTCAACACTGTTTTTCATATATTCATATGTAGCTGGGTATGGAGGACATTCATCAAAACTCATTGCAATATCACTGGCAAGTTTATTTTGTATTTCAATACTTTTTTCAGGAGATAAGAACAGATTAGATCCATCTATATTACTTTTAAAGTAAACTCCTTCTTCTTTAATATCTTTTTCTTTAGCAAGACTAAATACTTGGAATCCTCCGCTGTCTGTTAGTATGGGACCATTTGTATAATTCATAAACTTATGAAGGCCACCAGCTTTATCTACTATGTCTTCACCAGGTCTTAGCCACAAATGATAAGTGTTAGATAATACAACGTTTGCTCCTGCATCAACTAATTCTTCTGGATTTAATGTTTTAACTGTTGCTTGCGTTCCAACTGGCATGAACATTGGAGTTGTGCTTACTCCCCATTTCGTTGTAAACTCACCTAGTCTAGCATTATTTCTTTTAGATTTTTTATTAACTTTGAAATGTAAATCCATATATTACTCCTTAATATTTTTCTATTACTCTTTTTAATTCTTCTTTAAAGTTTGATTTTAGAATATAATCGTCAAAAGGATAATCTTCTAAGAATCTATTTTTAATTCTTTCTTCGTTTTGATCTAGAAGTACTATTACTTTAGTGCCTTTTAATTTTTCTTTACCAATTTCATTAACTATTTTAACTGCATTATAGTTGTTTGAACTGTTGTTTAATACTAGTATATCAAATACTTCCCCATCATTTATTTTTTCTACTACATCTTTTCCAAACATTGTTTTAGTTGTTGAAAAATTATTCATTTTATATTCTTTATCTATGTATTCTAGTTCTTTATAGTTGTCATCTGATATTATTACTCTTCTCTTATTAGATACATATTTTGTAAGTTCTCTAAACTTTTCACTTTCTTTTGATTCTTCTATTCTTTGATCAATTACTATTGTGTAAGTTATTCCATTTTCTTCTGAACTATTAATTAAAACAGTTCCTCCGATAGCGGATATAGAATCTTTTATAGTTCTAAAGTTTTCTGTAGATTCACCAGTTGTTTCTGTATATGACACATAGCTTTCAAGTCTATTATTAATCTCTTGAAGTGACATATAAGATCCTTTATGGTTAATTGTAATTATTGTTCTACATACGTTATTCTTTATTATTGGAGATATATCTAAATCTATTACTCCATTTTTATCTCTATCGTATGTATATAAAATTATAGATGTAATAATCTCTTTTATCTTTGTAGAGTCTCCTCTTAATTTAGAAGGCATAGTGCCTGAGATGCTATATTTAAAGTTATCTACTCCTTCTATTTTACTTTTAGCTATATAAACTATTTGATTAAATAATTCATATGTTCCATATGAAGTGAAGTCTTCGCTTTCTTCAACGTTCATTAGTGATAGATTTAATATACTATCTATTGTATTTAATGTATTTATAGAAAGTATGCTAATATTCTCAGCTTCTTTCTTCATCTCTTTTATATCATTTGATTCATGTATATATTCACCCATATGATTTATTTTTCTAATAGGCTCTTTAATATCTTCAGATAGTCTAAATATCATATTAGATTTGTCTTCAATAGTACTTTCAACTAATTCTTTGTTCTTCTCATATTCATTAACCATTTTTACATCTGGGTTTTCAATTGTAAAGTACATTAAGAAACAGTTGAAGCATTCTATGTATGCAATTATGAAGAATACAGGACTATCTTTAAGCAATACAAACGTTGCAATTATTAATAGAATATATATTATTAATGGAATAGCCTTTTTTTGCCTCATTTTCTTTTGATTGATTACCATTATTGTCACTATTGCAACTGATATAGCAGCACTAATTATCATACCAAAGTTATTTGCCATTCCAAATGAGTAAAACACATTGTTTTGATAGTCCATATGTAATTCAATTGGTAGGACAAAAATAAATAGTGAAACGATTGTATAGATTGGCACAAGTGTTTTCAAAATCTTGCCACTATTTTTGTAGATTAAATCTATTAGATAACATAATAACACAAATGCATAATAGGCCAGAAAGAATGTATATCCCTTTATTATTGTGTCTGCTACTACTTTTGATATAATATCATAGAAGTAAGAAACTTGGGAGTTACAAAACTGTAGTATTAGAGATATTAAATTCACCAAACATAACGCTCTATATATCTTGGATTCACTAGTCTTAACTTTTTCCTTTGCAACATATATTATTATTAATGAAGTCATTAAGACAGTACAAAAAAAAGTAAGGTACGTAAAGTTAGTTATATACATTTTCATTCACCTCTATTATTATGCTTTTATTATAACAAAAGAAATAAGTTTTATCAATTGATTGATAAAACTTACTATGTTTATATTGCTTTTTTTAAAGTATGCCCTTTTTCTTCAAAAGGATAATCATTGAAACCTTTAGTTTCCTCTTTTAATTTTTTATAATCTCTTTTAGTAGATTTAGCCATAGGGAAACTTTTTCTTATCTTAAATGATGTTGGTACAAAATTTATGTCATCAAATTCAAGTAGCACTTTCTTTTGTAATTCTAATATTTTCTTTGTAGAGTTTATTTTTTTATCTTTGACGAATATTATGTTTGCACATAGTTTTCCTTCATTATTTTGATAAACTTCACAGTCAAATACATCATCATCATTTAGTATGCTTCTTTTGACATCAAAGTTAAATATTCTTTTACCATTAATTTCTGAATAGTCTGATTTTCTACTTTCATATATAATTACTCCATCTTTTTGAACATAACCAATGTCACCAGTTAAGTTATATTTATATCCAGTACCTTTGTCTGTAAAGAATGCTGTAGTGTCTAAATCAGGTCTGTTGTAATAACTTATCATTCCATTTTCTGTACGTATTGCAAGTTCTCCTCTTTCTCCGTAAGGAAGTTCGTTTCCTTTTTCATCTATTGCTATTACATATGATTCTGGTAGAGGCCTTCCTACTGAGTATTCTGGATACTTTTCTCCTGGTAATTCACACGTTACGATAGACCCATCTTCACATCTACCATATCCTTTTCTTGTTTCTGCTTCACTTCCAAGGCTGTGGAATATTTGATCTATTTCATCCATGTCTTTTCTGCTTGCAAATGTTCCACCTATATGTACTTGATATAATTGGCTATATTTATATTTTCCTGTTAAAAGGCCTATTTTAAATAGTATTCTATTTTTTAACTTAGCTAGTCCTTTAAATAATTCCGTTGTACCAATTGGCCAGTTAACCCCATATTTACCTACATTTCTACAAAAAGTTACCGGTTCAAAGATAAAGTTTTGATAAAGTGTTTGACCATAGAATAGCGGTATTGTTCCAACTGTAATAAGGCCTGTTGAAGTCCAAGGAGGTATTGCTTGATATAATGTTTGACCTCTATCTAGGTGGAATCCAAATGCTTTGTATGAAGAAGCTATGTTGTTAAATGAATCGTGAGTAAGTAAAACTCCTTTTAAAATTCCTGAGGTTCCTGAAGAATATACGACTGAACCAGGCATCTTCTTTTCGTATGCTGCCATTTCTGGAAGTGGTGTATCTTTTCCCTTTTCTATAAATTCATTATAATATTCAAATCTAGGGTCTTTTAATTTAGGAAGTCTTTGTAGTTTAGAATATTTAGATGAGTTTAGTGTTGGAACTATTACTACATGTTCTATACCTGCTTTTTCAATAACGTAATCGTATGTTTTCTTTGCTTTTTTGTATATCTTATCCATAACAATTAATGTTTTAGTGTTTCTTAGTTTAAAATCTGAGACCATTTGATCTTTTTCTAAGTATGGCACCATAAATATTGATACAGATCCTAGCCAAGCTGATCCATATAGTGTGTACATTGTTTCTGGCATTCCTGGCAGTAATATACCCACACTTTGACCTTTTTCAGTACCATAGTTTCTAAGTGCTTTTACATTACTTTTAATATTCTCTATAAATTCTCTGTATGTTATATCTTTTCCAAAGTATTTTAATGCAATAGTATCCAAATTATCTTCATTATTATCTATTAATGCTTTAGCGTGGTTCTCTTGTATTTTGGTATCTAAGTAATCGTCAGAATACTGTGCTATTTGAGGAAGGTCTAAACTAGGATATCCAATCATTGGCCCTTGTATATTACCTTTTGCAATTTTTCTTAAATATTCTAATTCTCTTTTTCTTTTATCTTCTGTAGATAAATTATTTATTTTTTCTTTATATTTAATTATATCTTCATTTGTCATTAGGCTATCCCCCTCATATATGAATATTGTATCATATTTTGTCCTTTCTGTCAATTTGTACTTTATTTGTTACTTTGTATAAACATTGCATCTCCGAAGCTAAAGAAACGGTATTTTTCTTTAACTGCGTGATTATACGCATTTATTATATTATCTCTTCCTGCAAAAGCACTTACTAGCATTATTAGAGTACTTTTAGGAAGATGAAAATTAGTAATAAGTGAATCTACTGCTTTAAATGTATATCCAGGATATATAAATATATTAGTGTCTCCAGTGCATGCTTTAAACTCGTTATATTTATTTATTACAGTTTCTAGAGTTCTTACAGATGTTGTTCCAACTGCTATTATTTTTCTACTTTCTTTTTTAGCTTCATTTAGTATATCAGCTGTTTCTTTTGTCATATAGTAGCTTTCTGTATGCATCTCATGATTTTTTATGTTGTCTTCTGTTACTGGCCTAAATGTTCCTAGCCCTACATGAAGAGTTACATATGTAATTATTACTCCTTTGCTTTCAAGCTCATTTAATAATTCTTTTGTAAAGTGTAGTCCTGCGGTTGGAGCTGCTGCACTTCCTACGTTTTTTGCATATACAGTTTGATATCTATCTTTATCTTTTAATTTCTCATGTATGTATGGAGGAAGTGGCATGCTTCCTAGTTCATCTAATACTTCCATTAGTATGCCTTTATATATTAGTTTTACTTTTGCAAGGCCATCATCATATTTTTCTATTACAGTGCATTTTAGTTTATCACCGAATATTACACTTGTTCCTTCTTTTAATCTTTTAGCAGGTTTAAGTAGTACTTCCCATTCATCATTTCCAGTATCTTTTAAAAGTAATACTTCAATTACTGCTCCTGTTTCTTCTTTAGTGCCTATTAGTCTTGCAGGAATAACTTTAGTGTCATTTAAAACTAGTACATCACCTTTATTCAAATAAGATGTTATATCTTTGAATATTTTGTCTTCTGTTTTTCCAGTTTCTTTATCTAGAACTAATAGTCTAGAAGAAGAACGATCAGTTAAAGGAGTCTGCGCTATTAAATCTTCTGGTAAATAATAATCATAATAATCTGTCATTAATTCTTTTTCCATAATAAACTCCTTTCAAACCTTTAACATTTTAACATAAAAAGGACTTTTTATAAAGTCCTTTTGTGTTAATTTATATTAGTACTATTAAAAGTGTTTTGCTTATTATCTTTTGATTTTTTGCTTTTTGACTCATTATATATTGCATAGAAAACAAATACAATAGTTATTACAATTGAATATATTTCAATTGGTTTTAAATTTTTAATCTTATTAAGTATTTTATTTTCTTTCTCTTTGGTTTTAGTTGGTGATGGAAGAGCTTCTTCTTGCACTTCCTCAACTGTTTCTGTTTCTTTTGGAGTTTCTTCTTTTACTTCTTCTTTCGGTTTTTCAACCTTTTGTTCAGGCGCTTTTACCTGAGTGTTTGGTTTTGTTGTTTGAGAGCTATTATTAGAAGGAGTTGTTGGTTTTGGAGTTGGTGTAGGATTAGGATTTGGTGCTGGATCAGGCTGTTTTTCTTTTATTGTAATTGATGCTGTAGCATCTGACACGCTTATAGTATCATAATCCACTCCTACTACCTCAGCATTATATGCTCTTATTGTAGTGATGCCAGAAGATCCTACTTTAACTGTGTATGCAGCTACCGGATAGCTATAGTCTCTTTCTTCATCAACGCATACAAAACCACTTGCATCAGGTGAACATATTTCACTAGCAGTTAAGCTAGAGGCGCTTATTATAGTTCCATTAGTTACTTCAATTGAAGCTTTAGCACCAGATACTTTAGAATCATAAGCAGTTATTCTACATATTACAGTTGCACCTGCATCAAGTGAACTACTGTCACACACTATGCTTATAGAAGCTGCTTTTATGTTAATTGGAATTATTAATAATATTAATAATAATAAATATTTCTTTTTCATTGTTTCCTCCTATAAACTAGATAGTTTTCCTTTATAGAAATTATATAGTTTTGATAAGTCACCTAAAGATACATTGCTTTTTCTATTTACTTTTCCTGCTTCAAGCATTTCATCTTTAAGTTCAATTTTACCTCTGTAATGGTTATATAGCTTAGATATATCACCTAATGATATTTTTCCATCACCTGTAACGTCTCCTAGCACTATTATTTTGTAAGTATAATTCTTAGTTTTAACTTTGTATCCAGTTCCAACACTAGAACCTGGTGATACTTTTTCATCTTTAGAGTTATATATTTCATAGTCCCCATTATATGTTATATTACTAGCTAGATCAGTTGTTTTATAGTCATATGTTGAAGGCCTTACATATATTGTTCCATTTGTTATTGTGTAGTTATTTGATGTTATCTTTTCTATTAGAGTGCTATAGTTATGTTCTTTTAGATAACTAATAATGTAGTCCGCCATTTGAACAAATCCGTAGTCTCCTGGATGCCAAGCAACTCCTTCGTTATTTACGTATTCGGTTTTGTGAGACCATTTATAGTATTTAGCACCTATATATGAGTATCTGATTGATTTATAATTAATAATTTCTAAATTATTATTATTTGATACGTTAGTTATTATTGTCTTATTATCTTTGTATATACCTGAGTTAAATACTATATATATTTTAGCCAAAGGATACTCTTGTTTAAACCTTTTAACCAATATATCAAAATCGCTTTCAAATGTTGCTCTTCTTTCTGCACTATTAATGTTTTCCCCTAGTTGTATGAATATTGTTTTAACTGGTAAGTTTGGATCTATATTTTGATTAAATTTATCTATTATTTCACCTAGTTTAACTAATCTATCTTCAGCTGATGTGTTTTCTTCCCACGGATTAATAGATGTTCTATATGGTTTTATATTAGGGTTTAAAGTGCTTAAGTATTGATTTACGTTATAGTAGTAGTCATACTTAACATCAGATGCAGCCATACCTTGAGTACCAAAACCTGTAGTAAATGAGTTTCCTAGATAAAGTACATTTTGATCATCTATTTCTTTATCTGTTTCATTGATTACATTCGCTTCTAGTTGGACATCCATTAGCATGTTGTTTATTTTATTATTTGCTAGATCTATGTCTACTGCGTCTATTAAGTGTATATGTTTAAATCTATCCATGTATCTATATTTAGCGCCTGTAACACTTGCTTCAGCATCTTTATACGCTTTTGCTTCATATGTGCATTCACTTGCATATGAAGTATTACTATTCATTACATAGAAGGTTTCTAGGTCTCCATAAACAACTGGCTGATATTTACTCATTGGTATGTAGTATGCTTCAGTTACACCAAGCTCGCTTCTTATTTGGTTTTGAGCTTCTTCTAAAATAGCAGGACCAAATAATTGGATACCAAATTTATATACTTGGTCCATAATTACTACGTTAGGGTCCATAGTAATGTTTTCGTTTGGAATTACTAATCTAGTTAACTTAGGAAGAGACATTAAAGATCCTTCTTCGGCAGTAGTCATATTTTTTCCTAGTATTACTGCTTCTAAGTTATTACTTCCTTTAAGTACATTTTTAGATAGTTTAGTTACTTTTGAAGGGAAAGCTATTACTTTCAGTGATTTACTTTTAGCAAATGCATTATCTCTTACTTCTTCAACGCTTTCTGGAAGAACTAGTGAATCAATAAAGTTACTATCAAAAGCATACTTATCAATAACTTTTAGTTTATTTCCTTTGAATACTATATTTCTTATGAAAGGAGCATATGTTTGAGTGTATCTAGGATTAGCAAATTGAGCCGGTATTATTGTTACATTTTCTCCTACATAAAGAGTAGTGCCTGTTGAAGCTTTTCCTGTATTATAGAATGTTTCATTATTACCAGCAAGCGATGTTAGATTAGTTGCATTTAGATATATATTTTGTACATATAGTGTATTAGCAAATGCTCTTTTACCTAAATATGTTACATTTTCTCCTATAACAATGTTACTTATATAATCATTATACTCACTCCATGGAGCTTCAGCGTCTAATGTATAGTCTGCCATTTTACCATTACCTGATATTGTTAGCGTTCTTTTATCTAAATCAAGATTCCAAGATACTTCATTAGACGTTCCACTTCTTTTTCCTGTAGGATTAGATACTTTATCATAAACAATAAATTCATTATCTTTTAATAGTGTTTCATTATATTCTAGTTGTTCATTATATGGAATTAGATATTTATATGTATCCCATGAATAATAGTATCCTAGATTTTTGGTTCTATAGTTTAAGAATACATTATTTCTAATAATTGGAAGAGATAGTGAATCATAGCTTGTTACATGTATCATCCATGTTCCTACTAGATTACCTTGATTATCTTTAAGAGCTCCTGTAGTGTCAAGTATATTCCCTTCGATTATAAACTCTCCATCATCTTTTAGCGTATTTCTTGTTTCTTCTGTTCCGTCCCAGCTTTTTATAAGAGCTTCATATCCATGCTCTGGTCTTGTTTCGGTGAAGCCAATTCCTGCATATCTTAATATATTATTTCTAAAGTACACTTTGTTAATGTATGTTTCATTCATTACACCAGTGTCTTCTCTTTCTTCTGTTGTATTCCAGTATTCAATATTATAGCTACAGTATTCTACTACATTATCTTCAAATAATACTTTCTCAACCTTAGCATGTTTTCCTGCTTTAGCAGTATATTGAAATGTAAGACCTGCATCATATATTTCATATATATAGTTATTTTTAGCTACAAATCCTTCTTTTATTGGATATCCTGTTTTTGCTTCTACATTGCCATAAACTTCTATACCGTTACCGTATCTTACTGGCCAGTATGCTTCAGCATTATAGCTTTGCACTTGTCCACCAATATAAGATATTTCGCAATTAGTAACTTTTAAGTTTGATATACTTCCTGCTCCAACAGCGTGTCTTCCAAAGAATTCTATATCAATATTATCAATTACTACGTCAGAGTAGTTTCCAACTCCAAATCCATTAGTTGGTCTTGATATTTCAATATCATCAAATCTTTCAGAAGGATTTCCAATAGAATAGACATATAAAAGTCCAGTGTTATTTACTTGACTAGAAGAGTGACCCGTATTATAAAAATCTAGATCTTTCATAAGCATATTTTTTATTAATCCATCTGTTTCTTCCATGTTGGAATAACTCATTCTTTTTTGACCAAAGCTATAGTTAGATTTACCGTCTGTTGTTGTTCTTGAGCAGTTATCATTTCCTTTTTCACAGAAGAACCATACTCCACCTATATCACCTGTAAAAACTTTGTCCTGGTTATTCTTTTGATATTTCCATATATTTGGGAATACTTCTACCCAGCTTCCTTCTTTAGCAGCATTTACTTCTGATCCATATATTTTTGGTTTAGGAAGGGATTCATCTCCATATGAACCAAATGTTAAATTATTATCTTTTATTGATACATATCCTCTAAAGATGTCTCCTCTTTTAAATAATACTGCATCACCATTTTTTATTGTTTTGTTTGATAATAGTGCATTTACTTTTGAAAGAGTTTTAATTGGAGTATTTACTGTTAAACCATCGTTGTTATCATTACCATTATTTGAAACGTAGTACACTTTTCCCGTGATATTTGATACATCAGTATTCTTAGTACTTCTTATTTCATTTATTCTATCTAAGGTTACTCTAGTTACATCGTCTTGTTTAGATGAAGCGTATGCTATATTATAAAATATAGGCAATAGTGCTATAACTGTTGCTACTAAAATTAATACTATTTTTCTTCTACTATTCATGTTTTACTCCATTTATTATTCTATTTAAAAGTATAGCAAATTACTTTATTAAAAACAATAATAATAAAAAAGAAAAGTAGTTTTACTACTCTTCATCTTTTGTATATAATTCTTTTAATCTTTCTAAGTTTTCTTCAGTTATTATCTTATTATTGAATAGGTATTCTATACTTTCTAGTGGGTTAGTTTCTTCATATACTTTCTTAATAGAATTGTATGACTTTTGTACTAGCGGAGTTACTAGTGGTGTTTTTTCAAGCATTGTATCAGCTACTTTAGATTTTTCTATAAATGTTAAATTAAATCCTTTTATTATTAATAAAGTAAAGAATATTAATATGTATGCTTTTAATGCTCCAAATATAGCTCCTGCTACTCTAGATAAGAAACCAAGTACTATTGTAGCCTTAAATACATTTTCAATAAAGTCTGTTATCTTTAGTACTAAGAATAATAGTACTGAGAATGCTATTAATAATATTACAAATGATATTAAGTTGTATATGATTGCACTTACTGCAACATTTTTTCCTATTGAAGGATAGTTTTTTATTAATAAGTTAGCTAAGTTATTTTTAAGTATCCATGATAGAACTATTACTAAGATACTTCCAATAAATTCTACTACACTTCTTATTACTCCTTTTCTAATACCATCTAAGGCTCCTAGTATTAATAATACTATTATAACTGCGTCTACTATTGTCATATTTTCACCTCTTTATTATTTACTTTTTTATTATAATATATTTTGAGTGAAAATAAAACTATTTTATGATAAAATCTTTTTAGGTGATATATATGAATATCGTTTTTAAAGTTAGTGATAACGTTAAAGATAAAATGATTAAATACTATGAGGATAAAAGAAAGCCTACTACTCCTCCTTATGCTATTTTTCAAGCAGTAGAAGCAGATACTGTTATTACTCTATATGAAAGTGGTAAAGCTATGTTTCAAGGAATAAGTGCTGATATTGATGCTAATATATGGAGAGATATGGAAAAATCTCTTAATAATATTGATGTAGATACTAGGGACTCATCTGAGAAGAAAAAAGATTCTATAGATAAAACTAATTACTACTTTAGCGCTATTGGGTCTGATGAAGTTGGAACAGGAGATTATCTTCTTCCTATAGTTGTTACAGCTGCTTATATGGATAAAAGTAATATTAAGTTCTTAGAAAGCCTTGGAGTTCATGACTCTAAAAAGCTTACTGATAAAAAGATAATGAGCTGCGCTCCTATGATTATGAAAAAGATTCCTTATGAATCTATAGTTTTATCTAATAAAGAATATAATGAGTATTATGAAAAAGGTATTAATATTAATAAAATGAAAGCTATTCTTCATAATAAGATGCTTTATAAGATGAAGAATAAATCTCTTCCTTATCAAAAGATTATTGTAGACCAATTTTGTCTTCCTGGGGTTTACTTTAATTATTTAAGGGATGTTAAAGAAAAAGTAGCTGGAATTACTTTTCTTACTAAGGCAGAAGATAAAAACTTAGCTGTTGCTAGTGCATCTATTATTAGTAGATATATATTCCTAGAGGAAAAAGCTAAGCTTGAAAAGAAATTAGGAATGGAAATTCCTCTTGGAGCTGGATCTAAAGTTGACGAAGTTGCTAAAGAAATATTAAATAAAAAAGGTATAGATTATTTAAAAGAAATATCTAAATTTAGTTTTAAGAATACAGAAAAAATAAAATAGCACATAGGTGCTATTTTTTATATTACTATATTTTATTAGTTATTTTTTTGTTTTGGAATATCCACTTATAATTTCATCTAACACTTTTCTTTCAATTGATATTTTTAAGATAATTTTACTTTTATCTTTCTTTTCTTCTACTTTAATAGAATCACTTTCTAGTTGTTCTTTTACGTATCTTAGATCTATTGGATATATATTAACAGCTTCTCTTTCATAATCAATGTTTAGCATGACATAGTCTTGTGCTTTATCTTGTTTATGGAATATAAAGTTAGTTATTGTTTGATCAAGAAAATACTTTTTTCTTTGAATTTCCATGAATGATTCTATATCGCTAGTAGTTATTTTATAGTTTTCCATTTTTGTATTTATTACTTTTACTTCTATTCTTATTTTATCATTATGCATGTTTTCTGCCTTGCTTTTAATGTAGGTAGTAACTATTTCATCCCATATATTGTCTATTAACTCATTAGAATAGTTTATTAAATCTCTTTGACGTTTTGCTTCTTGTTCTTCGATCTTTCTTTTAACTTTTTTTACTTCATCTTTAAAGTATCTCATTTTTCTAATTGTTTCTTCTTTCATGATATCCCTCTTGGTGAGTTATTATAACAAACTAATAAAAAAAGTAAAAGGTTTCTTTTACTTTTTTAGTGATAAACTGTAGTTTTCTATTATATCTAATACATTATTTATTGTATCTTGATCTGCTTTACTTAAAGATACTTCTACATTATCTATAACTTGTCCATAAGTACTATAAAATACTTCATTTCCTTGTGCATCTTTATAAGACTGCGCTAAAGACATATCATCTACTTTATCTATTCTTAGCATTCCAAGATCATTTTGCAGATACATTTCATGTAAGTCACTTGACTTAGATTCAGTATATTCTACTGTACTTATATTAACTATTTTTTTATTATATAGTTTTCCATCTTTTACTTCATATAATTTATCATTTATACAAAGTGTGTTATCTATTAAGTTTACATCTATTGTTTTACCATTTATTACTTCAACTACTTCTCTACCAGTATTTATACTAACATATGGAGCATCAACAGGCTTTTTATTATTTGAACAACCCATTGATAATATAGCTGTTAATGATAAAACTAATGCTTCCTTTCTTATTTTATTCATAAAAACCCCCTGAAACATTATAATTGTAGCATAATATTGTACATTTGTCAATTATAGTACATTATTTTGCACTCTTTTTTAATTTTTTATGTTCTATTAAGCCTTTGGCTAAGTCTATGAAGTTTTCTTTAAATAATGTTACAACATTACCATTATAGTCACTAGCTATCATAACTTTAAATCCTTGCAAATCATATGGTTCATAGTTATCATAGCTTTCATTTATTGCTTTTAATAGCTCTTCTTCTATTTCTTCGTATGTTTTGCCTTCACTTAATTTAATATTTACTAATTCTTCATAAATTGCTACTACTATGTCTGTGTATTTAACGGATGAATTACTTGGGTGCACGCTTCTACTTAGTGCAGCATCAATTAACTCTAGCATTGCATATTCGTTTGCTACTTTTGTTTCATCAATTTTGTTTACTATTTCGTTGTCACCATTTCCTGTTAACTTTATAAAGTCACATCCTAACATTTTAGTTATAATATCATATAAGATATCGTACTGAGTATATCCTGATGCTATTCCTGGTTTAATTCCAGTAGCATAGTATGCCATTTTGTCAGATAAATATTCTTGAAGTGATGAACCTATTCTACTAAATGTGCATTGATCTTCATAAATCCCAAAACCAATTGGTATATTTGATGCTACTACACCTTTTCCATCTATTTCTTTATAGATATATTCTGATGCATGACCATAGATTTCATGGCATATTGTAAAATCTACAATTCCTTTTCCCGAAATTGCTTCTGTCATTTCAATTCCTTCTTTGTTTAAAGTCACCTTATTTTCATAAGGTTTATATTCTCCGATTTGAGCAATTGAATATTTTTCATTTGAGTATTCACAACTCATATCTTTTAGATTTGTATATAATACTGTTAAATCTATATTTATGTTATTTGCTTTTAAGTTTTGAGCTCCTCTTGTAAGGATATCTTTTACTTCATCATTAAATTTATCATTTTCTTCTATTACTTTAATAATATCATCCCAAGTTATATTTGATAGTTTCATGTAGTTATTAAATTCATCTGCTTCACAAGTTACATCAATCTTCTGATTTTTTATAAATTCTTTATCTACTCTGCTCATGTATTTATTATTTTTATCAATACTTGGATCTAGGCTTACTATTTCATGAAAGAAACTTCCTTTCTTTTCTTCTAGTAATTCTATTCCATATTTTTTCATATTAGATATTAATCTTTCTTCGCTTTTATTACATCCACCTAGTGAAAGTGCAATTGAAGCTGAAAGAGCTATTGGAAGAGCTTTTCCAATTATTGCTTTTTTTAATTCTTTTTTCATTTAAATATCCCCTTTATTTTTGCAGCTAATGATGAATTTTCTATAATTGCCCCAGTTATTTTTTCTGCTGCGATATCCATAAATTCATCAGCACTTATGTGTTCCCATGATGAAGTGTAAGTGTTATAGAAAGAAATATCAGTGGTATTAAGTTCTGTAAATGTCTTACTAATTTGACTAAGTATATCTTCTTCTATTAAGTCTTTTTCTTCACCTTTTATTATTTTTATTTCTACAATTCTCTTTATAAGTTCATTTATATATTCTGAATATGGTTTTTCTGTTTTACTTTCAATTCCAAATTGTACATCATCTTTCATTCTATCAAGCATATGTATTATTTCATATACATATGTTTCTGCTCTGCCATCTTTAGGATCTCTTACTTTTTCTAGAAGAGCTTCTTCTCCATTATTAATTAAATCTTTAAAGCTTACATCTAATGAGTTTGCTAATATATCATATAATATTGCAAATCCTTCATATCCGGTTGAAAATTCATCTATTTTATTTGATGCATAGTAAGCTATTTTGTCGCTTAAATACTCTTGAAGTGAATCTCCAAGTGTAGTTCTATATGCTATAAATTCTTTATTTGCATTTATTATGCTATCTACTTTTACAATGTATGAATAATTGTCAGCTTCTATGTTTATGAAATCGCCTTTTTTAAAATATCCCATAGAACCATGCCCAAATATTTCGTGAAAATATGTTTTATAAATGTGACATATGTCTTCAGGATCTAGTGATATTCCAGATCTTATAGCGCTTTCGTATAATTCTCTAAATTCTTCTTTTCTAGTGTAGGCATTTGAATTAATTACAACGTGGTGATTTTCTGATTCAAATTGTCCAGATACCATGCTATTTATATTTGCACTTTCTATATCTGCAACTTCTATGTCCAAATCTTGTAAGTTAAGATATAATGCTGTTAGATCATATTCAATTCCATATTTAATTAGACAGTCTATTCCTGTGTTTAGTGCATTTTTTACGTCTTCAGGTAAGTATTTGTTGTTATTAATAACTTCTCTTATATCATCCCATGTAACGTTTCCTACATTTAATTCTTTATTTAATTCATTTAATTCTATATGTTTTCTTCTTTTAAGTATTCCATCACCATGATAATAGCTTTCACTATCTTCTCTAACTTCATAGTATCCTGGTGCTTCTTTTTCACCTAATTGCGTTAATGTTTTTATAGTGTACTCTTTTACAGTATCTTCATAAGTTTTTATTTTTCTTTGTTTTTCAAAGTTTGCATAACCAGTTGCTATCGCTCCTGAAAGTACTATTGGCATGAATTTATACAATAATTTTGCTTTTAATATTCTTTTATCCATATTTCCCACCTGACAGCGTAATATTGTACCATAATAAAATACGTATGTCAATGATACGTATTTTATTTAATACTACTTTATCTTTTTAATTTCATTAAGTAGATTTATTGCTTCAATAGGAGTTACATTATTGATATCTATTTCTTTTATGAACTCTCTTAGTTCATCTGTTTTTGTTACTTCTAGGTTTAATTCTAGTTGTTCGCTTCTTGTAGTTGTTTTAGATTCTCTTTCAAATGTTCTAAGCATCTTTTCAGCTTCATCTATTACTTCTTCTGGAAGAAGCGCTAGTTTAGCAACGTTTATACCATAGCTTCTATCTACTGGGCCTTCTTCTACTTTATGCATAAATACTACTTCATCATTTTCTTCTTTTATTGATACATGAACATTTTTAATTCCATCTAGTTCTTTTTCCATTTTAGTAAGTTCATGGTAGTGTGTTGAAAATAATGTCTTACATTTTATGTTCTTTACAATATAGCTTATTATGCTTCCAGCTAAGCTCATTCCATCGTATGTACTTGTTCCTCTTCCAAGTTCATCAAATAGTATTAGAGAATCTTTTGTAGCATTTTTAAGAGCGTATGCACTTTCTTTCATTTCAACCATAAATGTACTTTCTCCACCTACTAAGTCATCTGAAGCTCCGATTCTTGTAAATATTTTATCAAATATTGGTAAATTTGCTTCCTTAGCCGGAACAAATGACCCTATTTGGTTAAGAATGGCTATTACTGCAAATTCTCTCATGTATGTGCTTTTACCACTCATGTTAGGACCAGTAATTATCATTACACTTTGCTCTTTATCCATTTTTATATCATTAGCTATGTAGTCATTTTTAATTACTTTCTCTACTACTGGATGTCTTCCTAATTTAATATCAATTATTCCTTCATCATTTATTGTTGGTCTTACAAATGAGTTTTCTTCACTTACTGTACTTAAGCTTTGAATTACATCTAAGAATGCTAGGTCACTGCTAAGCTTTTGTAAATCTTTTGTATATTTACTTACTTCATTTTTTATTTCTACAAATAAGTCATATTCTAAAGATTTAATTTTTTCTTCAGCATTTAGTATCATGTCTTCTTTTTCTTTAAGAAGTGGAGTTATATATCTTTCACTGTTTGTAGTAGTTTGTTTTCTGATATAACCATATTCTTCTTTGACGTCTTTTACCATTCCTTTAGATACTTCTATATAATAACCAAATACTTTGTTATATCCTACTTTAAGTGTTTTAAGTCCTGTTCTTTCTCTTTCTTCTCTTTCAAAGTCGCTTATATATTTTTTCCCATTAGTGCTTATATCTCTTAATTCATCTAGTTCTTTATTATAACCACTCTTTATTATATTGCCTTCTTTAATAGAAAGTGGTGCATCTAAATCTATTGATTTATCTAATAGTTCAACTAAATTATCAAAAGTTTTTACTTTATCTAATTTTAATTCTTCAAGTATCAAATTAATATCAGGTAATACTGATAGTGATGTTTTAAGATTAATTAAGTCTCTTGCATTTAATGAGAATACTGCTACTTTACCAACTAATCTTTCTACATCGTATACTTGATATAAAAGTTCTTTTAATTCACTTTTCAATAAAAATTCTTTGTTAAATAATTCGATTAAATCTTGTCTTTTTATTATTTCTTCTTTATTTAAAAGTGGTTTTAATAAATATTCTCTTAAAAGTCTACTTCCCATGGCTGTTTTGGTTTTGTCAAGAAGCCATAGAAGGCTATACATTCTATCTTTATTTCTTATTGTTTCTACAAGCTCTAAATTTCTTATAGTTTCTTTAGATAATGATAAGTAATCTTTAGATGATACATATATTGGATCAGATAAGTGAGTCAATTCTTTCTTTTGATTAGATGTTACATACGAAATAAGTTTAATGGTATTATCTTCTAGTTTAGCATCATTAAGCGATGATACTCTTGCTTTACTCATATTTCCAGTATAGTCATATATACTGATAAATATATTATAGTTTTTATTTAAAACTTCTAACAATTCTTTATCAAAGGAAGAATCTACGACAAGTTCTTTTACTCCTAGATTAACTAGTTCATTTATTAGTTTATCTTTATCTTTTGATATAAAAGTAGCATATATTTTACCACTTAATAGATCTAAATAACTAAGAGCATATAGACTATTATAGTCAGTTACATAGCTTATAAAGTTATATGTTTTTTCATCTAGGCTTTCTGAGTTTGTAATAGTTCCTTTGCTTACAACTTCAATTACTTCTCTTTTTACTATTCCTTTAGCAAGTTTTGGATCTTCCATTTGCTCACATATGGCGACTTTATAGCCTTTATCTATTAGTTTTTCTAGGTATGCATTTACTGCGTGATGAGGAACACCACACATAGGCACTCTTTCTTTTAATCCGGCATTTTTGCCTGTTAGAGTAAGTTCAAGTTCATGTGAAGCTAAAACTGCATCTTCAAAGAATAATTCGTAAAAGTCACCTAATCTATAGAACAATATAATATCTTTATATTCATTCTTAGTCTTAATATATTCTTTCATCATTGGGCTTACTTCGTCTATATTAACATCTGACAATTTCACTTATACCACCTAGGATTTATTTTACTATTAATACATAAAAAAAGAAAGAGTTAAATACTTTCTATTTCTCTCTTTTCTTTATCTATTTTGTTTTCTATTGATATTCTAAGTACTACCATCATTACTGATATAAGTGTTAATGAGAAAGTACCACCATATGATAAGAATGGAACTGGAGTTCCTGTCATAGGAATAAGTGCTAATATACCACTAAAGTTAATTAATAAGTGCACCAGTAAGTATATAGCACATCCATAGGCTATTATCGAGTTTCTAAGGTTAGTTGCGTTTTTTGCTACTAATAATATCCTATATAATATATACATAAATCCAGCAATTATTAAAAGTCCTCCAATTAATCCTGTTTCCTCTACTATTATTGGAAATATAAAGTCTGTGTGTGATTCAGGAAGATATAAATATTTTTGAGTTGACTTTCCTATTCCTTTTCCAAATAATCCTCCATTATGAAAAGCAATGAAACCATTACATACTTGATATCCTGTTTCCTCTAGATATCTTGTACATGGAGCTTTAAATGTTAAACGAGATGATTGCATTTCATTTAATAGTTTAGTTCCTACTCCACTTGATACAAATACAATAGCACTTACAAGTCCCGCTCCTGCAAGTATTTTTAAATATTTAACCATTTTATTGTTTTGAAATGGCACTGCAAAGAATACAAGCATTGATATGAATGCTAATATAAGAGCAGTACCTAAATCTGGTTGTAAGAAGATTAACCCAAAAGCTATTACTGCATATATTATTGGAAGTAAAAAGCTATATTTTATTTTAATAAGTTTTTCTAACTCTCCATAGTATACTCCAAATAAAAGTATTACTGATATTTTGGCTAGTTCACTAGGTTGGAATTTAATAAACCCTAAATTTATCCATGATCTTGCTGAGTTTACTATCTTACCTCTTAATAAAACATATACTAGTAAAAATAATGTTCCGCCCACTATCCAAGGCACTAATTTTTTATAGTTTTTTGTTGGTACTTTTAATATTATTAAGAAACCAAATATAAATGAAGCTAATACTATTATTATTTGTTTCATAAAAAAGTAATATGGACTAACTCCGTAAGTTATAACTGAGCTTACGCTTGAAGCAGATAGAATAGCAAAAATTCCTATAATACTATATAGGATAATCATTATTAATAAAGGTTTATCAATTAACATTATTTTACTTTTCTTCATATTATAAATATAGCACATATTAAGTACTTTTTAAATTATTTTTTTTAAATAGGTTTTTATTTATGTCAAAAACAATAAACTTGCGTAAACTAATATAGAATATAAAGGGGGAAAGATTAATTATGTATTATTACGGATATAATGGAGGATATAGTCCATACTCTTCTTATTATCCATCATATAATTATAATAGTTATGGTTATACGTGGGCTATAGTTCTTGTCTTATTTATTTTACTAGTAGTAGTTTTTGGAGCTGGCTTTATTAATAATCCAGTTAACTAAAAAGGAAGATTTCTTCCTTTTTTCTTATTGATTTAATTCTCGCTTTTTGGTACAATTATACCCGCATAGGGGTGAAGTATATGCTTAAAACTAGTGATATATTAGATGAGAAAGAACCAATATTACATAAAGTATGTGATGAAGTTGTTTTTCCACTTTCTAAAGATGATAAAAAATCAATAAAAGATATATATGAGTATTTGAGACTTTCTCAAGATGAAGAAAAAGCTGAAAAACTTGGTTTAAGAGCTGGTATGGGAATGGCTTTTCCTCAGATTGGGAAACTTAAAAGAATATTTGTAATTAGTTATAAAACTGAAGAAGGAGATTTCATAGAATATACCGTTATTAATCCTAAAATAGAAAGCTATTCTAATGAAATGGTATATGTTGAAGAAGGAGAAGGATGCCTAAGCGTTAATAGAGAGGTAGAAGGCATTGTACCTAGAAGAGCTAGAATAACTGTTACTTTCTTTGATGAAGATGGCAATCAAAGAACTGAAAGAGTTAGAGAAGAAATTGCAATTGCTTTTCAGCACGAGATTGATCATCTAAACGGAATAATGTTTACTGATAGAATTGATAAAAATGACCCATTTAAAGATAAAGATAAGATGAGAAGTATTTAATATTTCTCTTTTCTTTTCACCTAAAATAAGATATAATTTCTTTAGAATATGGAGGGAACATGAAGAATTTATATAGAATAATATTTTGGGGATTAATAATGGCTCTTTGCATTGCTGCTGGAGTTTTAGGAGTAATAAGAAAAAATGCCGGTTTTTCTGAAAGCAAAGCTGAAATTGATTATATAGTTAAATCATTCAATGATAGTCCTGAGGTTAAACTTTATTATCAAAGCGGCGTACTTATTACTGCAAACCGAGATGGTAAGGATTTAGTAATTAACTATGACGGCGGGGATAAAGTATCATATAAACTCAAGTACTATAATGGATACTTACAAACTACTCTAAATCAAAATGATGCTTTTGCAATTGTTATGCTTAAAGTAATTGCAGGAAGTATTAATGAATACTATGGAGATAATACTAGAGCTATTTATTCTGTTTTTGAAGATAGTTCTAAACTACTTCTATACACTTTTAATGATGGAATTGAATTTTCTCCTGTAGAAAACAACTATATTGTTAAATTAAGACTTGGAAAGCCTATTAATGTTTTATCTAGTGCTCTTCCAATTAGCAATAATGAAGAAAATCAAATCACTAACGAAGAGAACAATGAAGTTAATGAAGAAAATGTAGCTACTGAAGAAAATAATGAAAACTAAAAAAAGACCTTTTGGTCTTTTTATTTTTTTCTATATTTTGGCAAATATCCATTATTATTTCTAATATCTCTTATTAATTCTTTTGGTGTAATATATAAACCTTTTGCTTCAAAGTATGCTTCTAATTGTTCATAGCTATAAGATGAAGAAACATTAAGTAGTGCTGCAGAAGTACATAGAACTTCAAGTAGACATCCATATCTTGAAAATAATTCTACTTTCTTTAATAAATCCCCATTTCTAGTTAGTACTATTCTGAAGTTGTCTCTGATATATTTTTCTATTTCTTCAATTGTAGCACCATAGTTATATAAAATAGTTGTTAGCGTATTTATATTGTCTGTTATTTCCCCTATTCTATCATTCTTTATATAGAATGCTCTCATGCTCTCTTCTAATGTTTTTCTTCTATTATTACTTTCTATATTTAGAAGACGTGCAATAGCGTCTGCTTCCTTACTTATTAATTTATTTCTTCCACTGTCACTTCTTCTTATATTACTAAATGAAGCTTCTGATATGGCTTTGTTTTGCATAAGCCAATCTTTTTTTACTTTTTCGTCAGTATATATAATTCTAGACATTTTATTTACCCCCTACTTTAAGTTCCCTTGAGAAATCTTCTTCTCTACTTCCATATGCTAGTTCTGATATAAAATTCAAGTATTCTTCATATTTAACTCTTAATCTTTTCATTTCTATATCAGTTATTGGATATAATTCTACTAAAGATTTTTTATCTTTATCAGTCCAATTTTTTGAAAACTGTTCTAAGTCTTTTAGTGAGAATCTAAATTGCATATAACAAGCAAAAGCATATAATTCTCTTGTATTATAATTTACAGATGATGTTGTAGATATTAAGTACTTAGTATAGTTTTGATCATCCATATCTAGTTTAAATAAAAATAGTTCAGTTGAAAGAGGCTTATCTGTCTCTGGGTCTATTACTTCATCAAATATGGCTAATCTAGTTACAGTGTTTGACGCTGTAGAAACACTTAAGTAAGAATGATAAGATAAAAATGCAGATATCTCTTTATCACTACAACCATAAGTCTTTAAAATGTTAGATAAATAGTTCATATTTCTTAACACAGTATTGTCTTTTAAATTTGGATTATGCTTATAGAAGTTGATTATCACTTTATCTAAATTTGTAACATTAAACTGTTTTCTTACATCATCAATTTCTTTATATAAATTAGGATGAGATTCGTAGAATTTAGTATTCATAGAAAGATAATCTTTCCTTTTTCGTATTTCCTTAGTCGTCATTATCTTACACATTGTCTCTCTTGACATAAATTATGCCCCCTTCTATACACAAACGTATAAATGATACCATATTAAATACATTAAGTCAAGTTTATTTAATCGAATGTTATGTTTTTTATTTGTTCATTTTTAATCATATTAATTATTAATAGATTTATTCTATCGTAGTCTACTTCTCCACCTACTTTAGGAAGATTTTTAAACTTAGATATCTTCTCATACTCTTCTTCTACATTATCTATATTGAACGAATCAAGTCCTAGTTCTTTCTTAAGAATAGGTTTATATTTTTGGTTTAATTTAAGAAGTATATGAATTGCTACTTTATCAAGAGGTAGAACCTCTTCTTTTATAATAGACATTGAAGCTAGGTTTAGTGCTTCTTCTTCACTATCAAACTTAGGCCAAAGTACTCCTGGAGTATCAAGTAATTCTATCTTGTCATTTATTTTAATAGTGCTTATATTTTTAGTTACACCAGGAATATTACCTGTTGTAGCTGCTTTTCTATTAGCTATTTTATTAATTAGTGTACTTTTACCTACATTAGAAGAACCTACTATCATTACTCTAGCTTTTTTAGGAAGAAGTCCTTTTTCTTTTCTCTTTAAATTAATCTTTTCTAGAGAAATACTTACAGCATCTATTAAGTCTTTTTTAATAGATGCACTTTCTAAAGTTGATTTTAGTACTGTATATCCGTGATCTTTATAATATGTTTCCCACATTTTAGTTCTTTCGGTGTCACATAAATCATATTTACTAAAAACAATAATTTTATCTTTATTATTAGTAAATTCATCTATATCTTTAACATAAGAACTCCTTGGGACTCTTGCATCTAAAACTAAAACAACTACATCTACTAAATCTATTTGCTCTTTAATTTGTCTTTTAGTTTTAGCCATATGCCCCGGATACCAGTTAATGTTCGTTTTTTTGAAATTTTTTTCTTCATTATTCATAAAGATTACCTCCTTTATTTTAAGTTATTTTCTACATCTTCAATTGTTCTAAATAAAACACCTTTAATACCAAATTCACATGCTGCATCAACATTTTTCTGTTTATCATCAAAAAACATTGTTTCATTTTTATTTAAATGATATCTATCAACTATCAATTCATATATTTTTTTATCTGGCTTTAAAAGCTTTTCTTGATATGAATAAATACCACCTTTAAATATTTTATCTACATCAATAGTTCTTTTAACATATTCATGAGATTCTTTAGCAATATTTGAAAGAATATATAAATCATACCCTTTATCTTTTAACCTAGAAATATAATCAAAGTTATCTTGCATAAGAGGATATGATATATGTAAATTGTCCTTACTTAATATATATTTAATTGCTTCATAATCACTATCATTTTTAAATGTTTCAATATAATTAGATACTTCTTGATTACCTAAAACACAATCAACAAAAGATTTACCATATACTTTCTTACAAAGTTCAGAAGCATCTATATTTAAAATATTACTTATGTTTTGAGTGCTATCATCAAACATAACTCCACCAATATCAAATATTATATTTTTAATCATATCATTCACCTCTTTTATTAATGGCTTAACCGTCAATATCAAGTATCAAATACTATGCTATTTTTGACGATTTTTTATATATTTTTAATGCTTTTTAATAATTTATTATTAAAAAATGTAATTACTTAATGCTTAGTTTTTCCTTATTTTATAGGAGTTTCATGAATGGCTAGACTAAATCAATATCAACCAATTTATATTAGTTTTATTTTCATTCATTTGGATCAACTCCTTTACTGAATTTTCTTAGCCATTATAACAAGGCCTTTAATATTCTCTTTATTTGTAGTGTCTTTAAAGATTGGTTTTTCTTTAGTTACCATTTTAACAATTGTACGACCAATAAATCCCATCTTTTTAGGATTCATTCCGCCTTGATAATAGAAAAATGGAATATCACCTAAATTATTAACATTAACAATTTGACTAATATTAACTTTTTCTTTAGGAGTACAGCCAACAGCAAATACTATAAGTCTTTTAGGTTTTAATTTTTTTATTTTATTAAAACCATTAATCATTCCACCCATAATCCATCCACCATGAATTATAAGGTCATAATCATTGATATCGAAATCATTTATATCTTTTATTTCTTTTAATTCAGCATTTAATTCACTGCTAATCCATTCAGCATACTTTTTAGTAAAACCTGTCTTGCTTTGGTATGTGATTAGTGTTTTCATTTGGATTACCTCCTATCTATCGTTTAACTTCTTAATAAGTTTTTTATGTATTGGCCTAATAAAATCACACATCGTTTCATTATCTGCTTCTTCAAAAGGAATCCATTTAACTCCTTTTGATTCATCTTCTCGATATACTAGTGGAATAGTATCATCAGCTTCCATGATATATAAAACATCCAAATGTAAATGT